>JAABUK010005372.1_pt1 | contig 20026 bp, 6 predicted proteins | sample 5559141 | NCBI WGS metagenome assembly JAABUK01 (sample SAMN10711869, study PRJNA513367) | rock metagenome | isolation source: Antarctica rocks | place: Antarctica: Victoria Land, Pudding Butte nord | collected 2016-01-03 | reverse complement strand
GAGCTAGGATGTATGGCTGCGTGGGATTATGATGTCCAAGGAGCACCCTGAGGATCAGATATTGCTCGACATGACGCTCAAGACGACGCATTGACATCCCACTATCTTCCACATCCTCGTCACTCTCTTCGGAAAAGTCGTGTGTTTGACCGTCTATGCCTTCGACATTCCCATCCCTGGTTGCACCAATCATCAAGATCGCCTCCAGGTCTTCGATTTGTTCTGCAATCTCTAATAATAACTTGCCGGCCTTTATTCGCTTCGTAGTCTTTCTTCCTTCTTCGATCAAGGCAACCATGTTCTCCCGTCGTTGTTCCACATTTCCTCGGACAGAAGTCAGATCCCGTTGGAAACCTAGCAGACCAACTCGGACCTCTTCAACCCTCTCTTCTCCACCACGGAGTGTGCTGCCCAAGGACCGAAAGTCTTGGTAATTATCATTGACCAGATCGAGAAGTTCTTTGCTCAAAGACTGGCTCAGCTCTCGTAATTCATTTCGTAAATCTTCCAAAGTCTGGTATCGATCAGAAAGGTTTGCAAGGAATGTGGTTGGATCGAAACTTGGTTCAAGAAACGCTGAACGAGCAAGTGGCTTGGGGAATGGTAGGCTGGAGCCATTTCCGTCGAATTCGGAGCCAGAGTCATCTGAGCCTTCAAACTATGGTATCGAGTTAGCTATTGAGATGTTGAAGGGAAGGCGGAACAGACGTAGAAACGACTGCCCATAATGCTAAGTGCAGCCAGCAAAGGATCTCAAAGCTTCTGTCAGCCCCATTTGGTACAAAGGCGTAGCCACGTAGATGGTTTTCCTATTGTGAAATATTCGTCCCACAACGTGAGGGCTGTGAAGGGCGGTCCCGATTGACCTCCCCTGGTCCCCACACTCCACACACACACTCGGAGCCACAACATCTCCACTCGTTCATTGACAACACATCTTCTGCAGGTTCCCTTGCCTTACAGTAATAAGATCACCATTATCTACCTAGGAAAATGCTTCATTCTTGCAGCCGCATGCAAGTATGTATGCAGCGATGCCTTCAAGCCCTTTGGTGACCAGTCTCCGTTTCGCCCTCGAGAGCGTGACACGAAATTCCCGAGAACATACCTATCCGATGAAATTGGTGCAGAAGCTGCCCTCTGGAGCCACTTGGTCAGGCTGCAAAGATGGATGGAGGCGTTGACACGTCCTCAGTCCAGTCTGGAGGACAATGGAACTTTCTTCGTAATCACAACCGAACCTCCTCAACCGGTCATGTCTCGAGAAGACAACTCCATCAACTTGTCGGCTATCGAGATCAGTGTCGGTCCTCTACTATTCCTTCTCAGCCGGTGACTGTTCGAGTCAATTCCGCCGATGCTTCCTCTCATCTAAATCCCGCGCCGAGAATCAACAGGATGGGCAAGAGTGATGAATTGCCTCCCATCTCCGACTTTACCATTGATGGCATCCTATCAGCTATTCAACCGGATATTGAGGGGACACTTGATGCGATTGCCGAGATTATGGGAAGAAGCAGACTCAGTTTGGCAAATGAATACGATAGTCATATGCCGCCGCAAGGGGAGATCCGAGCTAGTTCTAGATCTGCTCTTCTACCTGTTGAGGAGGCAAGTTCTAGCAATGAACAATTGGCGGCCGATAATGTTATTATCGTCCCAGAAGATGCAAGCTTAATTGATGGAAGTCAAGGTGGATCTGCCGCGTATGGTCTGTTGGAAAGATTGAGAGTTTCACCCCGAACCAGGCGAAGCGATTTGATGGCACCTCGTGCAATGTCCTCTCCTGCCGTGTTGGAGGACTTTGAGGAGCCCGTATCACCAATGACACCGCGGACATTATTAAACAGCGGCACTCGACCTACTGAACCGACTGTATCTGAGACATACTTGTCGGCTGGCGCCAATGATCGTCTTGCATCGAGTCCGATTGTGGTGGCGGATGGAGTGCATCCTTTATACTACGACGACTCGAATCTAGTGGAAGAGCTTTCTGAACCACAGTCTCCCGCACAAGTCCAGTCGATACAGACAAGAATGCAAACCCTATCTCTGATCCCGGACCTGCGAGGTCTGGCAACTTGGTTGCATCGGGATAGAAGAGCTAATCCCAAAGGTGAGGAAGATGCTGAAACGAGATTGAGGATGATCTTGCATAGGCATTTACAGAATGGCGTACCGGAGGAAGATGAGCAATTATATCAATGAGGGAAGGTTCGCTTTTGCTTTCTTGCATAGCCTGCGCAGTATCTTTTACAATGATGTCTATCGAAAAACGCCCCTCCTGCGCCCTGCAATCACCCTACCAGAACCCCTGCTGAATCACCATATTGTACATCTCCAATCACTTCCTTTGCAAACCCTGCAAACATCACACAGAGTCGGCAATGTTTATACCGCTCCACCAACAGCCCCATATCCTTCTCATCCGTCGCCTCCCCTTTCTCATCAAACTTAACTCCATCTACCAACCCACCAAATCCTGTATCTATCGGCACACTCCCCAAAAACCTCACCCCATTTTCCCTCGCCATCACTTCCCCCCCACCCTTCGAAAACACATTACTCACCTCCCCACAACAAGGACAAACATAGCCCGCCATATTCTCAATCACCCCCACAACCTCCACCCCCGTCTTAAGACAAAAATTCAACTCCTTTCTCACATCGCTCGTAGATATCGCCTGAGGCGTCGTAACCACCACCGCACCAGACAATTGTCCCACTCGCTTCTCCGACAGTTTATGCAATTCTTCCAACACCGCGATATGTTCGTCGCTTGTTCCCGGTGGTGTGTCGATGAGTAGGTAATCGAGATCAGGCCACGCAACGTCAGAGATGAATTGTCGTATCATGGCTGTCTTTTTGGGACCCCGCCATATCACCGCGCTGGATCGTGAAGGTAATAAGAAACCGAGGGAGATGGCGTGCAGTGCGCCTCGAGTGGAGACTCCACTCTTCTCCCAATCGATGCCATCGGACGGAGAAGACAGAATCGCAGGATGCACCTCAACCGGTACCCAACCCCCCTGCGCCTGCGTGATCTTCCTATCCTCCAACCCCAACAGCCGCGGTATACTCGGTCCTGTGAGGTCGATATCCAAGATCCCCACGTTCTTGCCGAGTAGATTGAGCGATAACGCGAGCTGTAGGGTTGTGGAGGATTTGCCGACGCCGCCTTTGCCGGAGAGGATGAGGAGGATGTGGGAGATGTTAGAAAGAGGCATGGATTGGCTTCAGGATGCTTTTTGAGGGGTGGGAATGTGGAGAAGGGGAGAGAGGGAGAATGGTGTCACTCGCAGATGCTTAAAACTTACGCCCCGCCAACCCCTCCTCTTAAAATTTCAGTCCTAATTGTTCATTGCCTCCCTGTTCGAACACCAATCGATGAGGGCGAATTGCTGATCTGATTGTCTACGATGATGGTGTAAGAGTTCGGACAACGTTTCCTCTCATCTTGCTCAAGCCTTTTATTCTGCTTATGAAATCTAAACACAAATCCTTGTATGCCAGGACACCCTGCTCAAAGCAACGACTGATAATGAGGTTTCGAATGTGAGCAACGACGGAAGGATTCGAAATGACGGACTCGCAGTATCAACGCTACGCGCAGCAACCATTTCAAGCCCTAGCCGAAGACAGATGGGCACGGGCAGTATCCAGCAAAATCAGCAACAGTATTGCAGAAGTGATGTAGCGAGAATCTGAGATTGATAAGCAGCAGAACCATTACCTGTAGTGAACAGGATCATTAGCAATTTTGACCAAGCGCTGCGATTGCGCTGAGGACGCCTTCGTGGTAGTAGCCGCTGTGCTTGCAGGAAGATTCTGATAGATGGGAAACCTGGCCTTCAACTCCAACAAATCGAGGGGAGTTTGTGAGCGAATATACTTTTTCCTGCCATCATCTTCAGGGTTCCAATCCCAACTCTCAAATCGACCTTTCTGCAATGCACTCCACACAAACGCTCGTCGGCGTTGACAAATCAGAACATCTTGGGTGAGCTTCGGGAAGTCCCATTTCTGCGCCGCCTCAAGCTGAAAGGACTGGAAGACTGCTTGCATCTTTTCATCAGTGCTGGTAGCAAGGTCGACGAGCTCAAGCGGGTCATCTACCAAGTTGAAGAGCATCGGAGGGTCGGCAGGGCACGTGATATATTTCCAAGGACCACGTCGAATCATCATCAATGGTGCAATCGTTCCTTCACCCATGTATTCAGCAAAGACAGTGTCATGACCAGTGCTGCGATAAAGATGAGTCATCACTGAAATCCCATCCATCGGAAGACCAGGAATCAAACTAGCACCCACGAGGTCTACCAAGGTAGGAAGAATGTCCAAGGTGGAGACATTTTGGGATACACGATGCGGACGGAACTGACTGGGGTGGCTAATGAAGAGTGGGACACGAACAGAAGCCTCAAAGTAGGACATCTTGTACCACAGGCCTCGTTCGCCCAGCATGTCACCATGATCGCCACTGAAGACAATCACAGTGTTATTTTCAAGGCCGCACTTCTTCAAAACCTCCAAAAGTTGACCAATGCAGTCGTCGACATAGCTGACGGCACCGTAGTAAGCGCGTCGTGCTCGTTTGATCTGCTCGTCTGAGAAATCGTGGCCTTCCAAATCGCAGACTTGGCGCAATCGCTTACTGTGTGGATCCTGATCCTCAGGCTTGATGTTGACTTCCGGCAGATCGATATCAACACCTTCGTACATATCCCAATACTTGTCTTCGATGGTGTAGGGATCATGAGGGTGAGTAAACGAGACTGTCAAGCAGAATGGGCGAGCATCGGGCTTCCGGACATGGTCGTACAGGTATTGCTTAGATTTGTACAAAACTTCCTCGTCATAGTCGAGCTGATTGCTTCTGACGCAGGGTCCGGCGTGAAGGATGGAGCTACTGTTGTGATACCACTCCAGTCTCCTGTCCGGATGATCCCAGTCGACAGCCCAACCATAGTCTGCTGGGTAGACGTCTGCTGTCAGACGATTCTCATACCCATGCAGCTGATCTCCGGTGAAATGCATCTTGCCTGCCAGCGTTGTTTCATAGCCCACGTTGCGGAGATAGTGTGCATACGTGGGAGTGTCGGATCCGATGGTGCAAGCATTGTCGTATGCACCGACCTTGGAAGGAAGTTGACCTGTGATCATGGCCATCCGAGATGGTGCACATAGTGGAGAGTTGCAATATGCGGAATCGAAGACGACTGATTTCTCGGCGAGCTTGTCGAGGTTGGGGGTTCTGATCTGTGATTTTGGATTGTGCATGGAGAGTAGTGGTGCAGCAAGTTGGTCGGCCATGATGTAAAGAATGTTGGGTTTGAGGGGAAAGACTGGCTTGGACAATGCATTTTCTCCTCGAATGCCATTGGGTGGTGATGTTGGCGGAGATGCTGGATACTGATTTGGCTGGGCCATGACGGCACAGGAGAAGGAGACAAAGCAGAGAAGAGAGAAGAGAGAGGGACGAAGAAAGAGAATGTGGGCGAAGTTTGAGCGGAAAGGAAGGAGAATGTGGGAAAAGCCTGGGGAATTACCAGTATTGCGCCTGGTTCAATCTTGCCTTATCATGGTATCGCGTATGTGGGGGTGATGGCGTGTCATGTGAGAATTGGATGAACTCTAACTTGACCTAGATCAGTCACCAAACACGAGCGAAATCGACAGTCTGATGGTCTCTGGACTTCATGTCACCGCTTGTCGCTGCTTCAGAGAGTTGTTCTGATGCAGAGAGACGTTGCAAAATCTGGGAGAGAAGCACGCAATTAAACGCAATAATCTGCCCCAAACCCTGCAAGCCCCTGCCTTAGTCTCGCCTGACCTGCCCGATGGAAGCCAGCCAAGCCGCTAGTCCGGAACGAGTAAGGGAGATATCCATAAGGCGGACTTCCACCGCCCACCGCGCCACCAACAGGAGGACGACAAATCTATCCCGACAGGTTGGAGGGAATCCTTTGCTCGACCACTCATTCCGGCTGGGAGACTTACGGCTCCGGTTGAAGAACCAGAACCTCCAGCGCTCCAAATCGTGGAAACTACGCTGAGTGGGTGTGTCAGACAGCCTGCGCCACAGCCTGCGCCTCAGGGTGTCCAGTGGCCTGTTTTGAGTTTTGAGCCAATCACCGGCCCAATTTCTTCATTCATAGCTCGATTTTAGGAGGCATTCCAGATAGCGACTGGGCAGTTGATTCTGTCAATTCAGTTCGATTCATGACAAGCATTTCTAGCTAATCCGACCTATTCTAGCTATGTGCTCGACAGGGTGCCTCATCCAGAAATCTTCAGGGTCCCTCTCGTTGACATCTGTCAGACAAATGGCTGAAATAGCTCTTTTTGTCTGTGTAGAATCGAATTGAGTACAATCAAAGTGATAGAATTGACTGTCTAGCAAGTATCTAGAATGCCTCCTGAAATGAGGCCTAAGTATGAAGGAAATGGGGCCAAGACAGGCCGGAGATTGGCTCAATTGGGCCGATGGACAGTCTGAGGCGCAGGCTGAGGCGCAGGCTGTTTGACACACCCCCGCAGCTTCCATTTCGGGCGAAATTGAAGCTGGAGATGGGCCGAAATAACGCGAAATAGTGTTAAATAAGGAGAATAGGTCTCGAAGAGCTGAGAAGGTGTGGATACGCTGTGAAGACGCTTAAGACGTGCCTGCGAATATAGAAAATTCGCGTAGAGAATGAGAATAGTCTAATAGACTTGAAAATGCGTAGAAATGCTTTAATCAGATCAGGCTCGCCGGCGCGATATACTCGACATTATTAACATCACACCGCCGTCATCTTTATCTCAGTTCTCACATTATTTAATAATGAAAAAGAAAAAAGAAGAAGAAGAAAAAGAAGAAGATAAATCAGATCTTTATAGTAGATTACTTATTATCATTATAATCTTTCTTCTTAATGCGGGCTAATCTATTTAATATATTAATTAGATTCAGTTATTATATAAATATAGTGTGTTTTTAAGTAGATAATATCTTAATAAGATTGTTAACGAGCATTTTAGCTGTGAGTATTTATTTAACTATTATTTAATTAGCTTAAATCTCTTATCTGAGTTAATATTAATATATATCAATATAACGTAACTTAATATTGAGCTTAAATATCTCTTTTTTAATAATTTAAATAATCTATTAATTATTATAATTAATAATAATTTATTGCTTGATATTAAATTAAATAGCTCGAAAAAAGTATTCTTATCAGAATAATTCTTAAGAGATTAAGAATAATAACAGAAATTCAATCTCAGTGCTTAATATAATAATTGTTTTCTATTTAGTAGCTCTTTAATTAATGAGCTCTTAATATAGCTTAAAGAGATATTTATTAAAGCTGCGATAAGAGATTAAATTATTTGTAAAGATGATATCACTTAAGTATTTAAATAGCTCGTTAATATTATGCTTTAAGTATTTAATAATTAGATTTTAAGAGATGTAAAGATAGAAAATAATGTGATTTAAGATAGCTAAATGAGCTGTAGATAAATTAGTAAGAAATTATAATAATTTAGAGATAGAAAACGCTATATTAGATTGAGAAATAACGGCGGTAAAATTTAAAGATTTTACACGCTATTAATAGATTAAAATTTACTGTAAGATGATCTGCGCGTTATTATTTTAAAGAAGAATATTAATAAAGAAGATAGAGCTTTTTAAAGATCTTAAGATATTAATAAGATTGAATTTGAAGATGATTTTAGTTATATATAAGTTTTAATATAATCAGATTTTTCAAGTGTCTCAATTTCGCTTAATTTAAATGTTTAGAAATCATTTCAACTCTTTTAAAAATCTTATTTTAAATTAATATAGAAGAGCGATTTTAAAGACTCGAAAATGCTCTAAATTCTTTTTATTATAAAAAATAATAATATCGTTAATATAAAAGAAGATGAGAAGACAGTTATTAATATATAAATAGTTAACGTCTAATACTAAATATTGATTTAACTCTTTAAAAGCTGTGTTAAGAAGAATATATTATAAAAGTGAAGATTATTTAAAATTATATAGAGCGCGTAAAAGTAATTAGATTGAATTTGAGTGTTAAAATCTTTTAGATAAATAATAATAGATTTCCTCATTCAGCTTATTATTGACAAAAACGTTAACGGCGTTATATTAATAAATTTCAAGATTAAAAATAGTTATAATGATTATTAGAGCTTAAAACATTCTAATAATAAGAGTAGCTACGTAAATATTTTATTCTATTTATTATAAATCTTCTCGCACGCAAATTCGAGTCTTAAACTTACTGAGATAGTTATCTATATTAAATTTATATTTAAATATTTATAATAAGAATAATGAGTTAGCTCTTAGCTCGATATTTTTATCTATTCATTTATATATATCTCTTTTTTTAAGCTCTTAAATTTTCTTTTATATTATCTCTTTAAATTCTTTCGCAAATTAATAACTGATAAGCTGTCTTTATATTTTTAACTCAGTAAATAGTATATCTTTATATAGATCTTCTCTTCTATTAATTTAATCTCGTGTGAAGATTAGAATAAAGATAGAATAGAAGGAGATGAGCTCTAAACTCTGAGAGAGAAATACTGTGTAGATTATATAACGCGTAGATTTTTGAGTGCGTTTCGCGCCTTCTGAGAATATATTTTAAGTATTAAATTCAGCTGTTATTTAAGAATTTAAAGAAGCTGTAGATGTAAGCTCTTTGCAGATATTTAATAAATGATCGCGAATTTATTTAAATAGATTAGAGATGTTAAAGAGTTTAAAAATAGATTTAGATATAAGTAATTGATTTAATATTAAATTTAAGTCTGTAAAAGATGTTAAAGCTGAATTTAAGAAGATTGAGAATTCAAAGTCTTTAAGAGAGTAAGATGATTCATCTATTTCATTATTAATAGTTGTAATTGATAATGAAGAGATTAAGAGCTGAATATTGATGATCTTAATAATCTACTTAACTTTCTCGCGTAAAAAATGATTTAAATCGATATTCTTTAAATTGAAGAATTAAGAATTATTAAATTTAACATCTCTTATTCTAATCATTTTCTTCTGACTGAATATTCATATTCTGTAAATATTTAATAAATTATAATTAATAAGATGTTTGATATAAGCTTTTAACTTAAGCTTTTAAGTACGAGAAATATACTTATTAAGAGAATAGACTTAATAGTTATAGACGTAAAGATATGATAGATTGAATTTTGCGTTAGTAAGAGTCTTAATAAACATTTTCCAGCTTAAATAATATTTAAACATATAATTATTAAGATATTCAGCTGTTTTAACAATTTCAGATCATAAATTGTCTAGTAGAGAGCTTGTTATATATATATATTAAATCTTCTAAATAATTACTTTTTCAGAGTGTTCAGCAGAGTCATTTTAAGCTTAAGTAACTAATATTAAGTATTCTATAATTATATCTTTATTTACAGCTAATTTATTATATTTACAATTTAAAGAAATCTTATTATTAATCCGAAAATAATAAATGACTTATTTATATTAAGTTCTTATTATATTAAGAAACTCAGTAATAATATCAATACTTTAAGACTTTTTTGTGTAAGTATAGATGAAATTTATATCAGTAAAATAGCAGTGAAAGTGATTGATTTATTTCTTATTATTATAAGTTGTAGATAGCTGAATTAGATTATATATAACGCGGGCAAGAGACTTATTTACAGAATCTTTCTTATTAGATTGTCTTAATATTATTTCTATTATCTTACTTAACGCACAGATTTCGTATATAACTAAAATAGATGAATTTTGAATAACTGCGTTTAAAACGCTCTGTTAAAGATGAGATATAACTTCTTATTATGAGTGACTTATAAGAATGTGTTAGTAATTGATTGATATCTTTATATCTGTTTAAGAAGTCTGACTGAAAATGAAAGAAGAGATTATTATTAGTTTTAAATAAGAATTATATTTAAGTATCTAATAATCGTTAATGCGCTATATAAAGTAAAAGATCTTGTTTCAATAATATAGATACTATTTTTCTGTATCCCAATATATCTCTTTTAACGTAAATTAATGAAGAGAGATTATATTTATGAAAAAATTAGGCGCAAAAGCAATATTAATAAGAGAGATTATTTTCGAATCTATAGATGTTTAAATGAAGATATTAACACTCTTAAACATCTTAATTAAGTATACAGATTTATCTATTATTAATTAATTATTCTTTATTATTAATTGCTCAAATTTAAATTTAGATAAGTTATTATAGATATAAGAATTAGTCTCTAAATTAAGAATTTATATATCTTGCAGCTTATAATTCTTTTAATTTATCGTAAATAATGTCAGTATTATTAACATGAATAATTTAAACTGTATATTCTCTTTTCTTAATTTAGATGATGAATTTAAGTTTTTTTTATCTCTATTTTAAACTCTTCTTCTTACAATTTTTACTATCTTCTTAATTTCTTTATTTTATTTAATTTTCTTATTTATCATCTTTTATATTTCCGCATTTAAAACTTATTCAGCTGATCTATCTTGCTTAATAATATAGAGATAGATAAAGAAGAAATGAAGCTCTGAATAGAGATAAGAGTAAGAAGATAAATATAATTTTATAGAGAATTAAATAATTATAATTGATTTTGTAGATTCTTCTTATAATATTATAAAAGCTATATAAGAGAGTGTTTTAAAGATAATCTTATTACTTCAAAAATGATTTTGAAATAATTTAATTAAATCGAATATTAATAATATATTAATATTTCTATAAATATCTCTCTTTAAAGTTATCTTATATAAATTGGCGAAGATAAAGTTAACACTCTTAATAATTATTATAAAGTTATATAAAGAATTCTTATTCTGAATATTAAATAGATTTATCTTCTTCACATTTATATATATTTTCTTTCACAGCTATAATCACTTCTTAAACTATTAAATTCTTAAGATCTTTTTTAGTATTTAATATTATTGAGATAGCTTTAATTAATAAGCTCTATCTATTAATATTAATCTCTTTTTAAGAGCTTAAAGAATTTTATATATTATCTTGAGATTTATAATAAAGATTAGATTTATACGAGTGATAATTTTAATAATGAATCTTCGTAAATTATTAAGTATTACATACTTCTTCTCGTATTTTATTTATTTAACCCGATATTTATTTCGAAGAAGCTTATACATATCTCGCTGATCTCAATCTAGATTAATAATTAATAATATTATTATATTAATATCTTTTAACTCTAGATTTGAGAGTTTTAGAAGAATGAAAAATTTTTAAATTAAATTTATGTCGATATAGAGTAGAATATCATTTTCTCGAGCTCTACTTCTCACGAGAAACAGTTATTCATCTTAATCTCTTAAAAATTCGAGAATGATTATCATCTTAAGAATAGAGAGGACGGCGATGAACGTTATAATAAGTATCGAGCGCTGTAAATAAGGCAAATTAAGCCGAAAAAGCGGGCATGAATCAGAAAATGAGTGTTATTTTCGCAGAAAACAATTCCGGACTCATAACTGTCAGATAAATGACTGAAATAGCTCTTTTTGTCTCTGTAGAATTGAATTAAGTACAATCAAAGTGATAGAATTGACTGTCTAGCAAGTATCTAGAATGCCTCCTGAAATGAGGCCTAAGTATGAAGAAAATGGGGCCAAGACAGGCCGGAGATTGGCTCAATTGGGCCGATGGACAGCCTGAGGCGCAGGCTGAGGCGCAGGCTGTCTGACAACATCCTATTACTGCTATGGAAGTACGGCAACTCTGAAAGCCGAAATGAACCGAGTACTGTGTTCAAGAGCCACACTTGCCTCCTCGCTGCGCCGGTTGGAGAGAGCGGATGGAACGAGTGAGCCAATTTACACACTTCTATTCCAGTGGCATGGAGAGGATTGTTCTATTGCTGCGTCTCTCAGCTGTTCCGTCTATGGCTTCTTATGTCTGTGTATGCCCGTTTATCTTCTATCTACTCGTGACTCCTTTCTGTCCATGTCTTGTATCCACCCATGTCTTACATCTATCCATATCTCATATCTATCCATATCTTATATCTATCCATATCTTCTGCCCGTTCACGTCTTTGACTTTATTGCGTCTTCCTATGTGTTCATGCCTCTAATCTCAATCATATCCCTTCCTCCATCTGATATTGATGCTCTTACCTCGAAATGTGGCCCTAGTCTGACTTGATCTGCAGAAGGAAAGTATTCGACTTCATCGATCCCCAGATATCTCAATAAAGTTTTTGCTCGAATCTCTCAGCAGTGTGAGCCTGCAGCAACGCTATATAAATCGGGTTCAAACCCAAAAATGGGGGACTGATTCATTCCCCACACAGTTTCAATCCTGGGAGCTAGGAAGTGGAGTACGCTGACTGAACCTGTCGCTGAAACGGCCGAAATGAGCACGCATGAGGATGGTATATTTCACAAATTCTTCAACGCAATCTACTAATCGATCCCGATTGCCGCCGGGCATAAGTCGAGGAGGCCTCGTCAGCATCTGCTGGGGTGAACTACTCGTAAGCCTTCGGTACCGAAGATTGATCCGGAATTGTGAACGTTCTCCTCCATCGTGCGAGCATTCGAAGGCTGTTCACTGTTTTGAAAGATTGCGATCCACCAGATACCATTGCGATGCCTAAGGTGCGGCCTTGTGTTGGTCTGACGGATCCCGTGCTCAAAGGGATCCAATCGATCTGATTTTTTGAAGACAGCGGTCTGGAAGTCAGCGCTGCAGTACCAGTTGTTGTCAAAAAACATACTTGGTTCCCATGTTGTTCAGGCGACACCCAGAAATGACCATCGCTCCAACGACTCCAATCCCTCAGCTCCTGGACTTTGACATGTTCGTGCTGTACGTCATCTTTGACGGGAAGTCTAGTTGGTTCGTCTATTCGAACGTCGCATCCGATTCTGATAAGGATGTGGGAAATCTCATACGAAAGCAATTTGGAATACGAACTGAATCATCAGCACAAGATAAGCAGGAATGGGATTGTCCTACCGTCTACGCAAGCTCCCATACAACACAAGCACTCGTAATCTCTGTCCCGTCTGTTTGATGTCTTCTTCAGCCAATTTAGTGACTGTTGCGAGCTCTAAGTGGCTTATCCAGTCCGCGTCTTAGATCGTCTCGTCTTGAAGCAACGGCGTGCAAAGTTCTGATTTGGCAGGGATTGCTAGAGTGCGATATGCAAAATCGGGATCTCGTATTGGCTTTTATACTGCGCCATAGATGACACATTGTTGAGGTCGCCAGTGGAAGTCGCCTGCACTGCATCAGTTGTGCCGTTCTGAAGATAAGACGCCATGATGATGGTCGATTGGTGTCTGCGTGCCAAGGTTTGGAAGTATGACGGCGGTCGAAATCTTCTCCTGGCTAGCTAGGATGCTGGACGAAGCACTCTTCTTTGCGCAAAAGTCGATTTCGGTGTAGATGAAGTGTGGATTGGGACTTAGTCACTGGGCCTCAACGATTGGCCAGCGATATGCAGGCACCAACGCTATCATCTAAAGGGCAAGGCTCTTTCGGCAGACTCAACGACACTACACCATGCCACGAGGACCGAATCCAACACGATAGCATCAAGATTTACACAAAACCGACCCGCATGCGGCGTGATATCAGGCCTTCAGGCCAGGGCGCGCTCTAGGAAGCGGAGGTCGGCCGACGAAAGGGACTTGTTGAGGGATGAGGTCAGGACTGTACGCGCCCTGCCTTGGCCCTACTCCACGCTTCACCCGACCACAACTTCAACCATCACCAAACCCAAATGATGATCTCTTCATAGTCTTCGAACACTACTCCCGTGCCAAAAGTGGCCATCTTCGAAAACTTCCATAGACTGGGTGCCCAATCACGATGCATCGACTATCTGCGGCCGAATATTCTGAGGGACGAATGTGGAAAGGAGTCTTGATCACACGCTGGATAAAATGCCACAATTCGAACACAACCTACTAGACGGATTGAATGAACCTGACGGTGGCTATGGTTGGATTTGTGTGGTTGCTTGCTTCACAATCAATATCTTCACCTGGGGCGTTATCTCGGTATAAGCATGCATGCCATGTTTCTTGTAGGGAACGGAAGACTATACTGATACTGTGCGATGATAGTCGTACGGTATCTATCTCTTCTACTATCTCTCGAATTAAGTATATCCCGAGGCTAGGCTAATCGAGTTCGCTTATATTGGAGAACTGAACTTTACTGTTGTTATGCTTATAGCACTTTTGATGACTGCGCCGGTCCACTGATATAAGATACGTGTGCTAATGTTTCTGGGAATCCTCATATTTAATATCGAATACGTCTCCGCATTATTTCTCTATTAAACATAACAGCTTTACCTCTCACAAGATATTTTAATAGATCTTGAAGTGACTTTCATCTACATTTTGAGTATAATAATTATGTCTTAATGATTTTTTATAAAACGAAGTCTTATTAATGAAATTAGTACTGCAGACTCAGATATTAATAATATCATCTTCTCACTGAGTACTGAAGTAATAATAAAAAATATTAGACTTATCTGATTATTACATCTTATTGAAATGCTGATAGTTATCATTAATATAATTATAATCATCTTTATTTAAAGTCGTAATTAAATTACTTAATTAATATCAACTCTCTTTAATATCGTGCTGCTTCGCAGATAAATGTTTTTATACTGCTTATTTAAGCACTCATTAGTATATTTAATTAGATAATATTGTCGTTCTCTTTGTCAGATTATATTATATTAATTAGATTATCTTAAGATAAGACAATTTAAATTATTATATTCTTGAATCTTAAAACTGTTTATAAGTGATCTGTTATTAATATTAGAAGTGATGATATTAGAAGGATTTAAATTGTCAGTCTTCTTATTATTTTATGTAGATTATATTGTTTTATTTTTTAACTATCTTTTCAATCATTTATTATTACTCTTCTCTTTATCATTATCGGCGACACTATTCTTAATATATTCTTAATAATAAGCTGTTATTAATTCGATTTAATAATTATTCTAATTCTTTGTCAGACAATTAAATCATTTTTTATAGAAGTGATAGATCTCAAAGAGTTGTCTTCTTCACTATTCTTATTATAATTCACAACTTTCATTTTGACAATTTATAAGAAGCACTTAATAATGTTTATTAGTTAAATACTAACAGTCTCATTCTTAAAGATAATAGCTCTTAAATTATGAAGAATTATAAAGAAACTAGAATATCTCAGCTCTCAGATCTTTTATAATCTATTAAATATTTCCGCTAGTTTGTCTTTCTAAGAATTATAAAGATATAGAAAGTGTTAATTATATATTCAAATATAAGCAATCCCTTAAGCATTTAACTCTTCAGATTGATCTAATTATGAAAATACGAATTTCATAACAAAGATTTAATTGAGAAGTCTGATTCGCGATTAATCTTGCAAAGTGAATATAGTCTCAATCACTTTTAGCTAATTATATCTTCTCTCACACTTCTTTCTTATAATCATTTATCTTTTTAAAGTACTACTTTTCTGCGATAACTCAATTAACTATTCTCTTAAGCAAGATAAGACTTTTCATACTTTTATAATCTTTCTTCTTAATCAGATTATCAAATCATCCGACGGCTCTTTTATTATATTTACAAGAAAAGTCTATAATTATTAGTCTTGTTAATAAAATAATGTAATGAAGATCTGAGAGCGTACTATAATATCTGATAATATTGTTAATCTTATCAGCATTACAAAGATTCTATAAAGTGGGAAGGCTGTGATGCAGACTCTGAGTCGGCAGATTCAGTGAATCGCGAATGTTACCGCTTTACGCATTAGAACTTAATAATTGAGACTATTAAGAATAAGAATAGAAATTCACCAAATCTAGTTATGTCACTCATCTTATAATTATTTCTTCGGAGATTAAGTAGTAAGAAATTATAATCTGAAAGATTATCTCGATTAAGTTTCTTCAGAACTTCTAAACGGCTTATAATATCAGAAGCAATATTCTTAAGCTTTGAATAAGCTATATATTAGAGCGTTCCTTTTAATATCATACTTTTTCATATTTAATTTTATTGAGATGATTTGCTGATCTGTATTTAAGTAAAGCGGAGAAGAGAGAATTATATATCGATTTAAAAGAAGAGAAAGATTTAATATGAAACTCAAGTCTTAACTTTATCACGCAATTTATTTAATTAGCTTATCTTTGAATTTTATTATATCTTCTTAAAATATCTTTAATGAGATTAACTCGTCTACTAATTCTACTCATTATATCTTTAAATCACTGATGTGCTTATCACCAGTACTTTTACAGAATCTTCTTTCTTTAAATCTCATTTTAATATCTATTCATCTTTATTCTACGTTATATTCTTTATAAACTATCGATCTTACTTCTATAAAAGAATCTGAGAGTTTACTGATAATTCTTTATTTCAGCTGCTTATTTATAATTAATTAAAATGGAGAATTATCAGTAAACTTTTAAATTCTTTTATATATATCTTCATAATATTTTGATTTAGAGAGATAAGATGAATATTAAGATAACAAAAAACATTTCGTGTATAAAGATCTCGGATGACTGAATCGACTTTAATTTTATAGATCTTTCTTATCATCATTATTTGTATACTATTTAAGAATCTCGTTAATAGCATCAGATCTATATTGCAAAAGAATAAATTTGTTAATATTTCGATTTTTATTAATATGTTCGGCAGTTAGAAGCTCTTATCTCCGCTAATCTTTCACAGCTATTGAACTTCTTATTATGATATATTCGATTCTTTATAAAGTAAAATATGAAACACTTCGTCATTTTTCCGCGAGCAGTTTATAAATTGACTCGTCGCTCTATTTCTTATTATAAGTGTTACGTGCGACTCAAAGTTATAAACTGATATTGAATAGCTTAGTTTAATATGAACATTTCTTCTGAATAAATCAAGTCTTCGAGAAGAATTGATATTTATTGGTCTAGTCTGTTATATTATCATAATTAGTATTTAAAATTATGATTATTCTTATATTGATTCTTCTCAGATTCTCATCTGAATAGACTTAGCAGACGATGATGAAGAATATTGTGCAATTCTAGTCGCTATTAATTCCGTACTTCAGATAATATTATATGCGCCGCTTGCCATTCTTTGCGTTCACATTATCAGATCTACTAAAAGCGATAAAACGGTATCTTACTCGATAATAATGATAAGTGTGAGAGTATTTCTAGGCATATTATTAGAAGCAGTCATTATTATAAGATTTGATCTTCATCTTATTAACGTTAAGTGATTTGAGATCATGTTTCTGAAATGAATTGCTTTATAATTATTGATTAACTTGCTCTATATTATTCTTATACTTTTTGTGTCGCAAGATTAGTAAGTTGTTTATTAAATAATATCTATTATTCGTGTTACGACATCATTATTCTTTTATTTCGCTATTATATTCGTCTTTATTCTCTATATTACTTATAAATTGAGATTTGAATATAAGCTTATCGTAACGCAGAGTTTTATCGCGATTAGTAATAATTTTGAATTGATTATTATCGTAGTCGTTATTATATCTAGATCGGATAATGATTAAGCATTAATAATAACTGTTAAGTTATTAATAGAAGTTTCTATATTGATTTCATTAATATATTTAATGAGATGATTTATAAAGAGAAGATGATGAAAGAATTGAAACGACTATAATATTATTTAAACGAGATAGAATTGTAGCTATTAAACTTTATATCGCACAATTTATTACTTTACTATAAATGATGTTTAAGTAATCATTATTATCTTTAGAAGTGAGTATGTGTTAAGCACAAGCTAATTTAAGAAAGAGTTGAGAAGATTATAAATTTCTTATAATAGAAAAGTTTCATTCTTTTATATGAACTCTTAGTAGAGTATAGTCTATATTATATTTATATTTAAGTGAAAGATGCCCTCTTAAATTAATTTATAGAAGCTCAGATATTATATTCTTCTTATACTCTTCCGTTCGCTAACTTTAAAGTAGAAACTAATAGCTCTTTAAAATTATGAGAATCAGTAACGATCTCATGCACGCTAAAAGAAATATATTCAAGAACTTAAGTAATATCTTCAATTATACAAAGTTGCGGGTGTGAAAGTCACAATAGAAATTCAAGTTATGATGAGAAAGATTTCGAAAGAGAATATCTGTCTGCGTTCGCTCTTAAGAATATATAAAGTGAATAGTGAACGAATTAAGAATTTCTTATAGATCAGAGATGTTTTATTTGTATTAAAAATATATTCGAGTTAGAATCTCAAAGACTTAAATAACGATAAGTTGTTATTAACATAAATAAATGCTCCGATCTAAAACTGTGCTGAAGCTTATCTGAGATCTTCATCAGCACTTAATATCTCAATTAAAGAGATGAAATACGCGCTAGCAGAATTGTCTTAAAATCTTTCAACAGTCAACTCAAATACTCTATATTATATGTCTATTAGATCTCACAATATTACATCTTCCGATACTGCGCTAAATAGAAATCTTAAAAAAGATTTCGACCGATCTCACATTAATAATCAGACACAATCTTCTTCGGCGTCTGCGTCATGTAATCTATATGCTCATACTTCAATTCCTTATAGTCGAGAGCACGTGTAATCTTCGAGCGTCTGAGACGAAATATCATGTTTAATTACTGCCGAGATTATTATTAATATGCGTGATCACGACAATTTAGAAGAAGTTTAGTCTGAACTAGAATGCAGCTTATTAACAAAGTGTATAATGAAGAATATAACTATCTTTCAAATTATGAATTAATAAAGAGCGAGATTAGTATAAACTATATAGAAATAGATTCTTTTCAAAATAGTTCGCAGATAAAATGCATTTATTGAATTCGCAAGTAAGAGTGCACTTATACTCCGGCTTCACTATCAGATTAGAATTCACGAACTAGAAATAACTTCTTCTAACTTAGAATAGTATTATATTCAATATCACAGAATTTATTATGACGTGCTATTTATGAATATAAGTTATCGTTTACATGTGATCTACTTCTGCGAATGAACTCTCTAAGTTAAGATGCGAATAGTGAAGTACAAAATAATTAACAGAATCACTTCAGTGATCTATCGTGCTCACACCGCTATTAAGATCTTTTAAATCTTAATTGAGTGCTTTTATTATTGCTTTCTTACTTTAAACACTTTTCTTTAACTCTGAATCAGACCCGCAGTAAAAGAAAAGATATTAGCATGTCAAGAAGCAAGAAATATGTTCTTTGATTTATTATTAACGCTCGACTCACAGCTTAATAAAGCGTCTCAATGAAACGCAGATGATTTAACTATACTATCAAAGTTATTAAAAGATTTTTCAGCATTAAAACTATCTTAAAGATATCACGCAAGAAGCGCTTTAATAAGAAGTGAGCGGAATCTATACACATATTTTTTTAATGTATTCAACTTAATAGCTGAGAACTCATATTAATTATAAGTAGATTTTCATTATCACTAACTGTCAGAATCATTTAACAAATCATCTCACTTAACGGGCCATTTTATAAAATCTCACATAATAAATTCATCACATTATAGAGCCGTCTATCATTACTCAATCGTCATATAAATGAAGCTGTAGCTACTTTCTATTCAAGTCTATTGAATAGAATGCAGAGGCGGAGAGAATTCTTCAAATTAAATATTATACACATTCTACTTAGATTTCTATTTTATAGAGCTGTCTTAATCTTTTTAAGATTATATAAATGTTATATAATCTTCTTATATAATCTTTTTAAGTATTTTTAAATATCTTAACTAATTATTTACTTTTATACTCTTTTAAGCTCTTTTTAAAGTATTTAAATATTAATATATTTTTATATAGTGTATAATAGCTTAAGTTAAATAGATTTAATAATTATTAAGAGAACTCTCTAAATCAAATAAATAATAAATATTCTTTATATATATATAGAAATTTGAGATATA
>JAABUK010005370.1_pt1 | contig 20032 bp, 12 predicted proteins | sample 5559141 | NCBI WGS metagenome assembly JAABUK01 (sample SAMN10711869, study PRJNA513367) | rock metagenome | isolation source: Antarctica rocks | place: Antarctica: Victoria Land, Pudding Butte nord | collected 2016-01-03 | reverse complement strand
CTCCGCGATGCCCAGGGTCGCGACATCTCGATCCGCCGCGACGAGATCGAGGATATGGCCGCGTCGAGGTCCTCCCTCATGCCCGAAGGATTGCTCCGCGACCTGGCCGATCGCGACGTCCGCGACCTGTTCGCCTACCTCCGTGGCAACCAGCCTCCCAAGTGATGGGCCGGGCGATCGGGGCGGGAAAGGGCCGCAAGACGCGAAAATGGAAAGGATCGGGCTGGACATCCCGTCGGATCCGGCTATACTTCAGGTGCGCTGTAGAGCACCGGTAGCTCGCCAGGCTCATAACCTGGAGGTAGGTGGTTCGATTCCGCCCGGCGCAATTCTCACCCCTCCCGCTCCATCCCCCCTCATCCCTCACCGGTTCGATTCCCAGTCGCCTGCCGGTGCACGTCCAAACTCCCCTGGCCTGGCCATTGGGAGCGGAAATCAACCCGTCCCGGAAGCTTCGGGACAGGATCTTTGCCGATGACGCTAAGATGGATGGGGAGACCCCGCCGATCGATCGGATGCTCCGCCCGGACCCGCCCGCTCCCTCGAACGCGGAATGAATATCGTGATGAGATCCCCCCTCGGCCGACGGCCGACGACGCCCCCGGCCCCGCGCCCGATGGCCCTGGCCCGGTGCTTCGCGATCGCCCTGGTCGCGATCCCGGCGTCCGCCGCAATCACCGGGGCCGCCCGGGGGGAGGACGCCCCGGCGACCGCCGCCTCGCGGTTCCGCGACGAGATCGAGCCCATCCTGGCCGACCACTGCTACGGCTGCCACGGGGACGGGAGCAAGAAGGGCGGGGTGACGCTCGACGCGTTCGCGACCGACGAGGCCATTTTGGCCCGTCCCGAACTCTGGCACGACGTGCTCAAGAACGTCCGGGCCGGCCTCATGCCCCCGGCCGGCAAGCCCCGGCCCTCGTCGGATGAGCTGGTCGCCCTGGAAGATTGGATCAAGCGCGGGGCGTTCGGCCTCGACCCCGCCGATCCCGACCCGGGCCGCGTCACCCTCCGCCGGCTCAACCGGGTTGAGTATCGCAACACGATCCGCGACCTGATGGGCATCGACTACCGGACCGACGAGGAATTTCCCGCTGACGACACGGGTTACGGCTTCGACAACGTGGGCGACGTCCTGTCCGTCTCGACCCTCCTGCTGGAGAAGTACATGCAGGCGGCCGAGGCGATCGTGGCCTCGGCCGTCCCCACGGTGTCGCGAGCCGTCCAGACCCGGGTCATCCCCGGCGGCGACTTCCGCGAGGCCGGCTCCGACGCGACCGGCGATCGCCTGAGCGTCTACAAGCCGGCCAGGGTCTCGCACACCGTCACCTCGGCCGGGGGCGGGCCGCATCGGCTGGTCGCGGAGATCACCATCCGGGCGAACTTCGACTTCGACCCCGGCCGGGCCCGGCTCACGCTCGGCCTCGACGGCCAGGAGTTGCTGGCCCAGGAATTCGGCTGGGAGGGGGGCAAGAAGTTCCGGTTCGAGTACGCCGAGCCCTTCAAGGCCGGCGACAACGTCCTGACCTTCACCGTCACCCCGCTCACCCCGCCCGAGAAGAAGCGGTCGTTCGTCGACCTCCGGGTCGCCTCCGTAACGGTCGAGGGGCCTCTGGCGGAGTCGGAATGGGTCCGCCCCGATCGCTGGGCCCGGTTCTTCGACCGGGACGACCCGAAGACGCCCGACGCCCGCCGCGACTACGCCCGGGACGTCCTCCGCCGGTTCGCATCGAAGGGGTTCCGCAAGCCGGTCGACGCCCGGACCCTCGGCAAACTGGTCGCGATCGCCGAGGAAGGTTGTTCGCAGCCGGGGGCGACGGTCGAGCAGGGGATTGCCCGGGCGATGGTGGCGGTGCTCGCCTCGCCCCGGTTCCTGTTCCGGGTCGAGGAGACGGGCCCGGGGGAGTCGGCCCGGGGGTTCGCCCCGGTCGACGAGTATGCCCTGGCCTCCCGGCTGTCGTATTTCCTCTGGTCGACCATGCCCGACGACGAGCTGATCGGCCTGGCGGCCCGGGGCGAGCTCCGGAAGGATCTGGCCGCCCAGGTCAGGCGGATGCTGGTCGACGGGAAGTCGGAGGCCCTGGTGAAGAATTTCACCGGGCAGTGGCTCCAGGCCCGCGACTTCGAACATTTCCCGATCCAGGCGAGGGCGGTCCTGCGGCGCGACGGCCTGCCGGGGATGATGGACACCGAGGTCGGCGAGCTCCGGCGGTCGATGCGGATGGAGACGGAAGCGTTCTTCGCCCACGTCCTCCGCGAGGACCGGCCGATCCTCGACTTCCTCGACAGCGATTATGCGGTCGTCAATGACACCCTGGCGAAGCTCTACGGGATCCCGGGCGTCGCCGGCCGGGAATTCCGCCGCGTCCCCCTGCCCGAAGGGACCCCCCGCGGGGGATTGCTCACCCAGGCCGGGATCCTGATGATCACGTCCAACCCGAACCGGACGTCGCCGGTGAAGCGCGGCCAGTTCATCCTCGAGAACATCCTGGGGACGCCCACGCCGCCCCCCCCACCCGACATCCCTTCACTGGAGGACGCCCTCAAGGGGTTCGCCGACCGCCAGCCGTCGATGCGGGAGGTCATGGAGATCCACCGTCGCGACCCCCTCTGCGCCTCGTGCCACAACCGGATGGATCCGCTCGGCCTGGCCCTGGAGAACTTCAACGCGATGGGGATCTTCCGGGCGGCCGAGCGAAAAGTGCCGATTGACGCCTCGGGCAAGCTCGTCACCGGTCGGACGTTCAAGGACGTCGTCGAGCTTAAGCGGATCCTCAAGACCGAGCACCGGGCCGAGTTCTATCGATGCCTCGTCGAGAAGCTCTTGACCTACGCGCTCGGCCGCGGGCTCGATTATTATGACGTCGAGGCGGTCGACCGGATCGTGGCCCGGCTCGACCGGGAGGAGGGCCGGTTCTCGGCCCTCCTGTCGGGGGTGATCGAGTCGGCCCCGTTCCAGAAGCGTCGGAACCCCCCGGCCCTGACCTCGGCATCGTCCGGACCGTCCACCACCACCACCACCACCACCGCCCCAGGATCCCATCGATGACCCCGACCGATCCCCGGAGCGGCGTGGCCGCGGAACAAAGTCGCCTGTCGTCGAGCCGCCGCCGGTTCCTCCGGGGGCTGGGCGCCGCGGTGGCCCTCCCGGCGCTCGATTCCCTCCTGCCCAGGGGTGTCGATGCCGCGATGGCGCGATCGGCCCGGGGCCTGGCCACCTCGGCCACGGGCGCCCCGGTCCGGATGGCTTTCCTCTACTTTCCCAACGGGGCCAACCAGCAGTGCTGGTGGCCCGAGGGCGAGGGGAAGGACTTCCAGCTCAACAGGACGATGAAGCCGCTGGAAGGCCTCCGGGACAAATTCCAGGTCATCGGCCGACTCGACCACCAGAACGCGACGGCGGGCCGCGACGGCGGCGGCGACCACGCCCGGGCCAGCAGCACGTTCCTGACCGGCGTCCGGATCAAGAAGACCTCGGGCGCCAACATCCGCGCGGGGGTCTCGATCGACCAGCTCGCGGCCCAGCAGGTCGGCCACCTCACCCGGTTCCCGTCGCTGGAATTGACCTGCGACGGCGTCCGGAAGTCGGGCCCGTGCGACACCGGCTATTCCTGCGCCTACGACTGGAACATGTCGTGGCGGACCCCCAACACGCCGATGGCCCCCGAGCCGAACCCGCGCCAGGTCTTCGAGCGCCTCTTCGGCGCCGGCCCCGCCGGGGCGCGTCGGGCGGACTTCGCCCGCCGTCAGCAGCAGCAGAAGTCGGTCCTCGACTTCGTCCTCGACGATGCCCGGGACCTCCGGGGTCAGCTCGCCTCGCGCGACCGCCAGAAGCTCGACGAGTATCTGACCAGCGTCCGCGAGATCGAGGGCCGGATCGAGCAGGCCGAGCGGATCGGCGACTCGGCCGACCCCGGGATCGACGCCCCCGCCGGGATCCCGCCCGCCCACCGCGACCACATCCGGATCATGTGCGACGTGATGGCCCTGGCCTTCCAGACCGACTCCACCCGGATCGCCACCCTGATCCTCGCCCACGACGGCAGCAACCGCGCGTTCCCGGAGATCGGGATCCCCGAAGGGCACCACTCGCTCTCACACCACCAGGGCAAGGCCGACCGGCTGGAGAAATACGCCAAGATCGACCTCTTCTACATGGAAGAGTTCGCCCGGTTCCTGGCCAAGCTCGACGGGATGAAGGACCCCGACGGCACGTCGATCCTCCATAACTCGATGATCGTCTACGGGTGCGGCAACGGCGACGGCAATCGCCACAACCACGACAACCTCCCCGTGATCCTCGCCGGGGCCGGCGGGGGGACCCTGAACCCGGGCCGTTATCTCAAGCCGGCATCCATGCCGATGACGAACCTGTACCTCGGCATGGCCGACCGCCTCGGGCTCCAGGGCGTCGACCGCTTCGGCGACTCGACCGGCCGGCTGGATTCGATCTGATCCGGATCCGGCCGACTTCCCCTCCCCTCAAGGGATCGGGAGGCGGCTGGTCCTGGCGGCGGGCGGTCATCGCCCGCCGCGGACGGCCTCGGCGAGGCGGGCGCGGGTGGGCGTCTGCCAGAGGTGGAGGCCCAGGCCGGCGGGCGGCCTCGTCGGGCCGGGGGGTCGCGCGACCCGGTCGTTGCCGTTGATCGGGAGCGGGAGGGGCTTGCCCTGCCGGGCGAGCCGGACCAGGTCCGAGGGACGGAGGCCGGGCTCGACGGCCTTCAGGACCGCGGCGATCCCGGCGAAGTAGGCGGCGGCGTTCGACGAGCCGACCGAGACCTGCCCGTCGGTGAAATACGACCGCGAGTCCTCCAGGACGACCTCGGGCTTGGATCGGCCGTCGAGCGTCGGCCCGATCGATGAGGACGTGCCGAGGTCGCCGACGGTGATCACGCCGGGCAGGTCGGCGGGCGGGTAGATCTCGCCGCCGACGGTGGCGTCGACGAACGTGACCGCATCCTCGGGGAGAGTGGCGCCGGTCGGGACGTAGACGTCCCGGGCGGCGGTGATCAGGATCCGGAGCCGGTCGGCCGGGGTGAATCGGCCCCGTCGGGCTCGGACCCGGATCCGGTAGCAATAATCGGGGTCGGCGGCAACATGGGGGTTGGCGGCGAGGTCGGCCAGGACGACCCGCTCCCGGGGGTTCCGGCTCTCGGTCGGCCCGGGTTGCCTGGCGGCGGGGACTTGCACCTTGTCCCCCGCGGCGACGAGCCGACCGGCCCAATCCTCGACGTAGAGGTCGAGGTCCTTGTCGGTCCCGGCGTCCTCCTCGGCCCGGTAATCGTTCCAGGTCAGGGTGATGGTGACGGTATTCTCGTCGACCCGGTTGCGGAACCGGAGCGACGCGACGTCGGAGCCGTCGCGGAGGCGGAGGTAGCCGTCGGCCAGGACGCGGACGGGCCCGTTGTAGACCCGGCCCCCATAGTTGCCGGCGGCATTGATCCAGAGGATCCCCCGGTCGACGGCCTCGGAGACGATCCGGGCCACCGGGCCCTGGCCATCGCCGTTGCCGCCGCCTTCGAACGACCCGCTGAACAGGATGATGTCCGCCTTCCGCTCGATCGCGTATCGGACCGCTCGCCGGAGCATGGTCGGGCCGTTGGCGTTGAGCAGGAGGAATTTCGGCCCCTCGGGCCGGGCGCCGGCGACCGCCCAGACGATCTGGGCCATCTCACGCCCGTGGCGATTGCCCGGTTCGAAGGGCTTGCGATACTCGGGATCGCCCAGGCCAAACCTGCGGACGAAGTCCGGGTCGTAATTCTCGACGACCTCGGCACCTTCGGGCAGGTAATGGCGGCCGGCGGCCAGGCCGTCGAATCCATAGTCGAGCACGGCGATCGTCAACGAGGAGACGCCGGCAACCCCCTCGAACTGGGCGGCCAGCCCGAGTCGCTCGCGGACCCGGAGCGGCTCGGCCAGCCGGGCGGGGGCCGGCCTGGCGGTCGGCCTGTCCTGGGCGGGCAAGCCCGGGACGGCGATCATGAGGACGAGGGCGAGAAGGCAAGCGATGGTCCCGCACCTCATCGGGCTCTCCGAAGGAAAGGCTCTCCCCCGCCCGGATCGAACAGCCCGGGCGGGGGAGGAACTTCGCCGATCATCTTCCGGGATCCCCGGCCGACCGGGGAACGCCGGTTCGATCAATAGAACCCGCAGCCCGAGCCGTAACCGAGGGCCAGCCCGTACCCGCCGCCATAGCCGCCCCCGTAGCCGCCATAGCCGCCCCCGAAGCCACCATAGCCGCCCCCGTAGCCGCCATAGCCGCCCCCGAAGCCCCCGTAGCCACCCCCGAAGCCGCCATAGCCGCCCCCGAAGCCGCCATAGCCGCCCCCGAAGCCACCATAGCCGCCCCCGAAGCCGCCATAGCCATAGCCCGGATAGCCGAGCCCATATCCGCCGAAGCCATAGCTCGGATAGCCGAAGCCTCCGAATCCGAGGCCGAAGCTGCTATAGCCGAAGCTCCGGTAGCCGCCGTAGCCGAAGCCTCGGTAGCCGCCATAGCCGAAGCCCCGGTAGCCGCCGAATCCGCCATAGCCGCCGTAGCCCCGGAAGCCTCCAAAGCCACCGAATCCGCCGTAGCCGTGGCGGTGGAAGGCCTGCGCGGGGGCCTCTTTGTCCAGCTCGCTCGCCGAGGTGGCCTGGTGGCCGGGGGCAGCGGCCAGGGGCCGGCCGGACAACGTCCCCGCCCGGGCCCTGGCGACGGCCGCGGGGATATTGGTGGTCTTCTTGCCGAATTCTTTGTCGAGTTCGCCCGCCCGCGAGGTCGTCGCGAGCAGGGCGGCAGCCAGGAAAACGCCGTACCGAGTCATGGGTGCCTCCAGTCGAACGCCGGGATACGGATCCCGTCTCCTCTATTCTATGATCCTACCCGGCGGACGAATATCCAGCAAATCGGGGGCCCGGCCCGTGAGGGTTGCTCACATGCATCAAATGGGACCCGCCACGACCGGCCGGTTTTCGGCGCATCGGTCCGATCCCGGCCGGAAGAGGGACGGTCGGGGGCCCCTGGGCCAGGGCATGACCCTTGCATAAGGGGGGTTCGGGCCATCGAACAGGGGACGAGGGAATTGCCATCTTGACTACTCGCCTTTCGACCGGAGTCGCGGGCCTGGACGAGGTGCTCCTGGGCGGGCTCCTGTCGGGGTACGTCTACATGGTCCGGGGCCAGCCGGGGGCCGGCAAGACCACGCTGGCGATGCAGTTCCTCCTGGAAGGGGCCCGCCGCGGCGAGAAGGTCCTGTTCGTCACGCTTTCCGAGTCCGAGGAGGAATTGCGGGACAACGCCTCGTCGCACGGCTGGGACCTGAGCGGGGTCGAGTTCCTCGACATCCACCCCGGCGACGAGGGGATCGGCCCCGACAACCAGTACACGATCTTCCATCCGGCCGACGTCGAGCTGGCGCCGGTGGCCCGGCGGATCACCGAGACGATCGGCCGGCTGAAGCCGACCCGGGCCGCCTTCGACAGCCTGACCCAGGTCCGGCTCCTCAGCCGCGACCCGCTCCGCTATCGCCGCCAACTCCTGGCGCTGAAGTCCTACCTGCGGACCGAGCGGGTGACGACCCTGTTCCTCGGCGAGGGCGCCCGGCAGGAACCCGACGTCGAGGTCGCCTCGATCGTCCAGGGGGTGATCGCCCTGACGCAGGTCAAGGGCCGCAACGGCATGACCCGCCGGTCGATCGAGGTCGAGAAGCACCGCGGCAGCGCCTTCCGGGAGGGAGAGCACCCGCTCCGGATCGAGCGGGGGGGGCTGGTGGTCTACCCGCGCCTGATCGCCCTGGAGCATGGCCAGGACTTCCCGCGCGTGTCCCTCGCCAGCGGGATCGAAGGGATGGACCGGATGCTCTCCGGCGGCCTGGACCGGGGCACCAGCACGCTCCTGACCGGCAACGCGGGGGTCGGCAAGACGACCCTGGGGATGAGCTTCCTCGCCCAGGCGGCCCGTCGCGGCGAGAAGTCTATCCTCTACAGCTTCGACGAGGGGCCCGCCGAGGTCGCTTACCGCTGCCAGGCGATCGGGATGGACATCCGGTCGATGATCGAGGGCGACCTGATCCGGCTGAAGAAGGTCAACCCGCTCCTGCTCTATCCCGACGAATTTGCCTCCTGGATCCGCGGCGAGGTCGAGGGGCGCGGGACCCGGATCGTGATGATCGACAGCCTCAATGGCTACCGCGAGAGCATGCCCGATGAGACCTACCTGGTGGGCCACATGCACCAGCTCATCGGCTATCTCAACCGGATGGGCGTCACCACGATCCTGGTCAACGAGCTGTCGAACCTGACCGGCGACTTCACGGCGACCAACTTCGGGCTGAGCTACCTGGTCGACGCGGTGATCGTGCTGAAGTATTACGAGTTCGGGGGGGCGTTGCACAAGGCGATCGGGACGCTCAAGAAGCGGATGAGCTCCCACGAGAAGTCGCTCCGGTCCTTCGACATCACGGTCGACGGCCTCGAGGTAGGCGACCCCCTGCCGCGACTCCGGGGGATCCTCCGGGGCGAGGCGAAGCTCGACGCCGGAGGCCGGTCGGATGGGTGAGCCGACGGTCGGGCTCCTGGCCCTGGTGCATTGCGGATGGCCTCGCGACCGCGAGCTGCTCGCCGAGCTCTTGGGCGAACTCGGGGTCGAGGCGCGGACTCAGGGCGAGCCGGCCGAGATCCGGCGACTCCTGGCCGAAGACCGGGTCGACCTGGTCCTGGCCGACTCCGCCGGCGGGCCCGGGTCGCTGGCCGACCTGCTCGACGCCATCGACGGCCGGGCCGATGTCGGCGAGCTGCCGATGGTCCTGCTGGCCGACCCGCAGGACCTGACGTCGATGGCCGGCCTGATCACCCGACAATTCAACGCCGTGCTCCTGACCAAGCCGGTCGCCCGCGAGCAGCTCATCGCCGCCGTCGAGTCGGGGCTGAGGTTCCGCCGCCGCCAGCGCCAGGTGTTCGATCTGCTCGACCAGCTCGGGGCGACCAACGCCGAGCTGGAGCGGCGGCGCGACGAGGCGGCCGAGGAGGCCCGGCGCAAGACCCGGTTCCTGGCGGCGATCAGCCACGACATCCGGACGCCGGTCAACGCCCTGGTCCTGAGCTGCCAGCTCCTCCGGGCGATCGGGCCGGGCGACCCCGACCCCGACCTGTCCCGCGAGCTGACCGACGCCCTCCTGTCCAACGCCGCCTCGCTGGTCGAGCTGGTCAACGACCTCCTGGACATCGCCCGATACGACCAGGGGAAGCTGGATTTCGTCGAGTCCGATTTCCCGCTCGGCGAGTTCCTCGACCGGATCCTGGATGGGCTACGGCCCCTGGCCGAGCAGAAGAGGCTGGAGCTCCTCCCGGCCGTCGAGACGCCCCGGGCCGTCGTCCGGACCGACCGGATCAAGCTCGGCCGGGTGATCCAGAACCTGGTCGCCAACGCGATCAAGTTCACCGAGGAGGGGCGGATCCGCGTGGTTGCCCGGGCCTCCGTCGGATCCGGCCTGTCGCTGGAGGTGAGCGACACGGGGGTGGGGATCCCGGAGTCGATGCGCGAGAGCATCTTCGACGAGTTCGCCCAGCTCCGCAACCCCGAGCGCGACCGGACCAAGGGGACCGGGCTGGGTCTGGCCATCTGCCGGAGGCTGGTCGCGGCCATGGGCGGCGAGATCCGGGTCGCCACCGGGCCGGGCCGGCAGGGCAGCACGTTCCTGGTGACGCTCCCCCCATCGCGCGTGGTCGACGATGACGGGCGTGATGCCTCCCGGGGCGAGGCCTCCGGGGAGGGCCCGCTCGGCCGGTTCGCCGGCCGGGTGCTGGTCGTCGAGGATCACGAGCCATCGCGGACCCTCCTCCGCCGCCTGCTCGGGCAGTCGGGCCTGGATGTCGACGTCGCCGCCACCGGGCGCGAGGCGATCGACCGGCTCGATGGCCCCCTGCCCGACCTCATCCTGCTCGACCTGATGATGCCCGAGATGGGCGGCCTCGAGGCGCTCCGGATCATCCGGAGCCGACCCGGGAGCGAGGATCTCCCCGTCGTGATCCTGACCGGCGACCTCGACTCGCGGGCCGATGAGGAACTGACCCGCGTCGGCGCCACGGCCTGCCTGAAGAAGCCGGTCGACCTTCCCAGGCTGATCGCCCTGCTCGAGGACTTCGTCCCGGCCGACGCCTCCCCCCGGGGAGCCTGATTATCGATCGGGCTGGTCGACGGGCGTGGTTCGGCTAGAATGGGCCGCAGGTCCCCCGCCCGCGCCCCCGGACCAGGGCGGACGGGCCCTTCCCCGGAGCGACTTTTCATGGCAGCGATCGGCCTGCGCGTGGGCGACCCGGCCCCGGACTTCACCCTCCCCTCGGGAGACGGCCCGCCGGTGAGCCTGGCCGACTACCGGGGCAAGTCCGAGGTCGTCCTCTTCTTCTACCCCAAGGACGACTCGCCCGGCTGCACGGCCGAGGCGTGCTCGTTCCGCGACAGTCACGAGGCGTTCCTGGAGGCCGGGGCCGCGGTGGTCGGCGTGAGCGCCGACCCGTCGGAGTCGCATCGGGCCTTCGCCGGCCGGCACCGGCTCCCCTTCCCGCTCCTCACCGACGCGGACGGCTCGGTCCGGGCGCGCTACGGGGTGGCCCGGACGCTCGGCTTCATCCCCGGCCGGGTCACCTTCCTGATCGACCGGGCCGGCGTCATCCGCCATGTCTTCTCGTCGCAGCTCCGCCCCGCCCGGCACGTCCGGGAGGCCCTGGACGCCCTGGGGGCGATCCGGGAGTCCGGCACGCCCGCCTGACCGTCCCGCCGGGCCGGGCTCGACCGGGCCTCATCCGCCCGAGACCTCGGCCGCCAGGACGGAGATATCATCCTGGGGCCTCCCCGATCCCTGCCACCGCCCGACCTCTTCCAGGAGTGCGGCGATGCTTTCTTCCAGCGGTCCCGATCGCCCTCGGCCGATCGCCTCCAGGAGACGGGCGTCGCCGAACTGCCTGCCGGATGGGTCCATCGCCTCGGGGACGCCGTCGGAATAGAGGTAAAGGCGGTCGCCGGGCCCCAGGCGGACGGATCGCTCCTCATAGGCGTCTTCGGCCAGTCCGATCAGGGACCCCCTGCCGTTCAGGATCACCGGATCGGCGCCCGAGGGCAGATGCACCGGGCCGGGGTGCCCTGCGGAGACGTATCGGAACTCGCCGGTCGCGGCGTCCAGGATCCCGTAGACCATCGTGGCGAACTGCTCGGACGTCGGGCCGAACGGGAAGAGCCGGTTGAGGTGGGCGGCGACCTCGGCCGGCGGTCTGATGTTCGACCGCTCCCGGATGTCCCCGTCCCGGATCAGGATCGAGGACGGCTCCGACGGCGGCGAGAGGAGCCGGCTCAGCGTCACCGACAGGAGGGCCGACGCGACGCCATGGCCGCTGACGTCCAGGACGAAAAGCCCGACCTTGCCGTCGCCGAGCGGGATGACGTTCAGGCCATCGCCGGCGAGCTCGTCGCAGGGCCGGTAGATCCAGGCGAAATCCGCGCCCGGGACGCGAGGCAGCTCGCGGGGCAGGAACGTCTCCTGGATCCTCGCCGCCGCCCTCAGGTCGCGGGACATCCGGCCGTTGGCCTTCACGAGCTGCTCGTTGGTCCGCTCCAGCTCGATTTGCAGGCTGCGGATCTTCAGGTGCGTCTCGACCCGGGCGTGCAATTCCTCCATCTGGAACGGCTTGGTGAGGTAATCCACCCCGCCGAGGGCGAAGGCCTTCACCTTGTCCAGGGGCTCGGTGAGGGCGCTGATGAAGATGACGGGGATGCTTTTGAGGTTCTCGTCGGCCTTGAGGTGCTCGCAGACCTCATAGCCGTTCATCTCCGGCATGTTGATGTCGAGCAGGATCAGGTCCGGGGGATCGCGCCGGGCCGCCAGCAGGGCCAGCTTGCCGCTGGGCGCCGGTCGGACCTTGTACCCGCGTTCCTTCAGCATGCCGGCCAGCACCTGGAGATTGGCGGGGGTGTCGTCCACGACCAGGATGCCCGCGGGCTGGCCGGCCTCGCTCCTCGGCTTCTCCGGATTCACTGGGGGCTCCCCATGCTGAACAGGTCGAGAAGTTTCTGGTACTGGAAGCCCTCGGCCAGGCGGCGGAGCCCCCGGCCCACGCGGGGGTCGCGGGCTTCGGCCTCCTGGATGATCGCCAGGAGCCCGTCGAGGTCCGCGGCGGTGACGGCGTCGCGCATCGGGTCGATGAGGGCTGGCGGCCAGCCCGCCAGCGACTCGGGGGTGAGATCGTCCGCCTCCTCCTGGGCCAAGCCCGTGGGCGGTTCGGCATAGACGAACTCCACCCCCACGTGGGCGTGGATCTTCTGGAACAGCTCCGCCTCCCGGAACGGCTTGCCGATGAAATCGTCGGCGCCGACCTCCATCAACTCCTGGCGGTTGTCGTCCATCGCGCTGGCGGTCACGGCGATGATCCTGGGGTCACCGCCGCCGGCCATGGCCCGGATCCGGCGGATCGCCTCCTGGCCGTCCATCACCGGCATGCGGAAGTCCATCAGGATCAGGTGGGGCCGCCATTCCTCGAACCCCTGGACGGCCTCCGCCCCGTTGGACGCCAGCCGGACCTCGAAACCGACGGGGGTCAGGAGCTGCGCCAGGAGCTGGCGGTTATCCTCGATGTCGTCGGCGATCAGCACCCGGCACGTCGCCTGTCCGGGCTGGACTCTCAGGACATGCCGGGGGTTGTCTTTCGCCTGGACGGCCTGGGCCTCCCCCTCCTTCAGGGGGAGGTGGATGATGAAGACGCTGCCCCGGTCGACCTGGCTGCTCAGGGTGATGTCCCCCCCCATCAGGCGGACGAACTCCCGGCTGATCGCCAGCCCGAGCCCCGTGCCGGTCCCCGTCTGCTGCCCGGTCTTGGTCTGCTCGAAATGCCGGAACAGCTTGTCCTGGTCCTCTTGCGAGATCCCCGGGCCGGTGTCCTCGATCTCGACCTGGAGGGTCGATCCCGTCGCGCCCTCGCGATCCGCGCGCACGCGCATGCCGATGCCCCCCTCCTCGGTGAACTTGACGGCATTGCCCAGCACGTTGATGAAGACCTGACGCAGCTTGTTGATGTCGGCCACGATGTATCGGGGGACGTCGCCGATCATCTCCACCGAGAACGACAGCTGCTTCTCATTCGTGCGGAGGCGGAACATCATCTCCAGGTCATCGAGCAGGGCGGGCAGGTCGAACGTGGTGGGGTTGAGCGCCGTGCGGCCCGCCTCGATCTTGGACATCTCCAGGATGTCGTTGATGAGGGCGAGCAGGTGCTCGCCGCTGCGGTTGATGGTCCCCAGGTACTGGCATTGTCGCGCGGTGAGCTCGGGATCGCGGAGCATCAGCTGGGAGAACCCGAGGATGGCATTCATGGGCGTGCGGATCTCGTGCGACATGTTGGCCAGGAAGACGCTCTTGGCGCGGTTGGCCTGCTGCAACGATTGCTCGTAGCGCTTGCGTTCGGTGACGTCGCGGGCGGCGGCGAAGACCCCCTGGAGCTTCCGGTCGCGGTCGTGGAAGGTGGTCGCGTTGTAGGACACCACGGTCTCCTTGCCGTCCCTGGCGCGCGCGGTGAGCTCGTAGTCGGTGAGCTTCCGCTCGCCCAGCACGAGCTTGATCCCGGCCTCGGCACGCTCCGGGTCGGTGAAGTAGTCCTTGAACGGCGCCCCGATCAGCTCGTCGCGCGTGCACCCGGTGAGCGCCTCCATCTGCTTGTTGACGTCGGTGATGATCCCGCGGGGGTCGGTGGCGATCAGCGCATCGATGTTCGATTCGATCAGCGAACGGGTATAGAACTGCTGATCGCGCACGCGCTGGTCGAGCAGCATCCGCTCGGCTTCCACCTGCTTGCGCGCGGTGTTGTCGGTGCCGATCAGGAGATAGCCGATGACCCCCCCCTGGGCCTCGCGCAGGGCGGTGACCGACACGATGGCCGGGAATCGGCTGCCGTCCTTGCGGATGTAAGTCAGCTCGTAGATGTCCTCGATCCCGCGCGAGGCCTTGAAGACCAGGGCCTCGAAGCCCGGGGTGATCGGCGTCCCGAGCTCGGCGCTCAGGGCCTTGGCGCGGGCGATGACCTCCTGGGGGTCGGAGATGTCGGCCGGGGTGATCTTGTTCATCACCTCCGGCGCCGCGTAGCCCAGCATCCGCTCGGCGCCCACGTTGAAGATCTGGATCACGCCCTTCTCGTCGGTGGCGATGCTCGAGAAGTTGGCGCTGTTGAAGATCGCATTCTGCAGCGCACCGGCCTTGAGCAGCGCCTCCTCCGCACGCTTGCGCGCGGTGTTGTCGGTGCCGATGAGCAGATAACCGATGATCGCGCTCTCATCGTCCCTCAGCGCCGTGACCGAGACGACCGCCGGGAATCGGCTGCCGTCCTTGCGGATGTAAGTCAGCTCGTAGATGTCCTCGATCCCGCGCGCGGCCTTGAAGACCAGGGCCTCGAAGCCCGGGGTGATCGGCGTGGCGAGCTCCAGGCTCAACGCGGCGGCGCGGGCGATGACCTCCTGGGGGTCGGAGATGTCGGCCGGGGTGATCTTGTTCATCACCTCCGGCGCCGCGTAGCCCAGCATCCGCTCGGCCCCCACGTTGAAGATCTGGATCACCCCCTTCTCGTCGGTGGCGATGCTCGAGAAGTTGGCGCTGTTGAAGATCGCATTCTGCAGCGCACCGGCCTTGAGCAGCGCCTCCTCCGCACGCTTGCGCTCGGTCACGTCGCCCATCGCCAGGACCAGGAGCTCGCCGTGGCGGCCCGCCTGGAGCTTGCGGGCGTTGAGCAGCATCACCCTCCGGCCGATCGCCGGGAAGGTATGATCGAGCTCGAAGTCGTCGAAGACCGAGCTCTTGGGGACGATGTCCTCGAGCAGGGTCCGGAGGTCGGGGATGTCCCACTGGCCGTTGCCCAGCTCGTAGATGAGCCGGCCCTCGGTCTCGCCGGGCGAGACGTGGAACGTCTGGTAGAACGCGCGGTTGGCCGACCGGACCCGCAGGGTGGCGTCGAGGATCAGCAGGGGTTCCCGCACCGTGTCCACGATGTTCTGGGCGTAATTCTGGATATCCTCGACCATCGGGCTCTCGTCCATCATCGCCATCCTTCCGCATGCCCCGGGTCCATTCGGTCCTACCGGGGTCCCTGGGCGGCCGGGCGCGGCGCGGGGCCGACCGAGCCGGGGAGGCGACGGGCGGCCGGGTCGCCGGGGGGCTTGTCCAGGGTCAGGAAGGCGAACAGGTCGACCCACTCCCTGTCCGTGAGCTGCTTCTCGACGTCCTCGGGCATCAGCGACAGGGGGCTGACCTTGATCTCCTCGACGTCGCCCCGGGCGATCGTCTCGACCTTGCCGCCCTGGAGCTTGAGGACGACCCGCTGCGGGCCGTCCTCGGCCAGGAGGCCGGTGAGGACCCGGCCGTCGGCGGTGGCCACGGTCGTGGCCTGGTACGAGGCCCCGATGACGAGGCTGGGGTCGAAGACGTTGGAAAGGAGCTGCTCGAAGTCGTTCCGGCCGTTGGCCGTCAGGTCGGGCCCGACCTCCTGGCCCTCGCCGTAGATCTTGTGGCACTGGGCGCAGACCCGGGCGAACGCCGCCCGTCCGGCGGAGGGGTCGCCCGACGGATCCTTGACCATCGCCCGCATCCGGGCGATCACCCGATCCCGGCCGGGGTCGCGCCCCTCGCGGACGGTGCCGAAGGTCGCTCGGACGAGTCGGGCCAGGTCCAGGTCCCGGGTCGCCTGGAGCTTGCGGATCTGATTGGCGTTGACGGCCTCGGCGCCGACCTTCCGGGCGGCGACGGCCTCGACCAGGGCCAGGGCCCAGGCCGACCGCTGGGTGAGCAGCTCGACGGCCTTGGGCCTCGTCCCCGGGTCCATGCTCGGGTAGGCGGCCAGGACCACCGACGCGACCCGGGGGTCGTCGAGCCGGCCGAGCGATTCGAGGACCTTGGCCCGGAAGTCGGTCGAGCCGGACCCGGCGTCGGCCAGGAGCCCGGCGGCGGTGTCGAGGGTCGACGGGTCGCCGGCCGCGACCAATGCGGCCAGGGCCCGGAGCCGATGGGCCTCGGGCCATGACCGGGAAGCGAGCCCCTTCCGGGCGGCGTCCAGCCCGGCGGGCTGCTTCCAGGTCGCAGCCAGGAGCACGGCGTCGCGGGCGGTCGGGCCGTCGGGGTCGCCTCCCAGGAGCTTGCCCAGGATCGGGCCGAGGGCCTCGCGGAGCGCATCGGACTTCGCCCCGGCGATCTCACCGGCCTGGAGTTTCGCGGCAATCGCGGCGATCACCGATGCGGCGGCCTCGCCATCGGCCTGGGGGCCGTCCAGCAACCGGCCGAGCAGGACGGCCACGGGCCTGGCGTCGACCGGGTCGCGGGCGAGCAGGCGGTCGATCACCCTCGGGTAGATCCGGAAGACCCCGCCGGATCGGGTCGCGTCCTCGGTAGCCTCGACGAAGGCCCGGACGTGGGCGTCCTGGCCGAGCATCGGGTGGAGGTTCTGCCAGACGATGGGCGCCGTGATCGCGTCATCCCCGGCCCGGGAGAGGACGGCGACCAGCACCGGGACCGGATCGGACCAGTCGATCTTCCTGATCGCGATCGCGACCTGGAGCCGGACCGAGGGGTCGGGGTCGCTCGCCCGGCCGACGACCGCCGAGCGGATCGCCGGGTCGCTCGTCCGGAGGTTCCCGGCCGCCCGGACCGCCCAGGCCCGGATGACGGGGTCTTGGTCGGCCAGGGTCGCCTCCAGGATCCCCGACGCCACCGGGCCGGCACCGATGAGCGCCCACAAGCCATGCAGCCGCGCCTTCCGGGGGGCCCCGTCGTCCATGACGAGGACCCGGAGCCGGGCATAATCGACCTTGTCGCCCCGCTCGGAGAGGAGTCGTTGGGCGGTATCGCGGTCGTAGACGTTCGGGCTCCCGAGCCGGCCGATCAGGGCCTCGTCGGACTCCTTCGCCAGGTCGAAGCCGACCCGGCGGGGGGTCTCGCCGTACCGGATCCGGTAGAGGCGGCCCTTGAGGCGGTCGATCCCGGCGGGGTCGCGGTTGGCGTCCTGGTAGCAGTGGTACCGGTCGTACCAGTCGAGGATGTAGAGGGAACCGTCGGGACCGGTCTTCTGGACCACGGGCATGAACCAGGCGTCGTTGGCCGTGAGGAAGTCGTCCTGCTTGATGGCCTTGTAGGTCGCGCCCGACCGGACCACGGTGTCGACGTTGATGCAGTTCCCGTGGATATTTCCCATGTAAAATTTGTCGCGATACTGGGCGGGGTAGGCCGGGCTGTCGAAGTAGTGGACCCCGCAATACGCGGCCTTCTGATGCTTGAAGTCGACGATCGAGCCGAGCTTCCAGGTGAAGGGCGGGTACGGACCGCCCTGGCGGTGATAGTAGCCGGACTCGGTCAGGTGCCAGAAGTGGTCGATGACGCAGGCGCTGGCGAAGGCGTCGCCCTCGGCGTTGAAGGCGATCCCCCAGGGGTTGCTCGTCCCCTCGGACCAGACCTCGAAGTCGCGGGTCCGGGGGTGGATCCGGAAGATGGCGCAGGTGAAGTCGTGCTTCTTGCCGCGATGATCGATGTGGGCCGGGTTGAAGACGCCGTTCCAACCGTAGAGCCAGCCGTCGGGGCCCCAGGTCAGGCTATTGGGCAGCTCGTGGGTGTCGTCGCGGCCGAAGCCGGTGACGACGACCTCGCGGGTGTCGGCCGTGCCGTCGCCGTCGGTGTCGCGGAGGAACAGGATGTCGGGCGCGTTCGCCACCCAGACCCCGCCGTGGCCGACGGCGATGCCCGAGGGGATGTTCAGGCCGTCGGCGAAGACGGTGAACCGGTCGGCCTTGCCGTCGCCGTCGGTGTCTTCGAGGACCTTGATCCGGTCCCGACCCGGCCCGGCCGACTTCCGTGGATACTCCAGGCTCTCGGTGATCCAGGCCCGGCCCTTCTCGTCGAAGGTCATGGCCACCGGGTTGACGATGTCGGGCTCCGAGGCGACCAGCTCGACCCGGAAGCCCGGGGGGACGACCATCCGGGCGATCGCCTCCTGCGGGGACAACGCCGGCCCCGGGGGGCGGTCCTGGGCGTGGGGGATGACCTGGGCCCGGGCGTCGGGGGCCCAGTCCAAGGCCATCGCCGCGGAGATCGCCGCGAGGAGTGCCAGCCGTCCTGATCGCATCTTCATCGACTCCTTCGCCGGGCGAGGGCCGGGCCTTGCGGGGAGAGGTTGACTCGCCCGCCATCTTATCATGGCGGTCCGAGGGCCCGGGAGGGGGCGACCGGCCCGATCGCCGGGCTCGTGCCGCGGCCCGGGGGCCGATATCATGGACCGGACCGATCCCGCCGGACGAGTCGGGGGTCCGCCCTCGGGGTGGGGTGATCCTCGGGAGGGGCCGATCGATGGACGCCCGGGTTGTCGAGGGCGACCTCCTGGACCAGCCGACCGAGGGGATCGTCAACCCCTGGAACCGGAACGTCATCCCGTGGTGGCTCCTGCTCCCGCAGGGGGTCTCGGGGGCGATCAAGCGGAGGGCGGGCCTGGCCCCGTTCCGGGAACTCGGACGCCTCGGCCCGATCCCGCTCGGAGGAGCGGTGGCGACCTCACCCGGCCGGCTGCCGCACCGGGCGATCATCCACGTCGCGGGGATCAACCTGCTCTGGCGGGCCTCCGAAGCCTCGATCCGCGACGCCTCGACGAACGCCGTGGCGCTCGCCGCGAGGCTCGGATTGCTGTCCCTCGCCTTCCCCCTGATCGGTTCGGGCTCCGGGGGGTTCGACCCGTCGCGGGCCGGGCGGATCATGCGCGACGCCTTCGCCGGGCTGGACGAACCCGTCGAGGTCGTCATCGTGCGGTTCCGCAAGCCCGACCGCCCGGGACCTGGGCGGCCATGACCCGGTCGATCTTGCTCCCGTCGGACCGGGTCGGGAAGCCTACCGAATGGGGCAATGGTGGGGCGGCCGATCCGTTGGGCCTGGACGGCCGGGATCGACCGGGAGGCGATCCTGCCCCGGAGGGCCCCGAGGATCGGCAACGCCTTTTACCCGGGCGATCGGCCCATCTTCCACGATCGATGGAATCGGAGCGATTTACCGGACCAGCACCAATTGCGCGACCGCTACTCATGATCGACGCCCCGAAGGTCGATCCTCTCTGTGTCGGTTATTATACCTGGGTCGACTCGCGGAGGCGGATGGGTTTCTCCGGGCGAGTCCCCGGGCTTCTCCAGGATGGAGGGTTCATGGCTTTACGCATGATGCTGGTGAGCCTGGTGGCATGCATGGGGCTTGAGATCCCGAACCAAGGGGATTTCACTTCCTGGGCCCAATCCGGTCGCGAGTGGATCGCCTCCGGGCTGGCCGACCCCGAGCCGACCATCGAGGTGACCCGGCCCCCGGCCGTCGCCGCCCGCACGAGGGCGGACGATGACCGCAATTTCGAGGCGATCTCCGAGGAGATGGCCGCCAGCTTCGCCGCCGAACTGGTGGCGTCCCGGGCCGAGGAGACGGGGCCCGCCGACGCCCCGGCGATGACGCGGGCCCCGGAGCCGACCTCGGTCGGCCTTCCCGAGGGCGAGGAGATCGCGAGCCTGACCGCCCCGGCGGATGAGGCCATCGCGGTCGCCTCGGACGACGAGCCGACCGACACCCTCTCCGGGGCGGATGAGGCCATCGCGGTCGCCTCGGACGACGAGCCGGCCGACACCCTCTCCGGGGCGGACGAAGCCCCCTCGCGGGACGATCGCCTCTCGTCCGCCGTCCGGCTCACCCGCGAGGCCGCCCGGGCCTGGGGGGCCGTGATGCAGGATGCCCCCGAGGATGCCGTCCCGGCTTACTGAGTCGACCCCGAGCATCGGGATGACCCGGCCCCCGACGAGGGGGACGGGTCATCCCCATTTCGAACCCGATCGTGGGCACGAGCTCGGAATATTGGATCGGGATTTTTTCGGGCATCGGACAGTGCGATGGATCGTCTATAATGGAATGGCACTGACGCCATTCCCTAACTTGCGTTCGCCAAACGTTCTTTGGAGATTTTCCGCGGCTCGTGCATCAGCGGGTACGCCTTGGGTCGGCGCTTCCGCACCCGCGGCTCATCG
>JAABUK010005369.1_pt1 | contig 20033 bp, 16 predicted proteins | sample 5559141 | NCBI WGS metagenome assembly JAABUK01 (sample SAMN10711869, study PRJNA513367) | rock metagenome | isolation source: Antarctica rocks | place: Antarctica: Victoria Land, Pudding Butte nord | collected 2016-01-03 | reverse complement strand
TCCCCCTCCCCCTGGCCCTGCCCTTGAACCTTCATATACCTCTCTTGCAACTTACTCTTCTCCGCGCCACGATCCAAATTGATCTTGCCTAGTTCACTGATCCTAACGCCCCTCAGCCCATCCAGCAGATCCAGCACCAGCGCGCGTTGCTGCCTCATATGCCCGCCTACACCCCCCGTTGCTGTCAGTGCCGCCGCCACCGCATCCACGCGTTGGGCCGTCATGCCAGGGAGGGAGAGGATAATATCCCTCGGTGTCTGGCTCAGGGGCGGCCGATCATAGGCAGGTGTTACGACCGGCCCGGTTGTCCCATCTGGGTTTTGTGCGTGCACGGCAGGGAAATGCGTGATGCAGCCATAAGCGACCCAGATAGTTGCGATGAGACTAGCGAGCTCCTTTTGGAGGTCGGCGAAGTAGCCGTCGTTGAGGGAGGTGATGGCGGCTTTGAGGATTGAGATGGCGATATATTCGCGAATCGCCGCCGTGGTGGAGGTGTCAGGGGAGGAGAGGGCGGCGAAGGTGGGGACGATGGTGCGGAGGACTTTTGTCGAGGTGGAGGTGGAGCGGGAGTCGGGGATTGTGAGGGTGTGGGTTGAGAAGAGGAGGAGTGGTTCAAGGATGGTGGGATTAGTGACGATGAATGTGCGGAGGGTGCTGGCGGCGTTTTGTTGCGGAGATTTGAGCGACTGGTGTTGCTTTTGTTGGTGAGCTTCCGTGGGGGGTTGTTGTTCGCGTTGGGGGTCGAGCAGAACTGCCACGAAATTCACTGCTGTGTAGGTCAGCTGGCGCAGGATGGATTCCTCCTTCATCTCCAACGTTAAGTTATCTTCTCCTGTATGATCTGCTTTCCGTCGGCCAATGTTTTCCCATTCAGAGGTGATTTTGTTATCAATTTGGCCGAAGAGAGTTGAGAGTATTGGCGGGAGGAAGTGCTGTCTGTGAGGGATTGGACAGTCATCCACCATAGATCGGATCATTTGCAGCAGAACAGAGAATTGGTGAGAAGATATGTGCGTAGCGCTGGCGATGAGAGATTCTGCAAGAGGTCCAGGTAATTCCGAATAGCTATAGAATTGATCGCTCAGCCTGCTCATGGAGTGAAGTACCTGGTAGCATGCTTCCCGTATAAGGCGTATCCTTCCTCGGACGAATGATGCGAATCCCTCGAGCGAGGTTTTAGTCTTGGTTACTCTGGAATAGAATTCGTCCCTTGACCCGGTCGAAATGCCAGCCTGCCAGAATCGGTCTTGAAGTACACGGCCGATGATCGACCGCATCTCTGGTGGCAAGTTGACCCATGACTCGACATCATGCAAGCGATGAGCGTACTCGACGAGTCGAAGAACCTTTGGAAGAAGCATTGGAATACGTGAGGACCAGGTGTTGACAGCGATGTGGTGGGGTTGAGAGTCCGCCACCAGCTTTTCCGTCATTACACCCAACGCCGTCTTGGTCATGCGAAGAGGAACTCGGGACACAAAGTCATTCATGTCGGATTGAATCGACAACCCAGATTCATCTAACCGAATGGTCGACCAATCCATCACGCCGCTTGCTTGCTTAGACTCCAGGTACGTGCCGACTCGATCAATACCGAGATGCTTGCAAAAGTTCTCGAAGCTTGATAACGATTGGTCTAGTTGCTCGGATTCCCAGCCGTGAAGCATCGATTCGATTAGGGTGTGTAGTCGACCATCTCGCGTGGCCGCATCGACGTTTGTAGCGCGCTGCAGGACGATTAACAAAGTGCCGTTCATTTCTGCCTCTGCTTTCTCATCAAATGTGGACGTTGAGAGAACCTCCCGAATCTTGGCTTCGAGTTGATCGTAAAAAGAGGCAAAGTAATCTGCATGACGAAATGCAAGACGACGCAACTCACTCGTAGCGTAGACTTGGAGCTCCCTCACGGCTTCAGAATAAGCGGGATACTGGGGCTGATCCGCCGTCTGCGTGAGCAGTATGTGCTCCAAAACTTTCAGTGCAAAGGCCTGGTCTTGTTCCAAGGCTCTGGCAGAGCACTCAACAGCTAGCTTGATGATACGTTGCTTCATTAAGGGATCTTCATATTTTCTCTCCTTCAGCAGGCTGCTGGCCCACGATTCAATGTTCGACTCGAGGAAGATGCCTTCCTGCTCATCCTTTTGTGGCTCCTTGCCATGGTTCGCAACCCACTTGCTGTACCCTTTCAGCGCGGCTTCAACGACTGTAAGATGTGCATCCAGTCGGAGAAGAGAGCCCGAGGATTTAGTATAGGTGGCCGGGTCAAATCGTGGAGTCTCTACCGCGATCTGGTCCAAAGAGACATCGACCTGAGAAAGGATATGAGATAATGCTTCTTTGGGCTTCCTCTGAGCAATAATCTCGATGATCTGAAAGCAAAATCGTCGGTAGTTCCCCAGAAATGCATGACGTTCAGGAATGGTGTCAATGTCTTCATTTAGAAAAACGACCGACGGCTCGTCTGAGTCCTCAGGTAAAAGCTCGTAGCGAAGGATCCGCTGACTTGCTATATCCAAAAGTGGCCCGATGACGGACCAAACTGCCTCTAGATTACTAGTATGCTGCGATTTCAAGATTTTGACCCATGCATGTAGTACGGGTATAGACACGACCAAGCTCTGATGCTGAATGACTTCAACCATGAAGTGAAAGAAATGAGACAGATCAATAGCAGACAGTTTCGAGGCTGGGCGCTCTTCAATGTGTCCGGCAATGAAAGCGATTGTCTGAAACAATACCCGGTTAGCTGTCCATACGGTCTTGCGAGGCTGACCAAGTCGTCGTGCTCACCTCCGAAAACTTCTTCGAAAAGGAATACCTAACAGGCTCTGCGTTATGGCATTTAACCATAGACCACTCGTAAAGTCTGCGCAACAGAGAGACGTTATCGATTTGGTACATCGGACTCACAAGAGCCAAAAATTCTGTTTCCTCCAGATGCGCCCGACCATATATCGAGTGAAGGGCCTCAATCGCTGCCTGGATGGAACATTAGCCTAGGGATGAAGAGCGGTCCTTGGGACGGTGTTTCTTACCAGCAGAACATCCGTGTCGCTTGATACCAAGCAGGCAAAAATACATTCCAGGCAATGTGCTGTGATAATTGCAGGGCCCATAACCCATGTAAAGGCAGATCTCAGGGTCGCAAGAGCTTTGCAAACACAAGCTTTGGTCTCTCCTTCGTTTGAGCCTGTTGAAGAGGCAGATGCAAGAAAGTAACTGACTCTAGCAAGCCATCCATCTCCATCAGCTCGTAGATAATGTCGTGCCTTGTTCTGGCCGCCGGCAAAAGCAGAAGCAGGTGTGAAAATCTCTACCACTGCATTATGGAGATCTTGGCCTCGTAGACCAGCTGCAGAATCCTCTCGGACGAAGACATCTTCTGAAAGATTCTCGAGTACCGTAAGAACAAGCTCCTTATGCCTCAGATCCTGCTTCCATAGAACCATTAATGAAGAGTCCATGTCGAACCACGAGATTGCCCAGTCCTTCTTGGCCACTTCAACCAGAAGGTGGGCGATCTTGTTGCGAAGATACAGAGGGTCATTGTCACTTATGCTTTGGCTCAAAGAAACTGTCCAATCTCGTATTTCTAGAACTTGAGCATCGCTAAATGAGAGCCAGTCATGGCGGATGGTGTGTTCGAGCAAAGAGAGCCCAAAGTGGCGCACGACGGCCGGTTGGGTCGTGTTGCCAGCGAGACCATAACCGTTCTGAGCTGCCTGATTCGAGCGTTTTTGGGAGTCAAGGAATGCTGATGCTCTCTGGCGAGTTTCATTGTCAGTTCGTGAGTCGTGAATGGCTTGGAGGGCCGATATTATGTCCGATGTGGCCGAATTTTGCCAACTGGCGCCATTTTCTGCATCGCCTATTCTGAAAGATGCGCCATTCATCGTGGGAAGGAAGACCTGAACAGCTTCTAGACGGAAGATCTATGTCATCGTGGCATCATGAAAGCTATGGAAAGTCGTTGACCGGGAGAATTTGCAGACAAAATCTTCTCGTGGGTAGATGAAACCGCCCCTTTTCACTCTCACCTTCACAATAAAACACATAGTACAGCCGGCAATGAATGTTTGACAGCATTTGTAGCACTCGCTGGCCAATTAGTCTATCGATAGGCTATTGCAAAGGTTGGAGCAGTCAATACTGTTTTATCCAGAGCATCAACTTAGAAAGGGTCTGCGAGGGAAGGGTCTGGATTATTGCCGTACCAGGACTTCATGTACAAATGTGATCGGAACGCATTTTCAGCATACAGGTGTATGATATACAGCTCCCCCTCTGATGGTTACATAACCGAGCAAAGACTGCGCCTATACTGCTCCAGATATCCAACTTCGTCATCAGAATTGCCATCTATGCCCTGTCGCCGCCTCACGCCCTTGACCGTGATATTTTGCTCGCCAACTCCATGCCACCATCGCAGTATTTGCACAGTCCCACCATCAAAATCGTCTGCATCCAAAGTCCACTTCCCGCCACTAACATCAACGGTCGTGTCGTTTTGACCAAAGTGGTACTCCGGCAAATAGATCTCCGTCGGATACTCCTCTATAACAGGTTTGGCCGCGTCCAAGGACATGGTAAAGGTACAGTTCTTCAAGTCAAACCCGTATTTAAGAAGCTTTCCATTCGTAAAAATGGGGCTGGGTCGAACATAAGCTTCGGCAGCACGGAAGCTCGGTTTGGCCCACAGTTCATCGGGCGTCCTGGTTCGCTCTGACGAGATTGAGGGAGACTTTAGAGCATCCTTCATGGTTGCTGGCGTCACAGGCAAGGTTGACTCTGACTGGCTATAAGAGTATGCTGGCGAAGCCTTGTCGACAGAAGTACTAGATGGATTGGTAGAAGCAAACCCCGGCTTTTGGGTCATTGGCAGAGGGGAATCATCTACTGAGTAGATGGAGAGATCCTCTCCGTTCCATAGATCGCCCCATTCGTGGTTGTTCTGTAACGGTCAGCTGGAGCCATTTGGATTTCAGTGAGATCTTGACTTACCTCTGCAACATAAGTCCACAGCGTGTAGCCAGCAGCGCCACTACCTTCCAACGCATAGTGATTGGCGTCCATTGCCAAAGACTGACTTGTGTAATCTCCTGTCGTATATGCGTACTTGTCATCCATGTCATAAGGGATTCCAATTTCGGTAAAAACAGAAGGATGCGTTCCTAAATATTTCAATCCCTCTTGCCTGATTGCATCTAGCTGGTCTCGCAGGCAATTTCGTATCGCCGTTTCACCAACTTTGACAGCAAATATGGGCGACAAATATCTTCCTCGGAGCACTCCAAAGACATCCACATTGTAAAGTCGATTCCAATGCTTCGTCAACAAAGTCAGCCCGTCGTAATAATGCGAGGCGAACACCATCAAGGGATCATCATCTTCAGTGCCCTTGATATCTGGTGGAATCTCCAGAACGGGAGCCTCACAGAACATTATTGCATCTTTATGGACGCTTCGAATTGCATTTCTGTACTTCCGATAATGATCCATGAAATATGTGTTGGTGAATTGTTCGTAATCCAGCTTCTTCCCAGAAGTGGGTACCTTTGAGAAATAATCCTTCTTCAGCAGCTTGTCTTCTGCAGGATCCCAAACCCCTTGTTGCGCCCAGAGACATTCTCCCAATTTCCATCGTGGATCTCGTTTCCAGCCGTATTTCGTATCATCGTAGTCGAACGGCAACCACGCCATGGTGCCTTCGGGGTCGATGAGCGCTCTACCACTCTTGTAAGGACCAAAACTCCCAAACTCGAAGGTATCAACCTCGCATGCTCGACCAGAGCCTGTTAATATTGCCTGCCACGCTGTTGGTGATGGTCCTTTTTGCAACTTTTGTTCTGCCGGAATCACTGATACATCTTGCCAGCTTATCAGCCCACGATTCGGCTCGTTGATACTTTCCCACCCAATCACAACCTCATTCTCAAGGTCTCTTGCTTCGTGAATACGCAGAGCCAAGTGCCTGCACGCGGCGACGTAGTGATCTGTGAGATAGTCCTGGATGTTCTTTCCGTCAATTATAGCATTGGGAGCGAAGTCCTTTCCTCCGAAGAAGAGTGTGAACAGAGTCTGACATGCTAGCCTAGTATAGTTCGTGGACCATATCATCTTTGGGTAGTTTGCAGGCTCTGGATATTGACTGTGCACGAAAGCCGCTTGAGTGGCTTGGAACGCCTCTGGATTGAGGCCGCAGGCATACAGCGTCCATAGCGGCGCACCTGAACCACCTGAGAATCTGGACCACACATCCTGATGCGGGTCCATGAAGACGTAAAAGCCATAGTCTTTCATCATCCTTAGTATCTCGATTGTGTGCGCAATGAAGTCTTCGTCATATTTCCCTGGTCCTGCATGCTCGATAGCCTCCCAAGTGAAGATGTACCTGATCGTGTTGTAACCCCATCGCTTCAGCCGTACCAGATGGGTTCTCGCCTCCTCCTTCGAGAACGGTCTATCGACGAATGAGACATTGTCGCCGTCAAAGAAATTGGCTTTGATGTGTGACGGTTGGTTGGGATATCGAGGAAACTTGGTGTCTGCGGCACAGTTGATTCCACGGAATGTCACCTCCCTTCCAACACTATCCCGGAATCGTGTCCCGTCTATTGTCAGCAGTGGAGGCCTCATTGATGAGCAGCCTCTGCGTGGGTTGATGTCGAACAAACAGTCCACCAGGGTCTCCAGAACTCCACGTTGACGTCCAGATACTCCACAGCTGGGAGTGGTAAAGAAGCAAAGATTCAGCGAAGTTGACAGCTAAGTCACCACTGTGATGATTCCCCTGTCATAAAGGAACGAGTGTGTTGCGGACTGGTAAAGCTGATATCTAATCCGACGGACTGGGAGGTGAAGAACGTCATGGCGATACGAAGTATGACCAAGGCGGAGTCTCAAAACTCGTTGCCGCCTTTTGGGTAGAGATTGGGGGTGGAGGTGGCAATGACTTTTGACACTCCGCCTTGGGTGGCGGCTCGAAAGCATCAAGATTACAGTATTTTCAACCAACCATCACGCGCATTCAATCCTCGAATTGTTTGTCGCTCTCGCATATCTGCCCGTCACCCCTGCTGAGCGCCAGAAGATTATCACGCGCTTGCTAAGTTGATAGAGAAACACCGCGATGCGCCTTCTGCTCGGTACACTTGTGGCCCGAGACCATATTTACATGTTGTAGCTTCTTGCGGTTTCATAGAAGAAACCATACAGATCATTCTCTCTTTTGAATACTTGACTTGCTTCTGTCCGGTGTACTTTCTCTGATGCTGGTTTCGTCACCAAGATGGCAGCGTCCAAAGCTGCCCTGAAACTCATCAAGGCTGCCATTGATGCAAATGATTTCTCTTCAGCAACTGACAAGGCAGGGGAGCTCGTTAAACAGGATCCGAAGAACTACACGGCGTTCGTCTTCCTGGGGTTTGCACGCGACAAGCTCGATAACAACGAAGGTGCTGAGAAAGCCTACGAGGCGGCTACCAAGCTGAAGCCAAATGACCCTCAGGCCTCGAAAGGTTTGATTACACTTTTTGAGAAGCAGGGACAGAAATCTCTGGACAAGTATCACAATATTGCGGTCCAATTAGCAGAGGTTTATGGCTCGCTGGACGATCGAGCGCAATGTCAGAATGTGATCAACAAGTACGAAGCCTTTGCGAAAAAGTATGGCTCGAAGTCGCAGTACCGCCACGCCCTCGAACTTCATTTACCATCAAGCAGTCTGTACACGTGCCTGGAGGGGAGAATACCGCACCCTTCTCACACTCTTTCACGAATTATTGAATCCATGGAGATCGAGGAGAAGGAGTGGATCAACTGCCAAATTGGAGAACGGAGAACCCGACTCGGAGCAAAGATCGATCAGGTAATGCTTGAGGTGAAAAGAGAAGCTTTTGCAAAATATCCGCTTGAAGCTTTCTATCAGGAAACGATCAACTGGACCAATGACGATGAGTCGAGACGGAACTTTGAGGAAAAGTTGTTGAAGCGGGCATACGAGAACCTGTTGGCCCTACCGGATCGCGAGAAGGCTGCCAAGCGAGACGAGGTGCTGAGTATTGCCAATGGCATGGTCATCGTGAAGCATCCCTACGAGCTCGCATGGATAATCGCGTTGGAATGGGTCGACGCTGAATCACTGGCTGAATGGGATGTTGGCATATTTCGAGAATCCATTGGTTTCTTTCCCGAGCTTGGGTTGAGCAAGGTGCTGCGCGGCTTCCTAGATAGCGACATCTCACCGTTTCCGAAAAGCCCAGAGAAGACACCTGAGAATGGATCGGATAGCAATGCTGACAGTAGGCTTTCGGAGGCTGATCGGCTTATCATTATGGTCGAAGGTCTTGACGAAAGTCAGGCTTCGCCGCTATCTCACCGCATCATGGCAGAGATGTATCTTACCATAGGAGAGCATCGCAGCGCGGTCGAAGTCGCTCGGAAAGCTCAAGATCTATACTGTAAAACAGCTCAAAGTTCCGGCGTCATCTTGCAGAATAGTCTGGACTCTGTCAACATGACGCTTGCCAATGCTCTTATAGACTATCAAGCCCCAAGGTATCATCCAGATGCGAAGCGGCTCTGCGAAGAGATACTTCTTAGAAAACCGACCGCCACGACACCACTGACCGGCATCGGGCTAATTCTAGAGGAGGACGAAGACTATGACGAAGCGGTGTCGTTCTTTGATCGTGCTTTGAAGCGAGACCATGGAAACATGAAGATCAGGGCGGAGCTTGCCTGGTGTCGGGCTCTCAGCAAAGACACGCTGATGACTGGGCTTGCTGAGCTGGAAGACACGTTGAGAATGATCGATGAGGAGAAGCCGGTGAACCTCTCCATGAAAGCGGAAACACTCTATCGCATTGGCTTTTGCCAATGGCAACTGAACGATCATGTGTATCCTCGAGACCGGAAGGAAGGACCATACAAATATTTCATGGACTCGGTGAAAGCTAATCCGAACTTCGCCCCAGCATACACTATGTTGGGAATTTTCTTCGATGAGTATGGTAAAAGTCGCAGACGTGCACGCACTGCATTCCAGAAAGCATTCGAACTCTCAACATCCGAAATCGAAGCCGCCCATCGGCTGGCTCGTATATTTGCCGACAACGGTGAATGGGATCTTGTCGAGCTAGTTGCTCTCAGAGTGGATGAATCCGGAAAGGCAACACCAGCTCCGGGCTCGAAGAAAAAGGCACATAGTTGGCCGTTTGCGGCGCTTGGGGTCGTTGAGATGAACAAGCAGCAATACTCGAAAAGTATCGTCCACTTTCAGAAAGCACTTCGGATTGCACCAGACGATCATCATTGCTGGATTGGCTTAGGAGAGAGCTATCATAATTCAGGACGGTACATAGCTGCCGAAAGGGCCTTTCATCAGGTTGAGAGCTTAGCATATGGCCTCCCCGAGAACGAAACATGGTTTGCCAAATACATGCTTGCAAACGTCCAACGTGAAATCGGCGCCTATGATCAGGCAATTGAAGGCTATGAAGCCGTTCTGACTTCAAGAGAGTCCGACTTCGGGGTTGCCCTTGCACTCTTGCAGACCCTCAGTGAAAGCGCTTGGGCAAACCTAGAGGCTGGTAAGTTTGGCAAAGCTTCAAACCAAGCTGAGAAGGCTCTGGAAACTGCAAATAAAATCGCCTTGTCACGGACAGACGCTTTCAATCTGTGGAAAGCAGTTGGTGATGCTTGCTCGCTATTCGCCTCCGCCCCTCTATACGCTCCGAAACCAGACGCTGTAAGGCTGGAACAGCTGCTGGCTCGGAATGCTCTATCAGAAGAGATGGAGACGCTTGGCGACCTTGACCAAATTCACCTTTCAACATTACAGCAGCCATCCCCCAAAGGCTATGATGCAGACGAGCCGTCTGAGACGTACTTGTATCTCATCGGCGCCATTTTAGCGAACAAGAGAGCGATCCTGGTTTCTTCACAGGACGTACATGCGCAAGCTGTCTCGTGGTACAACCTGGGATGGATGCAGCACCGACTGTGGAAATCAAAAAGTCCAGGGTTCGCAAACCCTCGCGACGTACTTCTTAAAGCCGCAATGAAGTGCTTTAGACGGGCCATCGAAATCGAAGCAGGCAACTCCGAGTTCTGGAATGCCTTTGGAGTGTCAACGTTGCACATGCATCCGACGCTCTCGCAGCATGCATTTGTGCGAAGTCTACACCTCAACGACAAGTCAGCGCGAGTGTGGACAAATCTGGGAGCATTTTACATGGTCCACCACGATCACCAGCTTGCCAACGAAGCCTTCACTCGAGCTCAGTCCGCTGACCCGGACTATGAGTATGCGTGGCTCGGACAAGGTTTGTTGGCAACTCTTGTTGGTGAGACACACGAAGCACGAGGGCTATTCACCCACGCGTTTGACATTTCTATTTCATCTTCCATGATTGTGGAGCAGCAGTACACGCTCTCCGTGTTTGATCACCTTTCAACAGCCCCATCCGAAGCGGCTGACATCGCAAATCTTATCCAACCTCTCTTTGCTCTCTATCAGCTCCATTCCCAAGCACCGCTAGAGGTCGTCTTCAATCACCTCACTGCTCTTTTTGCCGAGCGTATTGGTAACTTTGAGAGCTCTGAGGAAAGCTTGCAAATAGTGTGCACGGCCGTTGAAGCAGATTACGAAAAGTCAGAATCATCAGAAGCGCTGTCCCGTTTCTCACAAGCAAAATCAGATCTAGCTCGTATCCAACTCGCTCGCCACAAATTCAAGCAGGCAGCTGAGAGCGCAGGGACTGCCCTTGACCTGTCTTCAGAGGATGACTCGGCTAGCGTGGAGAAGCATACGCGTCAAAAATGCCGACTTTCCGCACATGTAGTAGGCGGCCTGGCACATTACTTTCTTGAGGAGAACGATAAGGCAGTTGAGATGTTCCAGAAGGCCCTTGAGGAGGCTGAGGAGGCAGGAAACGAAGCAGATGTTGTCTGTATGCTGGCGCAGGTTTTGTGGGCAAAAGGTGGTTCTGACGAACGTGATGTAGCTCGCGAGCAGCTCTTTGCCTGTGTTGAGAATCATCCAGATCATGTGGGGGCTGTCACGCTGCTTGGAGTCATAGCTTTGTTAGACGGTGACCAGGACACCATCGAGGCTGTGGAAGGTGATCTGCAAGCTATGCGGCTGGATGATAAAATCGATGTGCACAACAAAGCCAAGGTGATAAAGGTTTTGAATGGCGTGTCAGCAGCTGCTGCCGAAGATGGTCAAGATGTGGAAGAAGCTGCAATGCGCGAGGCAACCAAATCGATCATGATAGCACCAGGACAGCCAAGTGGCTGGTCTGAGCTGGCGGCGATATCAGAGGATAGGTATCCAGCAGATATGGCGTTGGTGAATGCCGTCAGAAACATACCCCCGAGAGGAGACCTCAATGCCGAGGAGCTGAGCAAGGCGTACTCACAAACCGGTCGAAGACGCGACGCATTACAGGCGATTATGGTGGCGCCGTGGGAGCCTGACGGCTGGGATTCGTTGGCGGCATCTTTGGCGGCATGACTGATTTCCCGGGCATGATGTATGAGTTCAGTTGATGAACATGATGATACCCATAGACACAATGCATGGCAGGCGTTAGCATCGTCAAGCTGTGCGCTAACCCTGGGGGTCTGGCAGAAAGAGTTCGCAACATCTCCCCAACCGGGAAATCCTCAAAAGCGCCATAATCATCGTCCATTCCCAGAAACAGCATCCATAAGCCTCTTCTTTGCGTCCGTTTTCCACGCCTCATCCCACGCCTCTACCCTCCCACCAAGCACATCCACATGCCCCCTTTCCAGCATCACCAACCCCCTCCTAACAACTACCCCTTTCTTCAACAGAACCTTCATCCCAATAACGCACTCCTTATCGCCCAGACCCATCTTCTCTATCCTCCCCTCTTCAAACGCCACCACCTTCGTGCCCTTCGCATCTTGCAGGACGTACTTATGCGGGCCCCTACCCGAAATAACGGTTGTCGAAGCCGCACCCGCCGCGCCCCCTCGAGCAGCAGAACCGTCCACATCGACCGTCCTTACGATCTCCCGGCCTCGGATCTCCTCGCCTCGCTCTACCCGCTCGATGGCTTCGATTTGGCTCCATCTACTGCTACCTATGTCCTCGATGCTGAGTAGCTGGACTGGGACGTCGCAGTTGAGTCTCCACTCTTTGGTGTTTGGGTCGTTGAGGTCGGCGGGAAAGAGGGCGTGGGGGTTTGCTTTGGACAGGGAAGCCGTGAAGTCGGAGGCGAGGAGGCGGAAGAGAGCTGTTTGCGTCAGGGATGGGAGGGGTGGGGTTGGGCCGGAGCGCGGGGTGGAGAGGTGGGCGCTCAGCCAGGCTGGGGAAACGGCGAGGGAGTGTTTCTGAAGGATGGTGGTGGCTATCTGGGCGTGGATGGTGGAGTTGACTGCCATAGTTTGCTTATCGAGCTGTTTCCGGAGCCATGGACTTTGATGGCATGGTTGGCGGGCTGAGAATGAAGTTGCAAAGGATTGGTTCACTGGCAAGCGTCCTTGCAGCAGCTACAGCATCACTCTCCTCTTCATACTCTTCCCATCGAGCCATCTGGAGGGCGAGTCGTAAAACTACGCCAAGCATTGCAGAGTCTCGGCAGCAAAGTGCATAGCACTAGTAGTCACCACGGGTCCACGGAATAACTAATTACTACTACTACATCTTTGAGCGTGGGTAAGCACAGAGAGGGATTGGTTTGCATTCATGCTCTTTTGGCTCGACCACTCTTACCCGTCAGTTACCAACTGACAGACACCGTTGCGGCCGAGTTCTGGCCAGATTTGAGTGTGCGCTACGGCAACGGTTTCTGTCTGACATCTGCATATCCCAATTCGTCTATCCATCGTTGTCTCGTCCCGGTTTGTGGAGTCGATCGCTCTGAGGTTGTGGTGCCCTGACGCTTAGCAGCTACAGCTGCTACCCACGCTGATGCTGCTGCGGGGGCCCATTTTAGGCGTGATGTCAATTCAACTGCGTAGTCCAGGTGAGGATTGCTGGGGAACAATCTGACCAGGCGAACATCCGGATGGCTTCTTACCAACTTTTCCGCCTCGCAATAGCCTTGTGTGTTCTCCCATGAGCAATCTGTCCTATACTGTTCAATGACCTGCCGCTGAAATTCTCTGTCGGATGTGTCTTTATCCCGATATGGCTTCACTTCATCCCGTCTAGCTGCACACTAGGCTACCAGCTCAACGAGGGCGACTTGCTCGTGAGCTTGATCTGCCGCACTGGCTGATGGTGCGCGTGTTTCGGGTGTAGAGGCTCCTCTGGCTGGATCTCTCCCGGCTTAAACTCTTCCCCTGTATGCTCTCCCTCCAGATGCTGGTCCCGCAGAAAGTCTTTCACGTAATGCAATACCTCTTTGGACTTCAGCCCCAAATCTCGAATGGCCTTCAATGCGGGTTCCAATCGCAGCACCTTATCTTGCTCTGACCTTGATGGCCGTGATGCCTCCAAAATCGTTCATCGTCGTGAAAACGTGCTCAGAAAACCCGCGCTTGATGACAAATTCATGTTGGAATGACAGGTTCTCATATGCTGAGGCTGTGCCATTGCCTACCGGGTGTAAGAGTTGATCTTGGATCTGAATTCAAGCAGCAGCAGCTGTTCCAGCTGAAGGTGCGCGCGATTCATGCGCGGAGCATTGTCTAGCTTGAAATGCTTCCCCAGCTGGAGGTGAGTGCGACTGAGCTGTGGAAGCTCTTGCAGCTGGATATCCTCCAACTTGAGGTGCTATCCTAATCACAAGTGCGTGTGATTGAGCTATGAAAGCTTCTCTGGATCTCTTCTAGCTGGATCTCTACCAGATTAACCCCTCTGCCTGGACACACCCTTTTCCAGACGATTTCGTCTAGCTTGGGCTTCAGTCGGCGGTTGTGGACATCTAGATCGTCTGATCAAGATGGATCGACGTACTTGCTTGTCCAACTGAAGAATGGGCACTAGACCCAGCGTTAGACATACGTCTTGATAATTGATATCTCTTCTTCACATTGGCAAGCCGTTGAGAAACGATGCTTACCCACTGCATCAAGTTGTACAAAGTTTTGAGACGAAGTCTTCTTTTTGAAATGCTTGCGGCCAATAGGGGGCGGAGCTTTGGAGTTTGCCAAGACCATGCAGATAGGGGGGGACTGGAGGTAGCGACGGAGCAGAAAGGAATCGACTTTGGCAAACAAAGCAGCGTAGACTTGGATATGCTGACAGTCTGGTCACTCACTGCTTGCTGCGGTCGGTATCGTGCTGCAGATTTGCCTGAATGGTTGGGTGTTAGCCCGTTCAGGCTGCATGAGGGGACCTTATCTTTTTTTGGCACCGGCCTCTCAACAGTCGTATAAGAAGAAAGAGACGCTATACGGACGAGATAGGATATTTGAGCCGATACAAGTTGATCGACAGCCTTTCGACATCCGGAACTCTTCACTTGAGATCAAGCAGACACGGTATTGACACATCCACTATCGTTCAACAACCCAAGCACTTAATCTGTGACAAAAACTCCATTTCACTTCGAGGCCGTCTATCCTAATAACCCTTCATTCACCACTCGCTGCACCAAGCATCTCTGGCATACTCCAACATAAGCCCTTTACCCAAAACCATCGAAGCACTGCAGCCCTCCAGTGACACGTACCACTCCCTTCTCCTAATCTTCCTTCCGATCCCACAAACAGACCCTCTGCTTACCGGCCCCATCGTCATTCCAGTCACGTCCTCATCCCTGATCACCACCACTTCACCCGAAAACATGCCTTATTCTCCCCAACCACTTCTGCACGCCAGCCTCACCTAGTAATATAATCCCGATTCTCTACCGTAACACTTCTCGTCATATGATTAACCTTATAAATCCCCACCAGCCTCTCCGCCAGCTCAAACATGTTATTCCGCAGCGAGATGACGATGAATTGAGCATTCTTAGTGCGCTCTTTGATGTAGGACGCTACGATGGAGACCTGTACAACCACAAAACCGTAAGCAAGAGCCATAAAGAGAAGATAAAGCTATTTGACTTACATTCCTAAAATCCAACGCCGCATCAATCTCATCCATAACATATAGCGGCGTCGGACGATAAACATGCAATGCAAACACCAACGCCAGGGAACTAAGCGTCTTCTCCCCCCCACTCAGATTGCCGATATTCTTCCAGGATTTCTTGGGCGGCATGACACTGAACAGAATCCCCTCACTAAACGGATCCAGGCTATCCACGAGCTCCAATTCCGCGTTCCCGCCCAGCGTGATGAGCTGGTACATGGTCTTTAGGTGGGAGGAGATGGTGTGGAAGCCTGTGAGGAAGGTGGTGAGGCGCGTGTTGCGAAGAGTGGTTAGGCGGATTTTGGCGGCGTCGCGCTTGGTGAGGGCGAGGGTGAGGTCGGCGGTGCGGGAGGCGAGATCGAGGGTGCGGCGACGGTATTCGGCTATTACGGTTAGGTCGACGGAGGAGGCGGTTGAGGATTTTTCTTCCAGGAGGGCGATGGCGGCGAGGAGGTGGTCTTTGGATTTGTCGAGGAGTTCGTCGCGGGTGTAGATTGGGAGTTGGGTTGGTTGGGGATTGGGGGCGGGGGAGGTAGTTTCTGTGGAAGGAGTGGCTTGGGGAGAACGATGATGGTCGTCGTCGCCTGGTTCTGCAGCGTATGGATCTAAGGCGGCAGGGGTCTGATCAGGTCGAGGTTCGTCTTTGCGTCCTTCAAGATCCGTAATGTCGTGAAGGGTTACCTTAGACAGCTTCTCAGTCCAATATCGATGCTTCTTGGTGTTTTCAGCTAGAATCTTTTCGTTCTCTTCCAGCTTGTTTCGCATCTCAATCTCAACAGCTCTGGTCGAGTTGAGTTCCTTTGTCTGAGCATCCAGATCAGCTTTCAACGCAGCAAGCTCTTCCTTCTTGGTCTCGACCGTTTCTTCCGCTTCTTCCGCTTTGACTTTTGCTGTTGAAGCGTCTGCTGCCTGACCGGCAATACTGGCTTCGAGTTTCTCGGATTCCCTCTCCAAGCTGGCGAGCTCTCTTGCTGTCTCAGCTTGAGATTTTTCGTGCTTGATCTTTAGCTTTTCATTCTTTGTCTTCTCGACCTCAGCATTCGAAACTTCTTCGCTAAGAAGGTCAATCTGCTCTTTCAGGCCGTCAACTTTGGCCTTTTGACCGCGCAGCTTGACACCACCAATTTCCATGATCTTGTCCTGCAGTGATTGGATATCTGCTTCAACGCTAATTGTCTCAGCGTGCAGTTTATCGACCTCCTTGTCCAGACCAGCAATCTGCTTCTCCAACCGCTTGATTTGGCCATCATCTGTTTTAGGGCCGCTGTGTTCAGCGGTGAGTTCCTTTTCGCGCCGTCGAGCGTCCGCAAGATTTCGGGCACTGCTTTTAATCTCGAGCGCCAGCTTTTCGATCAGAGTATCGATCAGCGGAACTTGTTCCCGTTTCTCGCTCAAGGTGGCCTCGAGATCCCGTTGCCTGGCTTGAAATACTTCGAATCCTTGTTCGAGCTCGTCGCGGTGCGCTTCGAGCTTATGCACCTGCTCTTTCGTCGTTTCTGCAGCAAGCTTCGACGACATCGCGCCTCGCGCTACTCTTGTGCCACCACCGCTCATGGTACCCGAAACATCCAACAGCTGGCCGTCAATTGTTACCACACGCCATCTTCTTGCACCGTACGCAATTCTGTTGGCTTGCTCAAGGTCCTTGGCAACAAGCGTGTTCTGCATGACACTATAGAGGGCCGGAGCGAAGATGTCATCTTTTGGTTTTACAAGGTCGTACAACCTGGGCACCTTCTCGGGCGTCTCAATGGGAGAGAGGTCACGCTTGGCAAGGCGGTCGATGAGGATGAAATTTGCTCGACCTAGATTGTTCTTTCGCAGGTAATCGATGCATTGTTGACCAACCTCAACCGAGTCAACGACCATGTTTTCTAATGAGGGACAGGCGGTCGAGATTGCAACATCATATTTTTCGTCAATGGTGCCCAGGTCGCCCAATCGGCCATGGAAGCCATTAACTCTGCCGGAATCTTTGAGGCGCATGAGTCCTTGCAAGACATTTCCGTGATTCTGGCTTGAGGCGAGACTTGCTCTAGCCTCGTCAGCCTTTTGCCTTGAACCTGAGACTTGGGATCGCATTTCTGGTTCGCTCTGGGCCAGCGTCTGCAAAGCATTTTGGTGTTTCCGGACATCTTTCTCGAGTCGTGCCTTCTCGGATTGCCGCTGTTCTTGTTCAGCTGCTTTGGCGGTCTGAGCCTCCTCAATTGAGTTGATTTTACTATTTGCTTCTTCGAGGGCCAAAGCTCCCGCGTTTGCCTTTTCCTGCAGAATTTCGAGCTCGGATCTTGCGACTGCAATAGCTGACTGTCTCTCGTTAATCTTTTCGTTCCATGGCTCCAGGGTCTTCTGCTTCGCTGAGATTTGGTCCGAAAGTCCTTGGGTTTTCCCTTTCAAGCTTTCCCGAATGGTAGATAGCTCTTTTTCTTCCTTCGTCATACTTTCCTGCAGCTCAGCGAGCTCTTCAGACTTTCGTCCGATGTCGTCAGCATATTTTTGGATTAGTCCGGCTGCTTCTGCGACTGCAAGTCGGCTTGTCAGCTCTGCCTTTTCGGTCTTCTTCTGTTTATTTGTGATGAACTTGCGCTTCTCCTCGAATTTGACATTCTCCTTGTCGAATTTCGCCATATCTCTGACTAGTGTCTGCGTGGACTTCTCAATCGCCTCGAACTCCCTGGCTCCCTTCCTGAAAGACTTCTCCAATTGCTTGATACTGTCTTCACCACCGGCATGCTTTTCAAGCTCTGCGTTCAATTGTGTCTGCATGTGTTCGATGGCTTCTTCTGTGACTTTGGTATTGTCGTCACATTCGGCGATGTATATTTGATAGAGCGTGGATTGTTTCTCGGCAAGCTCGTTCTCGTCACGGACGTACGCTAGCGCTTTGTTCTTTCTATCCTCTAGGCCATTCTTCTCCTTCTCGACATGTTGTACTCTTGCCTGCTTCTCGACACAAACCTCGTTCAGCTCCTCTACTTGGGCCGACTTTTCTTCAATCGGTGTCTTATACTTGGAAGTGCCGATGATATCCTCAAGGTACTCCAGCAGTCCATCATCATGCTCATTCGCAGCTTTCGGCTTCATTTGAGCGATAGACTCAACTTCCCCTTGAAGGATGAGAAAACGCTTGTGGTCAAGATCGATACCTTTGTCCTTGAGAAGTGTAGTAACAGTGGTGAAATTTGTAGTCCTGCCATTCATATAATAGTTGCTGGAGTTATTCTTGAAAGCTCTTCTCGAAACGACAAGCTCTGTATCAGGTATCACCTCATGCCTCCCACCAGGTAAATCCATAACCTGTTCAAAGTAAACTTCGACCTCGCAAAAGTCAAGGTCTTGATGTTGCGCAGAATTGTGGATCAATGCCGAGATCTTTCCTTGTCTCATCTTGCTCGCTCGAAAACCGAAGACAAACAACAGCGAGTCGATGACATTGGATTTACCAGATCCATTGGGCCCGACGACAGAAGAGAACGAGACATGGAATGGTCCGACAACCTGTCGGCCTGCGTAACTCTTGAAGTTCGTCATGACCAATTGCCGTATGACCATCCTTGAGCTTGATTCCGATGAGTGCTCCACAACCGGAACAGCTTGCGATTCGGACTTCACTGCGACCTCCATTGGCCTCTCTGCAACGCTCTCAATTGATTCCATCTTATCTTCCTGTTTGACGAAGAGGGGCGGCGATCTATTCGCACGATTTGTGATGTCGGCAAGGGGTGTGTTTTGCGCTTGTGGCTCTGGAGAAATGGAGGGCGCAGGGGTAGGCAGGGTTGGCATCGCCGGTATAATAGAAGGCCGTCGAGAATTTCGCATAGGGACTGCGCTCTTCCTACGTGGTGATGCTCGCTTCGACGGTGATGGAGGCTCGCTGGGCGCAATGCTTGCATCTGGGTCGAAGATTTGAGAAGGCTCGATGCTTTCGCCAGTCTTCGCCCGTCTCCCACCACGAGCTGACTTTCGTGGAGAAGTCTCAACATTGGCGGTAGTTTGTCTTCGCACGTTCTTTCTTGGGCTGCGTTTCGGCACAGGTGTGAATTCTTCTTCGTCTTCGCCTATGATCGTGCTTGTGTCATTTACCTCCCCATCGGATTCATCAACCACGACGGGCCTTCGAGCAGCACGTCGCGCAGGCCGCGCTGGCGATATCGAAGTCATTTTCGCTGTTGCTGATATTTACAAAAGTCCGAGAGGGAGAAGATGCGGGTGACGCGATCTGTTTGTAGCCATTTTGCCTAATTCAGCTAAGCGCTAATCTTGGCAAAAGCTTTGGAGCTCAGCACACGAATAGCTTCATCTGTGCAGAGTAGAAGATTGTGGTAACAAGTTGATGAGTCAAGGCCATATTGCAGAATGTACGACTGGACCAGCTTTGAGACTGTCTTTGATAGAGCATCAAAATGGACGTACGAGCAGGCCGCTATACAAACAATCTCGCGCAACAGGCAGAACTTCGAGGGTGTCCTCTTCTTTGATCGGATCTGGGAAAGTCTCGGCCTAGAGAATGGTAAGAGAAATGTTGCAATGGTGCGGGTCTCACAAGGCTGAAGGTGTCATTGCAGCTGCGAAATCTTTCCCTCCAGAGACGAATCAGGACCTGCGAAAGGTGTTTAATACCACTGTGAACGCCTCCGTTCCCGATCATCAAAAACATGCCATCATCTACTACATCCTCAAGGACTGCAAGCCTCTGACAGACCACGGAGAGACATTTGCTCGTAAGGTGCACCTTCCTCGAAAGTACAAACTCCTCATTAGTGGTCTGCACAATCTGGATCATGGTCAAGCCAAACAGGCACTCGAGCTGCTGACAGATCCGTCGCTCACACCAACCTTCTCGGATCAAATACTGTACACACTCCTTCAAAACCCTAAGGTGGACAACTCACTAGCTATGGCATATTATATTACAGTCTCTCCTCCGCTTGCAGACCAGAAGACGCTGCGCGCATATTTCTCATTCTTGTGCAAC
>JAABUK010005368.1_pt1 | contig 20033 bp, 20 predicted proteins | sample 5559141 | NCBI WGS metagenome assembly JAABUK01 (sample SAMN10711869, study PRJNA513367) | rock metagenome | isolation source: Antarctica rocks | place: Antarctica: Victoria Land, Pudding Butte nord | collected 2016-01-03 | reverse complement strand
GTTGGGAAGAGGGGTGGTGGTGGTGGTGGTGTTTATTGGGGGATGGTTTCGTGGCGGTGGATTTTGGGAGTGGAGATTTCTGTGGTGATGTTGCGTGCTATACATGTGATGGTATGGGTGGCTATCACTGAGCGGTGAGGCTGGGTGGATGTTTGGGTTGTCTACGCAATAGGCTTGGGATGCTGGGGTTGTCTTTTGTGAGGGGGAGGTATAGGAGTGAAGTATGGGCTTTTGATTGTGGGTCGCGCGTATTTGGTGGAGGGTGCATAGCGTACGAGGATTAGAATGATTGTTCCAGACATGCAAATTAGCCATTGGGTATTTGACTTGCTAGAGACGATTGTAATGTGGGAGGCACTGAAGATGTGAGGATAGATATTACCACTGGTGTTGGATCCGACGGTAACGTTTTCCTATAGATGTGCCATTTTCCGAGAGCGAACTGCGGGGTATATTGTCTTATCTATTGATTCGGAGGCCAACTTTGTAGTCTGACATAGGTAGTGTCTGTCGTATATTTTCACACTAGTTTAGCTAGATCTTAGTGCAGGGCTAATCTCTTTGGACTATGAGGAACGACTGGCCTCGATTTTTTCTTGATGATATACTTCTTGAATCCGACAAGTATATATGAGGAATACCGTGTTGCCTTCTCGATTACTCTGAGGGAATCTGTGATATCCTTCGTGGCCTTGTGGCTGATCAAGAATATGAACGGCGCTGCTACCATCTGCCGGACTGGAGAGGGCAGGATCATCTCAAAGGGCACCACTCTCGTGCTTGAAGTATGAAGTCCATTGCGACGTCGCGTCTTTCCGCGGCATCTTCACCTAGGTATACAAGCACGATGTCTGAGATTGCGTCGTTACCCTTCGTCAGCCGGACCTAAAGACTGTTTCCCTTTCGCCACTATAGAACGATCCATATGAAGCCCGGGCACAGGCGACTGTGCCGAGCCTGATCAGGCAACATTCGCAGGACACGAGGAGCGTCAGCAGCAGTCATGGCTGGCAGCTTTCCTTCAGCGTAGTATATCTGGTGTGTAGGACAAAGGTCACGCTAGGTGCTCGAGATCGCTCTATAGACGGGTATCCGATCAGAAAGGGGCACAGATCAGGCCAGATCGTATTTTGTGAGTCTCTGGAGGAAACGATCTGAAAGAGCGGGATACTACGGAAACTCTTGAGAACGGACTGCATCCAAGCTTTTCGACAATGAAACGCACGGAGAGTAAAACTCTGACTCTGATCTCAGGGCCGTAGGAAGAACAAGAAACAAGAGAAGTATTCCTCTTCGTCCCTCTCCAGGGAGAACGCGAAGACACCAACAAGTTTGCAGCAGGGAATTGCAACGGGCTTCCCAGGCCCCACAGATTGACGCTAACAGTCCGCTCAGCAGTTGTCCCTGGCATACGATCATCCTTTCGAGGGCTCAGAGGAGGATTATCCCCTTGAGAGAGCTATCTTGAAGTATTGATAGCAGCGGCAGACGTTCCCTTGCTGCGCCTTGTGCGTTTCAGAAATGCCAAGACTCAGGTCTTGGCAGCGAATCTTGGCAGAGAAGTGTGTTTCGCCGACCCGGGAGCCCGGTCGCCATGCGAAACCCCTCCACCCCTCCACGCGAACCATGTGGCTAAACGGAAACAGGGTCTCTCCCTTGTCGCTCTTGTTTGACCTCTATATTCTTAGATCTTATAACGGAATACTCTGCATCGCCCTCTCCGATGTTCATGGCTGAGCCTACGCCAGGAACACTACCTTGTGCAAGACGGCCCAATGCTGATCCGCCACGCACGCCGAGAATCCTTCAGGCTCAAGGGTCTCAGCCAGATTGAACATATGCAATGCGCAGTCTAGTACTAACAAATCATTGCCATTGTATTCTCTGACGCTGTGCTGCTGTTGAGCACCTTCTCCCTACGACCTCCCTTCTCCTCTGCCCACGACACATCAGCGACATGATGGCAAGACGCATTTCCTCCATCTTTTCCCTCGGCAGCAACTCTTCAAATCGTAGCGAGAGCAGCAACGATTCTCGGCTTCCTGCTTCCGTTCATCCCTCGCGACCACCGAGGGAACGAAGCTCTGCGACTCTTGCTGCAAAATCCACGCCTGAACTGCGACCTACAAACAATCTATCAGACCTACACAAAAATCAGTCCTCGGACCATACACCACCCTTCAATCCGTCGCTCTTACCTCGCGTCGATGACGACCACCGTTTGCTTCAACCTCCCCAGCATCTTTCGCCATATCCTATACGATCAGAATCTTATGGTGGAAGTAGACCTGCGAGCGTTGGAAGCAGGCCTCAAAGCAGAGCCAGTAACGATGATCTCCTAGGTCATCCTCCAATTTTTCTCAATCCCCTCCCAATACGGCCAGAATCGTCTGGCGGAGGAAGACCAGTCAGTGGACACAGTGGTCCTGGAAGCAGCGCTGGTAGCCGCTCAGGCTCTCGACCCCCTTCTCGCCCTGCGTCCCCAATCAAATCACGCCCTCAGACTCCCACAACAGAACAGAAGCTTAGCAAGCGACGGAGTTGGTTGCCTGGGAGGTTCAGGGCAGAAGCGCAAGATGAGGGCCTTGACACCCAGACTACGCAGGCCTCGATGATCACCCCGCAAGGAAAGCTTCCATACGATACCTCCCTCTTGGCCAATTTTCAAAAGGTTACTATAGTATGGAACCTTTCCAATCCGATGAGGCTGACCGTGATTCTAGGTCCCTGATCTCTGGAACGAAGAAGGAGATACTCTAGTTTACCTACACTCGCGAGAATTTGGAAGAGGTCCATCCTTTAAAATCGACTCGTCATTGATCGCTTCGTCGAGAAAATTGACCGTTGCAGCACATGGATCCGCCCACGGCAACCTTCAGCGTGGGCCAAGTGAGGTGCAGCATCAGCCGTACGCGGAGCGTGCACAACATCTGGCAGTTGACAATGGTGCAACATCGCCTCCGCTGTCCCGACCAGGGTCCTCAACTAAGGGCAGCTCGAAAGGATCTCGCTCCATCAGTGATTTCTTCGACGAGCCTTCGCTCAGGAAAGACATTCATTTATGTCTTCCAGTGCCGCTACAAGCAGATCTCTCAAATCCTACTTCGCGCCCCACGACTGAGGATGTGGAGGTCCTCATAACAATGCGCAATCTATTCGCCTTTCTGGCAGGCCAGCCTTTGATTTGTACACCAAAGCAATCATCGCTATTCAAGATCTTCTTGAAGATAGCGGATGTGATGCAGCGTTATGAGTTTACGAACCTTGATGGATCTACGCTTGGGGAAGAAGCAGCAGGGAACTTTGCAAGGATCATCGAAGACTGGCAGCTGGCAGATGTGAGAGCTAGCAGGGAAAAAACGATCGAAGCAATTATACTAGGAGAGCGCTTGCGGTCGCCACCATTATACAACGAAGGCTTTGTCCACGCGGTTGGCAAGTATGAAGAGATATCGGGTCTCAGGAGTCACAAATACGGCTTGATAGCCGATGTTACCAGAAAGCGTTTAGAAAGAGCTCACCTAGACCTGTCTGCGCGCTTGCAAAACATACAGACCAGGCTGGGCGATTTCGAATTCCCATCCCTGTTCGCTGGAGCCGCTAACTCAACGTCAAGCATGGAGAGCAAAGTCATTCGCTTCAAAGATTGGAGAAGCTCCTACATGTCAATGCGAAGACACGTCATTAGCCTCTACAAGTACAAGTATGGAGCATGGCCGCCAAAAGCCAAGTCAAAAAAGAACGATTTCGAGGAGAGCGGATTGAACCGCCTCTTACTTCGCAATCTATACCAAGATTTCTCCGACCTTTACGACATTCTTGTCGATCGCACCGCCTTGACAACACGCACAGTGGATGGGATCTCACTGCGTGGCTCAAACGACCCGGAAGACCCCAGGGTACGCACTCTACGCCGGGTAATGGATGAGTATGATCGTAGTTCGCCTCCAGTGCTACCTCCTATACCCTTCGACATAGCCCGCCTGCCTTCGCTGTCAGGCACCAGGCGAGGATTCGACGCACTTGACCCAAAGAAACAGAAGAAGAAGAATTCAATGAAGCTGTCTGACGATGAGATCAACAACGCGCTTATGCAATCATATAATCGCGAAAATGTCAAGTCAAGCCCTTTCATAGAAGCCTTCATGGCATTTGAGCGAAGGTCTGCACATGGGAAATCAATTGAGGAAATCCAAGATCTTCGAGATGGCCAGTGGTTGTTCATGTACGCTGTCCTGCAGTCACTGCCACTTGTGGTAGTCGACGCTCCGGGAGTAAAATGGACGAAAGGTGTGGAATATTTCCTCTGTGAGGTACCGAAAGGATCTGCGCCTTGGGTTCAGGAGAATTCCACCATGAGACAGAGTTGGTACGGTATCGCGGGGGGCTCCGGCATCATCAGTCTACCAGCCGATATTGTCGAGCACGGTGTTGAGGGCATATACCACCGCAGTCACTGCTGGCAGGTCGCCGAGCAGTGGGGTGGATTCAGTGAGCCTGCCGATGATCCGTCTCAGTATCCTCTCCCGAATGATCAGCTTTTATCACCTCCATTACCTTCCCAGCCAGGATCGAGGACTGCCTCGCAGTCGCCAAACCGAATGTCTCGAAGGGCTTCCACGGCCATGGGGTTGGAGCATTTGCCTTTGCCTCCTGGCGTCGTACCGAGTGGATCCCGACCAGTCTCGATGCATGATCCTTCAAAGACTTTTGGTGCGATTCTTGCACAGACTGACGGCACGGAGAAGAAGAAGAAGAAATGATTTGGTATACCCCATTTGGTGGCTTTTTGGTTTCACGACGTCCTTGTAACGGCCACATTGGACAGAAACGGCTAACGTTGATACTGATTGTACGGTAATGACCTCTGCAATTGTATAAAAGTCTACCTTTTTGCTTCAACGCCTTGTACATTGAAAATCTTGTAAGCATGTGGATATGTCATATACTCGTATTTGGCTTCCTTGTCTCTCCATATTTCAACATAACCTTCATATTCGAGAAAATTTGATGTTGCTACAGCCTGATCGTGCAGACACATAGGACAAATATGATCGATGCGAGACTCATTCTTTTCAGGAACTCGAAATTGTGATTTGTGGAAGCAGGTAGAATACGGCGTATGTCTCCTCGTAGAAATAGGCATCTAGCCCCATCCATACTAGCGTCTTGGCGCCGTGGAACCACATACTGTGATTTCTACTCCATGTTCTCTTACCTCCGTAGAGTATTCAGCACATAGCTATGTTCACGTTGTTCAACAAGCAGCAAGGTGCATTGTACCTCAGGCCATTCTGTCTCTATGGGTGACCGTAGTCGTGGTACACTTTCGTCCGAATTAGACGCCAGATTGTGCAACGACTCCTGTCAGCCATCGAGCCTGTGTATCTCACAAAGACTATCGCATCAGATCCTGCAGAGGTTGCGGCTGGAACGTGGTCATCAGCAGAAAGCCACGTTCAATTAGGACACGCTTGACGTTGCGTGCGCATCATTGGATGTATTCCAAGGCAGGGATAACCAGCTCGAGGCTCCCTCAGCCCACGGCGCCCCTCGAAACCAGAGCCTAGCATGCTGCTCAATACATAAACAACTCGATACCCACCCCCATTTCAAGGGATACTTTCGGCTCTCGTTCGCACCAGGTCGCACCCAGCTGCAATTCCCAGCACCTTTACGCCCCATTTTGCAGCCTTGCAGATCTAGCCTCGAACTTGCCAACGCAATACCACAACCCACCGCACAGCGCCCTTCGATCTCGCCAATCACAATGTCGGAGCCTTCACCGACCGGATACGCGATGGCCAATGAAGATATGGTTTGGGACGGTTTCGACGAATTCATCAATTCTGACGCTGAATTTCATTGGCCGGCTGCGGGGCACGATATGCAGGGCATTGGGACTGGAGAAGATGGGTGAGATTTTTTTTATTGGCTAACCAAGGGGCACTCAGTCTCCCCAATCATCGGCGCAACAAAGTGTGGCTATCGGATGGGATGCCTGGCTTGCCTCGATGTCCTAGCCAGCAGCAACTTGATCAACAGGATTCCCGCCATGCTGTAGGCTTGCCACCGTGTCTCCACGGTGGCCGCCCTGACCGAGCGATCGCAGCTTTTGATGCCACACATGATTACCCATCGGATCACGTGGATGATGCTAGCGAGATCAATACACAAAACATTGCGTACCTGCATGTACTTGACGTGACGCAGTCTGGACTAGTCATGACCTCTCCGTCAATGCTATCGGCCTCGGATGGTATAGATTCGGAACTCTCAAGCTCTGCTAGCAATGCAGGCACTGGTCCGCCACCAAAAGCTATCCTTATTCGACCTTGTGCCTGCATCTCGTGTGTCGAGATAGGCTGGTTCAGTCACCCGATGAATTATACCTACCACGGAGCCAGGAATTACCAACCGAGTCATTACCAATGTCGATATCCTGGCTGTCCGGAGAAGAAGCATTTCATTGATATCGCAGAACACGAGCGCAGCCACTTTCGCGTAGATGGTCAATACCCCTGCAAGGAGGAGCATTGTAAATTGACCACAAAACGGTGGTCGGACCTCAAACGACACTCGAGCTCCAAACACTGCACAAGCCTCAAGAAACCGTTCCCTTGCCCTGTTCTATGGTGCAAATACAGCGGCGACAATGGCTTCGCCCGTAAGGACAAGCTCAGCAGCCACTTCAAGACCGTTCATGGTGGTATGAGTGTGCCTGGCAAGGCAAACCGATCGATCAAGCCGAAAGTTGGTGACCGGGCTTGAATGGAGTCGAGGTAGACGTGGAGTGGAACGGTAAAGCGCCTTGGCAGAAGCTGAAGGCTGGTGGATGTCCTCTAGCAACAGGTCACAAGGATATGAGGCGACCCTGACAGTCTTTGCCGTTTTCATTTTGTCAGATCGGTGATGGTCCTGGGCTCCGGTTACGATACGTATACGAGGCGAACTTCCTTTTTTCCACAGGTCAAAGGCCAAGCTGACTGCAGACTATCATTCATATCTCTACGTCTGTTGATCTATGTTCGTGGGTGATCACAATAATGGCATACTTTCATTGAATTTCCGCCAGACTATTGAGCGATGAGATGTCTCCCATAGCCTACACGGTTCTATCGTTAAACATTTAGGCCTATCTTGAACCTATAGCCGTTGTGAATGTCAATGTTTCAGATAGAGTTCTGACTCAACTGGCATTTATCCAAGGTTGAGCCTGGCTTTGATTGATTGAGAGCGCTTACATAAGTAGAGCCTTGGCAGCTCCATCTTCGTCTTGAGGACTCTTCATCAATATCCCTTCCCAGCCCTCGTACAGATCAAAAGTCTTTTGAGCGAGTACCTAATTCGATGAGCGCTCGACGCATTTGAAGGTAGTATGATCAAGGTAGACATCCTCATGTTTAGCTCTGATCAGTCGACACGTCGTTGTTAGACCTTGCACCCTCTGCCGGTATACGCGTCTACAGCACGTGCAGAGTCGCTCATGTTTCCTAGTCCTGTTATAGATGAAATACAGGAAACAGAATGGCCGATACTGCTTATGAGGAGGTGGCCACAACTCTCCGACGCAACGGCAAACCATCCTCATGCGAGCCATGTCGAAAGTCGAAGCTTTCATGCGACCACCTTAGGCCTATCTGCGGTCGATGTCAGCGTCGGCGAGTACCAGAGAGATGTGTCTATCATCCTGCTCCCATGACCAATAGCCAGCGGCGAGGTCCGACGCCTCCCAAAGAGATTCTATCATTGCCGGATGACCATAGCCTCCGGCGGCAGCAACAGCGATCGGTCTCGAGTCACGCGCAAGATGAGATCCCAAGCTTACTCGCGGAGGCTTCGACTGAAAGTGCCGCCTCAGTCCCTGACTTCCTTGGGCCAACAAGCTACTCGGCAGTCTTCACCGAAGGTGAAAGCAATATCGGTCTCCAGAACCGAGACGACAACATTCGTGGCTGGTGCTCACCAAAGCCCCGGAGCTGGGATCTTCGCGATATACAAGAAGGTGCTGCAGTCTTGGAACTGTTGACAGATCTGGACGTGTACAAACCGGCTCTGCAACACCTCTTTCAGAGCGAGGGCATGTTATGCACCGTTCCTTTCGCTCCAGGGTGCATCGCTCTAATTACTCGCGACTTGAATACAAACAGCGGCCATGGGGGCTCTCTTACCACCCTTGCTCACAAGATATTCTTGAGAACTTCCACCCCTTGTCCAGTTGATAGCACTATGAGCATGCATGCGTACCCCTCTTTTCTCATGGGCGACGACCTCTCCTGGGAAGTTGTTGGAATCATTCTTAGCGTCGTAGGACTGAGTGCGATATCGGTGGACGAAATCAAGTTTTGGGAAGCAGACTCAAAGATTGACTGGAAGGGTCATGCCCGCAAGCTTGTCCGAGCAGGCGAGACTTGTATTACTTTCTCGGAGCAATATGGGCACCTCAAAGGTGACACAGACAATTTCGCGATCCTTTGAGCTATGTCTTATGAGACCAATTGCTCCTATTGTTCCCTCATACCGCATCTGTGCCTGTTCACAATGTTGTTTTGTTATCAAGTAAGACTAGTGATGCTGACTGTAATTATACACGTAGATGTCGGAGCCAACCTCATATGGTTAAATTGTCTTCTTCATTCTCAAGTCTTTGGAGATGCAGGTAAAAGCTAAGCAGTCCTGAGTATTGATCTTAAGCCTCTGACAAGATTTAGACTACCATTGTTGGCGTAAATTGGGGGGTATGACCAATTATCACCCAACTTTATGCTACTTCTCTAATGTTCAACGTGACAGACCTTACCACGGCAATTTTCGCGCTGGGTCTACATCAGGAACCTTCTAAGATCGGATTACCTTTTTTCATTCTAGAGCTTCACAGAATTCTCTTCTGGACTGCCTATATCGATGACAAAAGTTTCGCAACCTTCTTCGGAAGACCTCCGTTGATCAGCAGCAAATTCTGCTCTCGCATGATGCCACTGGACCTTGACAGTATTCAACGAGGTTTGCAGGGTGAGGCCTTGGACCGTGCTGTGAATGAGTTGGACAAAGACGGTTGGAATCAAGACCTTTCTGTGAGCCGACCGTCGTGGATTCGGGCATCCATAATCTCTTCCAAGCTGAGAGAGGAAATACTGGAAATCTCTCTAGGGACGAAGCCGGATAAGCTAGAAGAAAAAGCAAGGTCAGTCAGGACCAGAATGTTGACGACAATGCTCAAACAGGGATACAGAGTGCTCAAGGAGCGCCTCCAACAATCTGAAGAGTCTTTGCCTCGTAGATTCAGAGATCAGTCAGCGGTCTGGGCGCAGGACCGGACCGTATATGAGAATTTCTCGTTCATCCATCGAACGCTCGACTACCTCTACAATGATTTTTTGTTGGAAAGGACTCTTGTCAAGCGCTTGCGAATCCCACCCACGGAGCTTATCAACGTATCACGGTCTCTTTTATCGACCTTACTAGTAATGGCGGGCAATAGACACCGCTCAGGCTCAGTACGTCCTTCAGCGTTCAATATCTCCAAATGGTGCAGTACGCTCGAGTCATGGGATTTGTTTGGGGCCACGATTCATTCTCGGCTTCTATTCGCCCTCTGAACTTGATTCTCCAAGGCTAGGTTTCTTTGAACTTGTACAATATGCTGACTCTGAATTATTTTCAGCTCGCAAGCGATTTGCCTTGGCTGATAGCACTCTATGGTCTGCCCTCAGCAGGAATACTGGCACTGGAGCTGTTGCGCCGCTCACGTATCAAACCCAAAGCACGGTCCGTCGACTTCCCACGCTCAGAGATCATACAGAACATCAGCAACCTGGTCTCATCGATCGACTTCATCGTTCGACCCACAAACGGTAATTATGGGATATGTGGTCAAGCCAAGAAGATGCTGCAGGCAATACTGGATACTGTTCTGTCCACTGAGCACGACCAGCTTGAAATTGAACCAGCCAGCGAGGCCCCGAAAACTCTTGACACATATATGGTCGAGGGGCTCGATGACGAGACGTGGCTCAATTCCAATCTTGATCTGGACTTCTGGACTAGTCTTGAGGACCATCCGCTACTTGCTTGGCCGGATGTTACGGGAGTTTCCTGACGCTCGAGATCCTCCTTCACACCCGATGATCGAGCTGTGGGTACGGGCGCTACGGAGCTCAATCTCGCGCAAATCTTTGTAGGAGGAATGAACGAGACACGCCGTTATACGGTCTTCCAGAGAGTAAAAGTGTCTAGAATCATAACATTTGCGGCCACTCCTGTTCGAATGTTTGGAGACCCTTCCACGCAAAGATCGCCGAGCAAGCTCACGTTGACTGAAGCTATTACGACTGTGCCTTGCTATCGGACAGCCATTCCGACCGATCAGAAGATTTCCTTCAACAGGTTTTGAGCTTACATGTCATTTCACAGATCAGAACGCTACCGCTCGAAGATTCGGGTTGGGAGGAAAATTACCTGATCATAAGCCCTCAGAAGTCCTAGCAGCAGCTCTTCCACTCAGAAAGGACACTCTGAAAGCGTCATTCACTCGCTATGGCTCATCATATATTTGAATAACAATCGCTCTGAACCCGCGATTGAGCCAACACCTTCATCAGTTCCTAAAGGCATCATCGCGTCCTACTACACCAACATTGTTGGGCATACTGATTCGTTCGAGGCAGAGCTTCGATAGAGTCCTAAGACTGGACTATGTTACTATGCCAGCTTTCTTCGACTTCGAGCTACCCATCTGCTCGCCATCGGCAGCTATGCTAAAGAGGCTGTGGTCCAAGTTTAGCAAATGCTTAGTACCTGCTAGTGCTCTGGTTGTTATTGCTATACGATTGGAACAAGGGAGGCCTTGGCGCTAGGAACGCAGGGCTCACGTTAGGATAATGGGTTGAGGAGACAATATCTTCAAATTAGCATTGAGAGTAGCTACAAGTTAGAAAAGGAAGCGGAAAGCAATTGAGTTTGCAAGCGCCTAGTAGAACAGGACACTGCTTCGTAAATGATGCACTGCCGCCTGGCGTATGTAGTGGGACGTCCTTGAGGATGTATTGCTAGATGTAGTCGAAGTACAATGGTACCGAATATTCATCTAACGCCACCACCATCCATTCAGCCTCGGCACCAGCCACTCCGCCACAAGCAATGGCCTTGTCGTCGCCTTCTGTCAATCTTTCGTGTTTTCCGACTCACCCATTCTCCCTTCTCTCGAAATCATCAACGATGCCATCGCTTCTCAACCTCCCTACCGAGATCTTGCTTTTGGTCTTCTCACGTCTCCCTCCACCAGCATTAACGAGCCTTCTACACAGTTGTCGACGGCTCAATGAGGTAGTGATCCCCTTGCTGTATGACTCTGTATATTTCTGGGGCTCGGGCGATCTCGATGACTTCAGAAAGGCCTGGTTTCCAAACCGGCAAGAGGACCTTCCACCAAACTGGACAAGGATCTGGGATCTTGAGGCTTTCACCCGGAGCTATTGCGACTCCATCAGCTTGCGCGCTCACGTGAAGAATGTAGATCTCAGATGGCACAACGCCGAGAAGAATGATGATCAGGATGTGTATCAGTGTCTAGCAGCTCTGAAGTCCTCATGCTTGCAGAGCTTGCATCTTTCCCCACCAAGATTTTCCTTCGATATACCCGCTGATACCGCAGTCACATCGCTCGCCATCCAGCATGATGGACTGCGTGGCGATTTCTATGCCAAAGATGATGGAACAGAATTAAGCCGCTTACATTCGTTGTTTTGCATCCCATCTTTGACCCACTTCTGTCTAGACGGCTGGCGCTACTGGGGTTCGCCAACATACGATAGGCCGGCCGATGTCAGAGAGGACAGAATGAGAAGCTCGAACGTCGAGTACCTCACATTGAATAAGACGGGTGTAATTGGCAAAGACCTACAAGAGCTGCTCAGCTGGCCAAAGGCTTTGAGGAGCTTCTCGTATATACCTTACCCTCATCGTGGCCTGCGTTACGAGGGTCTCGGTAACCTTTCAAGCCGCGAACTACAGTATGCCTTACAACACCAGCGTCGGACCCTTGAGAACCTGGAAGCTGTTGGTTCGGATGGCGTTCGTGGTAAAGAGGGCAACCAGTAACTCGAATACACGTGGCGCTGACCCAGTGAACAGGCCCAGATATCACCAACTCCTTGGATTTGACTGATTATCCAGCCCTCAGACGTGTCTGTATTAGGTTTGACTTCTTAGAAGAACCTTCTTTTGATCATGAACAAGGACGTTCCATCTCGAAACCCGTTGTTACCCCAACACATCACTTACATCATAGACTGCCCCCAGCCCTTGAGGAACTCCGATTGGTTGCCACAGAGTTGGTCGTAAATGGCTGGGCTGGGAAAGCTGAGTATGAAAGTGGCATCCAAGACTTCCTGAACTGGCTGTTTGACCTTGCAATTTCCAAGCCAGCGACTCTTCCGGCTCTACAGAGTGTTGCATATACTCCCTCATGGCTTCTTCACACTGATGACGGGAGATACGATACTCGTTATAAGGAAATTGAAGATATTTTCAAGCAAGCTGGAACCGACTTATACGGATATAGATGAGTGGTTGTGATCTACGCATGGAATGTCGAAGCTGCCTCATCTCCTAGATTATGGTGCTTAAATTCTTAAGTCCGCATCATATGGTCCATCGTGAACGCTAAAGACTACATAGCCCTTCTCGAATACACTTTACAAGAGTTGTCCGCTCCCGATTTGCCTTCTTTCCTTCCACTTACCAATGAGCATCGGTCTCCGTCTCGCCAGACCCATCTCCAACTTACTGAAGCACAGTGTGCAACCTTCAATCCCAATAGCATCCTAGCTGCCATGACTTACAATACTCTTCCGTACTATTTTCGCCGCAACCCTTGCCTCCCTGGTCGCAGCCAAGCCAGCGCCTACCAGTTTTGCCTTGATGGCTGCCACGCCGGATTTACAGCATGCCTCGACTCGGATGGAGCAGAGCTTGTGGTTGTTCTTGGTATCGATTTTGTATGGTGCGTAGCTAAGAAACAATGCCTCTACCGACGCCATAAGCATAGTAGCTGTCCCAATTTGAGATTTACGTATGAACTGCCGTACTTAATGCAAAAGTCTTGGCGTCGCGGTCAGAAGCCGCCAAGCTTTTCTTGTTGGTTTACCATCGTGCCATCATACCGGCTTATCATAGCTCCACCATCATCATGTCAAGCGCCCCTGTCCTTACCAGCGGTTCCTCCGGGACCTGGCAGTTGCCTACTAGCTCGTCCGCGCAGGATGCAAAGTGACAGTCGTCAAGCGTGCACCGAATTGCTGGTCGTCCGCGATGCCACTCGAGACGTGGTCAAGCGCATGGAACCCTTCGACCGCTTTCGGGACTAAAGCCCACAGGAGAAAAGCTTCAAAGTCGTTGACAGAGACGACCGTTGCCTTGCGCGTTTGGGTGTCGGCGCGTCAGGCAAGGGTGGAAGCATTATCATACCTGCGACATTGGGATGTGAAGAGCATAGCTGGTAGGGATTCTCTTCGGTGTCACAAAGTACGATGTCTCCTATATATGCGGCGAATGGTTGAAAGGCTGGAAGAGACAGATACGGAAGTTGGCGTGGACTTCGCCAACGGCACAACGACCACGGCTTTCGGCTTGGTAGTCGCTGCGGATGGCATTGGCTCGATCATTCGTGGTATAGCGTTTGAGAATGGCGACTCGCATGTCAGATATCTGGGCTCTTACGTGTCGTACTTTTCCATTCCATCTAGCGATACAGACTCGATGCGGTCGAGAGCGCACTGGGTCAAGAGGGGTTTGGTCGGTACATGGTGCTGCAACCAGATAACATAGGCCGGAACAGGGCTTTTTTGGGTCTCACAGCCTACGATAAGTCAGACGAAGTACTTGTTCGACTTGGAACGGCTTCGAAAGAGGACATTCCAGCCCAGGGGGCTCTGATTCAAGAGCTTTTCCAAGACCCCGAGTAAGACCCCGTGAGAGGGAAGCGCACATCTACACATCAGCTTCAGCTGAGCCTCACTCGCTCATGCATCCCATGGTCTCTGAATGCGCAGCCTCGCTGACTGACCATCTGCCGTCGCCTTCGCGATCGAAATATAGCAACTTGCCGTCGTGATGTTTTCCGTCCTCCGTGCTGTGCAATAACGTGACTTCAGTGTCTGTTTGATCCCCTTGGTCCTTTTGCCATGGTAACGCCAGGCTTCGACTTCTCGGCCTGCGACTCCATCAAAGCTATAAAAACACGTATTACTATCAGGAGCAGGTGGTGCTGCTGCACATTATGAAGGAGAAACTCCAACGGCTGAACTCCCTTAGCGTCGTACTCCAACAGCTTCAAGGCTTACAATCAGAACAGTGGAGCCTGCGGCGAGATCATGTCTTTCAAAACGCTGCAAACGCTTCCTGTAAGCAGCTGAAGCGCTTCATAGTCAAGCAAGAACATTGCTGCCAAATATTGGCCCAGCGGCGTACAAATGGCCATTTTGGACAGTTTTTCGCTGGACAAAATGGGCATTTTCGACGAGTAAAGAACTGGTAAGCTGGGCTCCCTCTCGGCTAGTAAGTATTCGAATACTGAATATGCTAATGCCGGAAGTACAGAGACGGCTGACATCAGTAAGACCAAAGGCATCTGTAAGACAAGAAATCCTTCAGACGACTCTGCATCTGAAATATGCCAAAAAGGTGTTGGTATCGTCGTCAAAATTGTCGCACTGCCGCCCTGATCGGGTCGTTTCATTTTGCAATACTATGCGCGATGTATCATAATAGTATTACATTTCTAACACTTCAGGTGTTCTGTTTTTATCGCTCTTCAGCTACGGCTGTCGTCAAACGGGCAAAATACCTTTCTGCTCTCCACTACTCACGTCAGACCCAGCATCCTGGCTCTGCCACCCCTCCCTAGTATCCTTCGGCATTCTCACAAACGTCAGCCCGATCACCAGCGCCATGCCGGCCAACCCCATGCCAAAATACAATGCCGCCCTATACCCCTTGGCGGGTCCTTGTCTACCAACAGCATGCGTCTCCACCATTCCCGCAAATCCCAAGCCAATACTTGTCGCATACAGTTGCAGTGTCCCAATTAGGCTTCCTGCGACACCCTGGTCCTTCTTGCTCACATTGTTACATGCCACGATCTGCGCGGCCGTGTAAATGAAATCTGGACAGAAGCTCTGGATGACTGTCGCCGGAAACATCTGCATCCAGTAGAGCTGCTGCTCTGGCATCGTAGCAACGAGCACCTGGGCTATCAGCACCGCCATGGCACCGATGGCGAGGATCCACTGCACGGCTAAGCGAGGGACCAGCCAAGCCGCGATGAATGCACCAGCAGCGGAGAAAATAGCAAGAGGTGTCAGTCCCCAAGCGGTGGAAAGCACAGACCAGTGTCTTATCTGCTGCTGCCATGCGATCATGTACCAGATGAAGGTACCGTAGGACATGTAGCTGAACATTACGACGATAATGACAGCGCCGAACGAGGGTGCGCGGAAGATGGTGAGAGGCATGATGGGATATTTGGCAAAGTGATACTCCCAGACACCGAAGGCTAAGAACAGAAATATGCTGACAATCAGCAGGGCGATCTCATATGGCGAGCGCCAGCCGGCTTTGGGTGCTTGACTAATGGCGAACATGTCAGCTGCTATGATAAGAAAGTCAGAGCAAAGAGGGACCGCAAAATTAGCATACTTGAACACGAAGTTGAAGCCGATCAAGCCAGCAATACCGAGGACCGAGCCGACCCAGTCAATCGTCTCGTTTTCACTGACAGGCGTCTCACTTGGCATCATGATCGCAAGGCTGCCGAACACCAGCGTCCCTAGCAACGCGCTACCACCCTCAAGTCAGCTACTATCAACAGAGTAACAAACGTGACATTACTTACATGAAGACAAAAAGCCACTTATATGGAATCCGCTCGGTCAATAATCCAGCCATCAATGCTCGTGAAAAAACTAGAGTCAGCATGTCTTAATGGAGGCATGGAATCATTTCATGGGACATGGCTAAGGAATAGATCTGCAAATTTATGATCTCCGGTTCAACCTAGAGATCAAGAAAGGCAAAATTCGAATCAAGACTTACCAGCCCATCCGCCAACAGGCGCGCCTGCCCCAATCAACCCCAGACACCGATTTCGAAGTCTCCCCGGCGGGAACGTCGTTCCAACAATTGCCACCGCATTCGGCACCACCATTGCACCACCGACACCACTCATGGCTCTCACGACATTGAACGCAATGAAATCATTGCAGAAACCATTGGCAAGTGACCACACTATCCACCATGAGGCGCCGAGAAGGAGCACGCGTGCATGCCCATGGATGGATCCGAGGCGGCCAGACATGATCACAAAGGCGCCAGCTGTCAACGGGTAGGAGGCGGCGATCCAGGAGGCTTGGCTCGGCTCCGTGACCCCGAGGGTGGATGCGATGTGGAGGCCGCCGCCCATGCCGGCGCCGAAGGGGAGCATGGTTACGATGTTGGCCAGGATGAGGAGGATGGCTACTGCGGTTTGCCGGCTTTGAGCCATGGGGGACGAATTGTCTTCGATTGTGGGCGTTGGAGTGGTAGATGTTTTGGAGGAAGTTGGTTTTTCTTTAAGAGCGGCACTATCTTTGAGGTGGCATGGCGATGGTGTCGTAGGTGGAGACATCTTCTCTTCGTCCAGCAACTGTGGCGAAGGCATGGTTCGATATGAGTATGTCGTCGTGTCTGCAGGGTGGTGGTGTCCCTTGTCGTTTTGTTCGATATGAAGATGGTTGTAGAAGAGAAGAAAAAGGGCCTGCAAACGCGAAGGCCATCTTGGGACTTTATAGACATTGTTGAGCGGTATCGTGCAGACTGTCTACTAGAATGGCAAATTTCCTTGTTGAACCTGGAGTTGCTTATAACCGGGCGAGGATCGATATTGTTTCTGTTGCCGTCAGTCTCCGCCAAAAAGGGAAGGTCCGCTCTTCAGGCTGAGCCGTGAAGGGAAAGTTTCCTTGTTGGGCAGGCATCCCTTGGCAGTCACGGCAGTCAAATTGCGGCACGTACTCCGTCCTCTCTCACTTCTTGCTATCTTGACCATCTCCGTCGACTTTGGTCAGTCCAACCAAAGTAGAATGGACGAAGTAGGCAAATCGAGTCATAATTCCAAAAGGGAAGAGCAAGCCCCGGTGAAATTTGCGCCTGGTTCAACGCCTCTCACAATCTTCAGACTTCACACTTTCGAGACTCCCATCCAGACACCATGACCAAATATGCAGGCTGCAGAGTACGCCACCGGACCTGTGATGTCCAATCTCCTTGCAAAGAGTGTGAGAAGAATGGGAGGGAGTGCGTTCGTCTCAACGTTCGCTTCCGGAATCTCGTATGTCCGGCAGGGAAGATCTCTCGCGCAGACTACGACAAATATGATTTCTTCTTCGACGGAGAGCAGACGTGGGTGGATACTAGTGGGAGTCTCGACTTTGTCACTGGAAGCGATAGCAGCGATGACGCTTCACCAGTGGGAGACATAGAGCATGATGTCTTTGATATGGTTGAGGTGGCTACGGAGTCTCGGCCAGCCATGATGGAGAAAACCTCTGCAACAATCGTGCTTGGATCGACCTATCATACTCCAACAGGTCAAGCGCCGAATCTGGACGATGACCCGTCAGACTATCTCATAGCATCGAAGCAGATGCCAGACGACCCGCCAAATGATCTGCCTCTTGAAGACACCCCAGCCCATTCCTCGAGAAGACCATCTCCGCCTCGGGAAAAGCCAGCCTCGGACACGGGTACGTTCAGTGAGGGAGGTCCACTATTGGCGAGGAAGGTGGCACTGCCAGTAAATAGCTTGCAAGAGGCAAAGCTCGTTCAACATTTTGTCACCCATCTTGCGCCATGGGTATGCATAAACTTCCAAGTGCCATCAGACTAGACTAACTCCGATTCAAGAAGGACGTTGGTGATAGCAAGAGACACTTCGGTAAGGTCGCAACCTGCATGGCAGCGACAAGCCCATTATTGATGACCGCAATCCTCGCCATTTCCGCTCTTCATCATAGCCGAATCAGCGGCCAAGAAGATCTGTACAATGCGATGACTTTGCACGACAAATGCCTGAGCATGATTGTGCCGATGTTGAACGATTCCGATTGCGCCAATGACGATAGCGTACTAATGACCACGACGATCCTACATCTGTATGACGGTCTTGAATGTAAGAGTCCTCTTACAGCATATGACTATACCCGATATTGATCTATATATTGTCTAGCTGGCAATGACTTGCCAAGACACCTCAAGGGAACCTCCATCTTCTTCCCCGCGGATTCCATGTACAATTCATCTCCACTGCGCAGAGCAGTCTTCTGGCTACATCTTCGCCAAGAGATATATAATGCCTACTTGTATCAGCGCAGCGTTGACACGGACCTTAGCAACTGCACTTTCGACTCTGAGAACGACACTGGTAATGACGACATGTGGTTCCACCAAACCTTGTACATCGCTGCTCAAGTAACAAAATGGGCGTTTGGCCAGGACACATCACATGCGCGATGGTACGAGCTTCGCAGTATGCTGGACACATGGGAGGGCACTCGCCCTGCTAGCTTTGACCCAATACACTTCCGTACTCGAGACCCACATAACGATAGATTTTTCCCAGAGGTCTGTTACATGACAGATGAACATGTCGCCGCCGCTCATTTCTTCTACATGGCAAAGTTGCTGCTTACAACCCACGATCCGAGTCTCCCACGTATCGGACCGCGGATGAAAACCGCCGCACTAAAGATGCAAGAGACTGCATTATCACACGTACGTACTCTCGTTGGCATCGCCATTTGCAATACTTGGGTGCCTGCGAGATTCACGGCCAACCTGGCCATCATGATCTGTGATTGTTGGTTCACGGATCGTCGGGAGCAGGAAGCCTTTCTGGACTTTATATGCGAGACCAGTCGATGCAGCGGATGGTCGAGACAGAACGCGGAGCGGGCCTTGATTGAGGCTTGGGGCTGGAAAGAGGAACATACGTGAAAGCGTGATTAATTTGCACGAGGAACATATTTGACAGACGGGAGGCAGGCCAACCAAGCCTTCTCGATCGTCTTCGTCGTCATTGGTCAACAGCCAAGATCAGAGTCTCTAAGATTATTGGAGGCTAGGCGCAATTCTCTGGCCTCTTTACTAGAGTATGGTATGACCACTCAACGGTCCACCGAGCTTGCCAAGATGTTTCGACATGAGAGACTCTTTTGTCTGAAGCAGGCTCGGCTCGAATGTCCCTTCGGTCTCATGGATGTTCTTCCCGAGCCAGGAAGAATGCTAAGGCCGCTTTATGTGTATGTCTCGTGGCCTGTGGTCGTCTCCAAGGGCAATCGGCAATCGTTTGCCCCTATTGGAATATCCCACGAATCAACTCTACATAAAGCGCAGCGGATATGCGCCCGACATCATGTTCACTCAGGGGCTAAGACTATGTTGGTGCTTGCAACAATGCCCGGAAGAGACGAACAGAGGCGGCGAAGAGTCACACGCCCGCAGCAGTGTACAGTGCCTGAACATACGATACAAGCTAATGTACATAAAATCTCTTCGCGAGCAGATCAGCAGACGAGCGGCTCAATCTGATGGCGATTCTGGCGATGCGGAGAATTGATGGTCCCCAGGTGATAATACTCTGTGTGGGAAGCAGATTAGGATCTCTCGAGATTCGAAAGCGCAACGGCCGACCCTCGTCGTCGTGCATCATCTCACTAAGATCGATCCTCCTCTTGTACGACACAGAATGGCGAGAGAGGACCTGCAAGCGCGATCGTTTTGTTTGGGAGCGCGATCGTTTTGTTTGGGAGGGTCTACTTGTTCGACTGCTGGTTCTTAATGTCACACATACTATACCTGAGTACTATTTCGTAGCATATAAGTTTTTGAACATACCTCGAAGCACGATGTAACTTGTTATTCACACTTCAAGGAGACTGCAGCGATGCAATAGGGCTTACACAAGTCCGGTAGTCGATGAGCTTGCTTTCTCCGGGGGGGCC
>JAABUK010005366.1_pt1 | contig 20051 bp, 16 predicted proteins | sample 5559141 | NCBI WGS metagenome assembly JAABUK01 (sample SAMN10711869, study PRJNA513367) | rock metagenome | isolation source: Antarctica rocks | place: Antarctica: Victoria Land, Pudding Butte nord | collected 2016-01-03 | reverse complement strand
TATATGCTTCTAAAGCAGTGATAAAAGTGATGTAATTCTCGCTATCAAGATGCATTCAAAGTTTGTTGAACGCTGATATGATGTTCAATCTAGTCAGATGCTTGCAACTCACTATTTTATCAATGATTTTGTCTATCAGCGATAGAGAATATCTATTTCTTTTGAAAATGACATTTAGCTTTCAATAGTTCACGCAGAATCGAAAATCTTTATTTGCTTTGAGAGTGAATAGAACGAGAAAGAAATAGAAAGTCTGGCTAGAAGTGATGAATTTCTTCAACAGATTCTCATTTAAGTACTTCTTTACTTTCAGAAGTTTGACAGAAAACATTTGATAAACTCGACAGCAAGAAAGCGTTGAATCATTGATGAGCTTGATTTTATGATCATAGAAGCAATGAGAGAGTAGTTTATTCAATTGAGCTTGATCAAAAACATTTAGAAACTCATGATATTCTGATGACAGCTTGACTTTAATATCTTTCAAATTCTGAGTTGTTTCATTGATTAAAGAGACGTTTAGAACGTTCAAATTGCACTGAGTATTGTACGCGATTTCTCTATCAATATCAGTCATGAATAGAGCAAAGACTTCAGTCTGATTCTTCTTTGATCGATTCAGTAGAGTTTTGAACGAAGCTGCATTTATGCTTTGAATCGAGAATGATTCTTTCTTAATCATAATTGAAACAGATTGTTTGAGCATAATAAAGATCTTAGTCTGAATGATAGAAGAGAACGAAGTTGATTGCAATCAACTTGAATGCTTTGAATTGAAAGAGATCGAAAAAATCGAAATAGAAGTATTTAATTGATTCGAAAAAACAATGACGTCGTTTTGCATATTCAATAATATTTCGTTTTTATTCATTCAAAGCTTATTCAATATGACTTCATGATGATCGATATCAACTATCAGCATTGATACAGTCAATTTCTTATGACTTTCAATGATGAGATTGAATAGAATTTTATGAGTGATGATCTTCTTAAATATCTTCTCATCATAGTCTCTTATTAACTTCTCTTTTGTCAATGATATAGATTGAATTTCTAGTTTCTTGCATACTTTATTGACTAGATTAACGTGTATGAGCATATGAGCAACTGAATCACTGTCTATCAGAGAACAAAGACTAAAAGATCAATTCTGAGAGTTGAGAAAGACGTCAATTAGAAACAACTTTTCAAAGTAATTCTCTTCTGATAGAATTTCATCTAGTTTGCACAAAGATATAATCTCTATCTCTTTAATGACTTTTGAAGAGAGAACTAGTTTTTTGAATTGAAATTCGAATTGAAATCAAACTTGAAACGATCATATTCATTGTTCACTGCATTGATTCTAGTAGATCGATCAGAGCACTCTCTAAAGCTATGATCTGATTTATGACATATGAAACAGGTTTCGACTAGAACGTCTGCTTTCTTGACGTTAGTTAAAATCGCGTCGCGCGACTTTAGATGATCAGATTTTGAATGATCGACTGACTGAGTAACAACAGCTTTATGAAAGATGATCTTTAACAGATCGTTGATGCATTTGATGAGATTGACTTTGTTCTTGATTTTTCAAATGACTCGTTGATCATTATTCAAATGAATCAGGTAGAAATGAATCTCTTTGAGAAAATCAGGTTGAACTAATTGATCTATTCAAATGAATCGAAGACGAGAGTTTATTTTATCTTTCAGATCAATGATCAGTTGCTTTTCGTGATACTTCAGATAGAAAGATAATCGTTGAAACTGAGTGTAAAACTCGCTGAACTTCTTTGATTCTTGAATCAAGTTGTAGTATTCTTTATGAAAGTTAACTTTCTTATCTAAATCATTAAACAACTCAGCTAGTTCTTTCAAAAGATCATCAACAATCTTATAAAGATTAACACAATCATGTTCACGTCTAGATTGAGCGACATCAGTTGCGTCATTGAATAATCTGAAATGTACATAGCTCAGTTTGACTCGTTCATTTGAAAAGAGATTGACGTTGATCTCTAGTTTATTCTGAATTTTGCCGTATCAGTTTTTTCAAGTAGAATTCTTTTCATCAGTAAATCAGAAAAAATCAGGTATTTTCTGAGATCTAGAACGCTCAGAGTAGATGAAATCAGAAGAAGTGATTTCTTTAGTTTGAAGTCTAGTCTTCAACTCTTTGATTTCGTCATCTCGTTGTTTACTCAACTCGTTGAGTCAATCTATTTCTCTGTCGAGAGTCATGCATCAAGTCTTTCAGTTTTTGATAGAAACAGAAAATATTACTGTTTCAGCGAATGACTCGTTGTCTTCATTGATGAATGATTCAGCACTAGAGAGTTTCGATGAATCAGTCTCAGAGATTTGAGAAAAGCGACTTCGAAATTCTTTGAAACGTTCTTCGATAAATGAATGTTTTGACATGATGAAATTTGAAGAAAGAACGAGGTCGAGCGAATGACGATGCTCGACAGTATTAATGAAGATGTATGATTAAGTGTTTAATCTTCAGAAAAGAATGTTGTTGATTAGAAAAGTATTTTTGATTTGTGAGTTTTTGAATGATTCTTCAGCAATTCACGAAGATTCTTTATCGTCGATTCTCTTAATCGAGTTGAACAGCTTATTTTCACTCGTCTGTTTCATGAGAATGAGTTGATTCTCTTGATTGAGTGAACTTTGCGTACTTAGTGAGCAATAAGTTGTCTAGTGATTCAAACAGTCTTGTCGTTGATTCTATCAAACTCTCTAATGTTGTTCAGTCTTTCGATTGCATCGATCATCAGGTAAACGAATTTCTTTAAACTCGTTCTGTCTGTATGAGTATGTTGAATGAGTAATGAGATCAGTATCGTGTGATTAACAAATTCTTAATATAATGTCAGAATCGTGTCTAGATGAGTCAATCAGTGAAAGTCAGGGTTGAATAGTGCTTGATTTTTAAAGATAGCTATAACTGAATATTAAGAATACAGAAGAAGATAAGTACAAAAGCTTCTATTTAAGTAATATTCAGAGATTGCGCTAAGCTTGAAGAAAATGTGTTTGTGACACGAGTAGAATGTGATGTAGAAAGAAAGATGATGTTGATGAAAGAAAATAGAGACTGAGTCAGATCTGAGCTAAAGACATTGACTAGTTCTATTCAGTCTTGATATGCTTGTAACACTTATGTCAAACAAGAGAAGTTGAACGCAATTCAATAAGAGAAGATGTGCTGACAAATCAATAAACAGTTGAGATTGAAAGATTAAAGTTCTTTCAAATACTTGATCATTTTACAGATGTTTATACATTTTGTTTTATGCTATCACTTGATTCAGAAACATATAACAATCATACTTTAAAAAATTGTTCTGAACATCAATTGAAAGTAAGTTTTTATTTCTTTACATTGAAAAAACTTCAAAGAGAACATTTATTGACAACAGATTCTTGCTGTTTTACTTGTTTTTTACCTACTGTGTTATGTTATTAAACACAAGATGCAAACAACAATCATTGCAAGTATAATGACATTCTTTTCTCTGTTGTTTTTGCTGCATATTATTCATTATCTTCATTCAATATATCTGATGTTCTTTCTTCTTTTAATACAACTTAATGCTTTGATCGAAGAAAATATAATATGTTGATGTTGAAAAAGACAAGATACTTTGATACAGATGCAATCATTGCAATTATTTTCTTTTATCATGTCATTGAGTTTTATGCACAAGAATGAGATTGTTTATTGAATGAATAAAATGTTTAATAATTGTTTGCTTTGTTGAATTTAAACACAAAATACTATGTTTTCTTTAAGTATTTGATTTACAGTTGAACTACGCACTTGCTTTATTGAATTTAAACACAGAACACTAAGTTTTTTTGAGTATCTGATTTACAGTTAAACTACGCACTTGCTTTATTGAATTTGAACACAGAACACTATTTTTTCTTTGAGTATTTAATTTACAGTTAAGCTACACACTTGCTTTATTAAATTTAAACACAGAACACTATGTTTTCTTTGAGTATTTGATTTATAGTTAAGCTGCGCACTTGCTTTATTGAATTTAAACACAGAATATTATGTTTTCTTTGAGTATTTGATTTACAGTTAAGCTGCGCACTTGCTTTATTGAATTTAAACACAGAGCACTATGTTTTCTTTGAGTATTTGATTTACAGTTAAGCTGCGCACTTGCTTTATTGAATTTAAACACAGAACACTATGTTTTCTTTGAGTTTTGTTTGAAAATAATTTGATTATATTTATATAAGTTGAAACTTTATAAAAATAAATCAATTATTGTTATATGTTTTGAGAATAAGTCTTGTAACTATTTAATTCTTGTTATTTTATTATTTTATTATTTCTTGTTTATTCAATGAAACTTTTTAATCAAAGATAAAGATTATTGAACTATAAACATTATGTTGAGAAGTGTAACTGTTTGTTGTTCAATTTAAGTTGATTTGAGATTGAAATTTTAAGTTATTTAATCAGAAATTTAAAGTAATTAAAATATGCAATGAATAAATATTAAGAAAACATTTACTCAACAAGAATACTGCGTTTATGTGCAATTATTGAATAATTGAACATTGAAAAGAACGAAAATGAATTACTTAAACTATCTAGAGACAGAACACATCATTAACATAATGCTTGCGCTTCATTCTGATTGTCAGAGACAGATGAGAAGCGTCGTTGATGTGATGTCAATGAGTGAGCGAGAGACAATTATTGTTATCTTGCAGAAAAATTCAATCAAGACGAAGAATATACATGAGAAATTGAACAAGCTGCGAGTACTTTATGAACTCAACAAACGTAGAAACAACGAGCTGATGCTCTGAGAGAAGATAAAGAGATTGACAGAGATGATAGAAAAGCTGACGCGTCAACGCATTGCTGCATCAACTGTCAATCGATGCATGAAGAATCAGCTGAAGAGATTGAAAAAGATAATGAGCAAACTTGAAAAGAAGTTCACAAAGAAGAAGAAATGCATTGACAATTGAACGAAGAAAGCAAACAAGAAGTTGATGATGTTGTTTGAGAATCATCTTATTCTCAGCGTTGACGTTGCATCGTCAATGCAAAATCATTGCAAGAAATTCAAGATTAAAATCTTCATTAAAGAAAAAGAGAAAATTAAGAGAATTATGATGACAACAACAAAGAACTGTCACGATTTTAGCATGTGTTACTTGAAAGATGTTGAAAAAAGAGATGTTAGATCACTTAGATGATGTTGAACAATATTATAGATAATGATAGACGTGAGATTATCAGTGATGTTATGAGAGTCTCTCGATACGAATGATACTCAGCGTTCATGAGGTATAAGAATCTCTGAATGATCTCTCTCTTTTCTTTCTTCTTCATGCAACGTCTTGTATTTAAAATCTAGTTATTAGAATTTCATTCTAATTTCATTCAACTCTCAGTTCATGACAAGAACATAGTGAGATGAACAAGAGAGATTGACGTCGATGAGATGCTATTGACATGCAAGAACATAGAAACTATGAAGAAATGATTAAATTTACTGATATTTTAAGTCAAGACAAAAGACAGTAAAAGAATATTGAAGAAAAATGATTTTTGAATCAAAGAGATTTTATCAAACATAAGTCTGCATGAAGTCAGTTTCAAAATAGTGATACATGAAATTAAAATCGAAGAAATGTCTAAAGACATAAAGAAGAAGAGAGCGAAAGTGCTCATCAAGATCAACAAAGATATACATTTAAAGATGATGATTGAGAAAGTTGAGTGATTCACAAAAAATAGTGAACAGAAAAGATACATCTTACTGATGATACGTGTAGTCAGCGCTGAGATGATGAACAAGCTAATTGATGAGAGAGTATGTCATGAAATCAACATAAAAATCACGCAGTTCTATGATTCAAATTGTAAAACACATCAATGTTTAAAGTATCAAGACTATGATCATAAGACATATGAATGCAGAAACAAGCAAAGATGCATTTACTACATGCTAAATCATCATTTGAAGCACTGTTCTCATAAACAAACTTGAAACATGTAAAAATGTGAAACATGTTGAGATATATACAAAGTCTTTGACTCTCAATGTCATAAATGACAGATCGAAAAAGAAAGAATAAAGAAAGTCATGAAACACAGATTTCTATATCACGTTGTACAAGAACAGAAAGAACTCAAAGCGATGACATCAAAGATGATCACAGAGACATTTATCAGTCTGAAATCACTGATAAACAATGATCTGAAGAGAAAACAGAAACGCTCAACAAATGAAAGTTATCTGCTCAGCATGATTATCACATTCAAAAACACTATATTGAATCATTTAATTAAGAAGTCAAAGACAAATGAGTTGAAATCAACATTAATCACATCAATTTCAATATCATCTTCTTTTGAAAATCTTACAAGAGAAGCAAGCACATTGTAAATGCTCAAAAGAACATCAAACAGTCTTGAATGTGAATTTTAATGTCTCAGCAAAAGAAGCTTTGAATACTACAGTACAACGTTCACAAGTTCAGAGAAAAGATGATGATAGCATTACTACATGAGAAAAAGATAAAGAATTATGACATTTTGATTCTTCAAGAACTTTGATGATTTGATGAGAATTTCAGAGCGTACTGCTCAACAATTGTTGACTTCACACTGAAGAATAATGAAGATAAAATCTGTTTCTACATAAACAAGAGAATTGACAGCAACATCTGACATTCAACATGATACTTTAAAGATGTAAACACAATTATGTTATAAACATTAACAAATGATATACAGATGACTCAGAAAGTTATATACATTCACGAAGCATACAATTTGTCACTCAGAGATCATAAAGTCATTCATGAAAAAGAAAGTCTTTCAGACATTGAAAAGACGTTACACATGTCGAGAGAATGTGTTTTTGTAGAAGATTTCAATCTGCATCATCTCACATGAAAGAGATCATTCTATTTAAGACAGCATTTATTGTAAAATGATTTAATTGAAATGATCACAAATGTCAATGCATCGCTGATGCTGTTTCAAGACATGATTACAAGAAATTATCAAAAATCTCAAATGACAATAAATTTGATTTTCACGACAGATGACATTATGAATCAATTAATACAATGTGAAATCGACGAAAAAATGAAAAACTTCTCAGATCATCTGTTGATACAGACAATTATAGATTTCAGAGTTTGCAAAGAGTCAGCGCAAAAATCGCGTTGCAACTGAAAGACAATGAATGAAGAAAAGTTCATCAATATTCTGAAAGAACAAATGTTGAAATCATTGTTAAATCATGAGATGAGACGTTGATGCATAAATGAGTACACTAAGCAACTATTGAATGCACTGAAGAAGATCATCAAGATTTTCACTTTCTGAGCGAGATCACATAAAATGATCAAAGCAGAATGAACAAAGAAGTGTATAAAAATCATCAAAAGCATGCAACGAATGAAAAGAAGTTGTTGAATCATTGATGATTGAACAGAGTACATTTAAGCATGTAACAAGAAAAGCAAGATCATCAGAAAACAGAAACGCAGTGAATATTGAAAAATCATGCAAAACGTTGAACAATTCTTGAGAGAACTGTTCAAAACTGCAAAATGAGCAAGAAATGTAATTGCAGACATACTGACTTAAACGACAATTTTCTCTCTGATCAAGTCAGAATGCTTTGACATTGTCACAACAGTATCAAATAAAGTGAAGATGATGTTTCAGACTCACTTTTTATCATCTTCAGAGATTTTCATGCTAAACACAATAGACTTCGAGTATTCATTCTCAATTGAAGATGATGTTTTGCTGATGCATCGTGAGATTAAAAGAGTCATCTACAAAGCAACATCTGACAAGATGTAAAAACACATGAGATACATAAATAAAATAATGTGCAGACTCATCAATGACACATCAGAATAAATACACTCTTTCTTTGAAAAATGTCTATAGAAGAAAATACAGTCAACTCAGTTCAAGAACACAGTCACAATAATGATGTAAAAGTCAAACAAGAAAAATTACTTCAATGCAAAGATATATAAATCAATTGTGTTACTTAACACATTGAGCAAAGTATTGAAGTTCATCATATTTGAACATCTGCAAAACGTTGTAGAAATGTGCAACTTAATATTAAACATTCAGATGAAAGTTTGTAAACACAGATTAACAGATACAACTCTGCAACTGATTACAGAAAAGATATATACTGTATAAAGTGACATAAGAAGAAGAGTAATCTTACTGCTGAGTCTGAATGAGAAGAATGCGTTTAACAATGTAATGCATAGCAGACTCTTGCATGACATGAAAAAGAAAAGAATTCTCAGACTGCTTCTTAAATTTGTGAAGAACTTTCTGAGAAATCAACGCATCATGATCACAATCGATGACTACATGATGATGAAACGCAGCATAAATGTCAACATATCACAAAATTCTTTGCTATCATCAATATTATATTTGTTTTACAACGTGAACTTGCTAAAAGCATGTGATGACATCAAATTAAAAACAAGCTTCACAGATTTTGTAAATGATGTTAATATCTTAATATACAAAAAGTTCATGAAGTGCAACTGCAAAGTTCTGAGTGAAATCTATGATAGATGCAAACAGTGATTAAAAACGTACAACATCAAGTTTTTAAAGACAAAGCATAAGTTGATTCACTTTATGAAAATCTTTAAGTGATTCAATATGAACGTTGATGTAAAGTTGATGAAACATCAAATTAACTTGAAATCAAATTAACTTGAAATCAAATATCAGAGTCTTGAGAGTTCAACTGAACTTCAAGCTGAAATGAGTGACTTACATGCATTATGTCGAAGCAAAACTAGTGATTAAACAAAAGATCATGCAGACAATCATTGAGTCTACTTGAAACTCATCAATGATGATGAATAAACAAATATACTTCGCGATGACACACTCTCTGCTTAGTCACGAAGTCATCATATGATATACATCACAAAGAGTGAAAGATCATTGAAAGAGTTTAAACATTAAGCTGAAATCAGTGCAAGAAAGAGCATTGTGATAAATCATTGATGTTTATCATGTAACATCAACAAAGATTCTACAAATGAAAATAAACATGACATTAATAAATATTCACTTACAAAAGCTGATACAAAGATCAATAATAAACATGAACTCTTGAAAATCAGACGAAGTTATTGAAATGATAATGCGTTGAATTCGCAATGACTTGACACTCAAAAGAGATTGAAAATTAAAGCTGTGTAAAACATCTTTACAGCTGAAGTGAAAGTGAATGAAAGAAACACTCAAACAGACGAAAATAAATCGAAGTCATTTTTACACAGCGACTTTCTGATCAGAATCATTGAAGATAATTATAGTTGCAAACAAGAAAATGTCAATAAAATAACATAATCTTGACACATTTGCATTGAAGCAAAGAGTTTACTTGAATGATAGCAACAGCAAAAATGATGTTACAGTGATTGTGATGAGAATGAACTGAGAGCTAAATAAAAGATTGAAAGAATCGACTTTAATCATCACTCATCATGATGAGCTGAAAAAGTTAGTCGTGAAAGCAAAACATTTTGCAGACGTAGCAACAGCAAATCAAGAGTGTCATGAAAAGATATACAAAGTATACAGTGATAGTCAGATCTTTCTGAAAACAGTGAAAGTCATGATATCAACAAAAGATCAGATACGTCTGCGAAAAATTCAGACTGCACATGAGAACATTCAATCTTAAGAAATCACGCTGAAGTTACATTGAGTGACAAAACATGCAAAAGTACTTGAAAATGAAGCAGCAAACAAGATGATTGATGATGTACATGAGTTGTTTTTATTGCTGATTGAGCATCAATGTATTGAGATGACAACAAGATTGATACTCATACAGAAACAAATCAGACAAACATGAAAAGTAGTCTGAAAAAGAGATTCAATGCAACTCATTTTTAATATCTGACATCAGAGATGATATATCAACATCTTCAACTACACAAGAATCATGCAAAGTCTTACAATGCATTATTGATGCAGTTACACATGAGAAAAATTGACTTCAATCAATTTCTATATGAGAGATGAGTATTCAATGTTGTTATGATGACATGCAAGTGTGACAAAGATCAAATGTTGATCAAGCACGTTTTATTAACATGTCTCAGATGAAAAGTAGAATGAAAAGCAATGCAATGAGAAAAGAACATCATGAACTTGAGAAAGCTCTTAGAAATCATGAACGCAGCAACAATGATCATTCAAATGATACTCTCAATGAGCATATTAAATCAATTTCAAGTCGTGACATCATTGAAGAATCAGATGAAAGAGAGAAAAAATAGAAAAGAAACAAATTCATAAAGTTCTTGCATTGAAAACAGTTATAGTATAAAGCGCAGAAAGAAGCGATTTTTGATGTGAAAAGAGCGTTGTGTTAACGCAATGTTCGCTACAGTATATAAAATCTTGCATAAATTCATAATGAATATTGAATTGAGTAAGAATTAAAAAAAAAAAAAAAATAAATAAATATTATATATATACTGTTAGAGATCGACCTAGAGCGAGTCATAAAGATGTCATTTAACTAATAAATAAATGCTAAGAAAGAAAAGTATCTACAGAAAAGAACTCGATTCTTATATGTATGTTTCTCAGCTCTGTGCTAAACTCAATTGAGTTGACATTTTACATATATGATGCAGAGTTTCAATGATATCACTTCTAGATCAGATTCTCGCTAGACTTGATTAAAATGAAATCAGATGAAAATTAAACAAAGAATAAATGAAGATTAAAATCGTAACATTACTCTTTCTTCTTGATTATTCATGTTTGCATGAATGTTGTTTTCTAGTGCGCTTTTCTTGAATATTTGATATGAAATTCATCAATCATTTCTTGAGCGTTCATAAACTCGTCATCATCAGCGTTATATCAGTTGAGATTGTTATCATAGTTCTTTCATTTGACTCGATATTGAAGTTGTCTTCTATAGTGTCAAAAGTTCAGTATATCATCGATTTTTCATTCGTCTTCATCGTTTATCACTATTGATTTCAAAGATTCATTCTTTTGATCAGACAAAGAATCATCAATGACAGAACAAAGAAGCTCTGAATGAAATATATCATGTATACGCATAGTCTCTGATAGTTTCAACTTATAGAATGAGTCAACAGACTCAGTGATCTGAAATGAGTCAAGCATCTTGTCATTCAATTTTTTGAAAGATCTCGCTGTAACGATGTTTCGTTCATTCAGAAACATCTTTGATTCAATCTTGTAATTGATCTTCTTTCTATGCTTATTAGCTTGATTTATCATTTGTTTTCGTGTTTTGATCAGAGCTTCACGAGCGAAGATCAATGTTTTGTTCATTTGTTCAGATATATTCTTGACTCGATTAATCTGCAAGCGTTCGCAAGTGCTTTCATACTTGATGATGTCAGAGTCGAAGCTCATATGAGAATGAAAGTCTCTGTTCATGAAGAAGAAGATCAAGAAGATGATTGAAGATAAAACGTTATTGTCAACAAACTCAATTATGAGTAATCACTTGAATCAGTCGTTCTGCATGTATGAACAGAAGAAACAAAGATATTGCTTGACATTCTGATTGACTCATTCGCTTTGATCATTGATCTGAGAGTGATAAATGATGAACAATCAAAGAGAAATGCTCAGTCAATTGCAAAGAGACTTTCAAAGAATGAAGATGAACTGAGAATCTCGATCAAATACAATGAAGCTGAGTAAATCATGAGTTCAATATACTCATTGAAGCAACATTTCAGCTGTCTTTTCGACTGTGATATCTTCATCATCAGTGATGCAAGAAATATAATGTCTTTTCTTCAACAATCTGCAGATGACAGTCAGAATAGCATTATAGTCATACGAATCAGATAAATTGATAATGAAGTTCATGACTATGTTCTGTCATCGCTGTTCAGATATAGATAGAGATTGAAGCAAGTCATTTGATTTATTTCTTGATGTCTTTGAACGTTGACATATGTAGCAGTTTCGAATATATTGAACTATCGTTTTTCGCATAGAAGATCAATAGTAATTTCGCTTTATGATCTTCACTGTTCTAAGAATTTCAGAATGATCAATCAACGATTGATCATGTATCTCACGAATCAGATTCATTTATAGAAGCTCGTTGAACGAGACTCATAGCTGACTATCATGATACAAGATTTCATTCTGAGTTCGACAATTCTTCAATTTGATATCTTCATATTATGCTTCGTTTCTTGCTATTGCTTCGCGAAGTAGCGTACAATTCTCGTCGATCTCATTAGTTTCAAGAATCTGTTTATAGATTGATTGATCATTATTCTTCTTTAGATCAATGATCTTCATTTAATTCAATGTCAGAATAGTAATTTTTTGATATTGAACACGTTCATCATTGAAATCTCTAGGCACGAAGTCAGCTTGACAAGTTAATGCATTGATCTTAATGTTCTGTTTATCAGATCGATACATTATCTTGAAGTTGAAGTCAGTTAACTTCTGAACTCAGCGCATCTGTCATCGACTCAGCTTCTTGTCTTTCATCAATGAGATGAGCGCTTGATAATCGATGAACATCTTGATAGAAATGTTGATCAGCTTCAGTTCAAGTCGTTAATGTTCAAAAGCTCAAATTATGATCAACAGTTCTTTATTGTATATCTCGTAGTTGCATTCAGCAGAAGACATGTTCTTGCTATAGAAGACAATCGAATGTAGAACATCTTCGTCATCATATTGAGACAGAACTTCATCATTGACGTAGTTAAATGAGTCAATTTCAAGAATGAAATCGCAAGTCTGATCAAAGTGACGAAGTATAAAAGTCTCAGTCATACATCTCTTCATGTGATCAAATGCAGTTTAACAGACTTTGTTTCATTCAAATATGATCTTCTTTTGAATGAGTTGAATCATTGAACGAATAATCTTTGAAAAGTTCTTGATGAAGCGTCGATAGAAATTGCAGAAGTCAATGAAGAACTGTATCTGAGTGAGATTATTGAGTGTAAATCAATCAACAACTGTTTGCATCTTTCGTGAATTCATTTTAAGTTTCTCGATTGACATCAAAAGTTTTAAAAAGATGATTTTCTGAACATGAAACTTGCATTTATTGATGTCTATCTGTAGATCAGCTTCTCGTAGTTTATTCAAGATTAATCATACATGTCACTTGTGTTTCTTCAAGATCTTGCTGTAGATGATAATGTCATTTAGATAGATCTGACAAAACTGATGTAGATATTTGAACAATACGTCGTTCATATAATGTTGATAGAACGTCGATTCATTGATTAATTCAAAGAGCATTACATGATATTTATATGAGTCGAAGAAGATAATAAAGATAGTCAAATCTTCGTTATCTGAGTGCATGCGTAGCTTGTTGAACGCGACAATGATGTTCAATTGAGTCAAATACTTGTTTTCTTATATACGAGTGAAAGTCTCGTCTATCAATGACAAAGAATAGCGATTTCATTTGATCAAAGCATTGAGCTTTCTGTAATCAACGCAGAAATGCAGACTTTCGTCTTTCTTTTCAATGAACAAGATGAGCGAGATGTATGATGCAAAGCTGAAGAAAATGAACTCTTTGTTCAGATGTTCAATCAGATATTTCTTTATCTTCTGAAGCTTGTGATTGAACATCTAATATAATCTGCTTCGCAAAAACATTTCTTCATCGATCAACTTAATTTTGTGATTGTAGAAACAATGCAATAATAGCTGATTGATCATTGCTCAATCGAAGACATCTAGATAGTCGTGATATTCAGAGAGAAGCTTGATCTTGACTTGCTTGAGAGCTTCAGCGTGAAAAAGCTCATACAGATTCACTTTTTCAGACTTGTTTTCAACTGTAATTATGAGTCAATTGATTTTCAAGACAATAACAGCAAAGATCTTGACATCTGATCATTTGACTAACATTCTATATGTTGCTGTCTTTATCATTGCTATGTTCATTGAACTGAAAGAGAATGAATTCAGATTGAACGTTGATTTAGAATTTTTGACGTTAGTTAAAGTCGCGTCACGCGATTTTAACTGTTCAATTAGTTTAACTGACTTCTCATTGAACTGACTGAAAGAGAGTGATTTCAGACTGAGTTGAGATGTAGTGAAAGATCTCTTTAATATATGAGTAGAAGTCAAACTCTTCTGCTTCATGATTATCTTGTTGCTTGTGAGTAGAACAATTGATTTATGATCAGAAATGAAATTTGAAAATTGAAGAGAATTGATTTGCATATCAATTACTAGGTTAATTTTGTTCATTCATGTTTTTTCAAGAATCATTTGATGTTGATCTAATCAAGTAATCAACATAAAAGCTGTGTCAATCGTATGATCTTGAACAGTCAGATTCAAATAAATGACATGAGTAATGAGTCTTTTAACATAATGATTGTCAAATTCTTGAATTGACTTCGCTTTGATCAAAGTCAGAGATTCAATTTGCAACTGATCACAAACAATCTGTGCAATCACTTCATCAATGAATGAATAGTCAGCAGCTTCGATGTCTATCAATGACTTCAATGAGTAATCAATTTCATTGCTAGAAAGTACACATTCAGTAATCAAAGATTCAGAAGCAAAAGAGTCATCTGACATGCTCATCGTTGAAGAAATTAACACATCTTTCATCGCGTCTTTGATGAAAGTCTCTAGTTTTTTGTCTCACTATCTTCAAAAGAAGACATTTTCTCATTCTCTTTATTCTTCGAAATGATGATTTCATGTAGACAAGAGATGAAAGCTTAAAAAGCAGAAGTGTTGATCTTATTCTGAAAGCAATTCTTTGACAAGTGACTTGAGATCTTGCAAATATAGCAAACGATAGACAATCTGACTGACTCAGATGTAGAAAAGATAGTCGACTTGACATATTTGATTATTGAAGTCATCACTGCTGACAAAGAAGTAATGCGCTTTTCAGATGTGATGATGACTTTGATGATGACTGTGCAATGTTTGCTTCAAAGCTGATAATTGATTCACTGTTTATTATTCACATTCTGAAGAAAGTTTTTGAGATGATGTAGAGTGATAAAATCTTTCAAGCAAATTGATAAAGCATTCTGCAAGTGATTGTTGATCTTATTCTGAAGATCGTTCATCAGAGTGCAATCATTGTATTCTAGATAGCTGAATAGCTTCATAAAGTTGAAATAGAAGACATTGAAAGACTTTTCTGCTTGTCTCAGAGCGTTGTACTTATGACGACACTTTCGATTCTTATTCTGATCATCGTATATTTCTTTCAGATGCTCAAATAGCTCGTAGATCAAAATGTAAGAATGCAAAGCATCATGACAACGTTAAGCGAAAATATGCTCAGCAGCATTATCTTCTAGTCTAGATATCACATAAACAATACAGATATTCTCATTATTGAAGTGATCAACATTTGTCTGAAGTTTGTCGTTCATCTTGACTCTTCAGCTGTCTCATGTTGATTCATCTTCATCAATGAATATAGATGAGTTCAAAAACTTGAAGAACTTGTGATGATCATTATTGAATAAAGTGAACGACTTACGTCGAGTATAATTCTTGATAGATTGATGAGATAGAGATTTCATAGACTGACGAGATCGAGATTGATTCGCTGAACGTTGTTTCTTTTTTAGACTCAAGACTTTCTCTCGTAGATCAATGATAGTCTCTTCTTGAGTGTTTATTGTCATTTGATTGATCTCTAGCTCATCAAGTCTCTTGATGTGATCGACTTGAACATTGATTCATTGCTCATTGAGTTTCAAAGTCATGTCTCATTGATCTCTTAGCTCGATCAGCATCTTGATGATCTCATCTGACTGATTGATAACTCATTGACGAAGTTGTTGACTCATGTTGATGTTTCATGAGATAGCGACATTCTGAGATCTCGCTGAAGCATCAACAGAGATAAGAAAAACTCGTCTATTAACAATGCTTCTAAGCAGACGAGCTGTTCATGACTCAACTGATTCAGAGTCGTGTGTCATTGTAAGAAAGATAAGAGTAGATTTGATTGTAGTTGATTTGATAAATTTGAGTAAATTTGAGTAAATTTGAAGATGTGTTTTGATAAAAGTAATTCAAAGAATTTCTTGCGAATTTTCTGAATAGAAGTAGATTATTTCGTATTGTTTACACATCGATAGCAAAGTAGTTGATTAGCATTTATCTACTGTTAGAAATCGATCTAGAGCGAGTCATAGAGATGTCATTTAACTAATAAATAAATGCTAAGAAAGAAAAGTATCTACAGAAAAGAACTCAATTCTTATATGTGTATTTCTCAGTTCTGTGCTAGATTCAATTGAGTTGACATCTTACACATATGATGCAGAGTTTCAATGATATCATCTTTAGATCAGATTCTCGCTAGACTTGATTAGAATGAAATCAGATGAAGACTAAATGAAGAATAAACGAAGACTAGAATCATAACATATACAACTTAACATAATTCATTCTTCAAACACAGTTTAATAATAATTATAAAACAATAAATACAAAGAATTATAATACAAATATTTAATATAATAAAAATATACTTGTAGAAAAATTATACTTAAGTAGTACAAGTTTATAATTATATAATATATGATCAATAATGAAACTCATCTGTATGTGATGTTGACTACAAATCTACTGTTTAACTACAGTAAAGTTTAAAAATTATCAAAAGTTTAAATGACATTAAGATGCTGCATAATGATGAAGCACTGTGCATTGATTGCATGCAAAGTTTTCGCGATCGCGCAGACTTTGATAATCTCAATGCACATGTTACAAGCAATCTGCATGCAGATGAGAAAGTCAAATAGAATGCAGAACTACAAGAAAAATCGCTTATGAAAATCATTCAATTCAATATCTTGTCATTGCAATGACAAGAACTGAAATAGAACATTCTCATGTTTAATTTGTTGAAGATAATTAGCAGAAAAAACTTGAATCATGAACATTCTTTAAATTTACATGCTAACTACGTATAAATCTTGTTAAAACTGCGTGTCTGTTACTACAACATGAACAACTCATGAAACTCATTAAGTTCAACATGAGCAAACTCAAAAGTCTCATTAATATCGTTTAACAAACGTTCAAATACAGACATTTTATATGTGAGTGATACGCTGACGAGAAAACTTCGTTAAGAGAAGAGAAACATAAGCGAATTAGTAAAGAATGATCAAACTACGCTGTTTGATTAAAAGTGTAACATATGAACATTTCTGCAAAACATGATTGATCTGCATGAGAAAGATCTTTATAAATAATGCAAAACAGATGAGTTGCACATCTTACAAGCAAAGTGAGTATTTGCAAGACATGATATACAATGATGATGATTATTGATCTCAAGAATTTTATTTCTTCACTGAACTTTAACTCTTAAATGTCTTGATGATAAAGTTAATCTTTAGTTGAAAACATCATCTGTATAACTTGAAAGAACAGTAACGCATGTTGATGTAATTAAAGAAGAAATTGATTGTGATATGCATGCATATTGTTGATGAAACGTCTGCAACTTATGCTTAAGAAGTAAACTGTTGAAATCTGAGCAGTGAGAAATTTCACTTGTCTTAAACTGTGAATCTGCTGCAAGAAAAAAGACTATTTCTTGTTAAAAAAGAAATCAGCATAGAAGTTGTGTTTTATGTATGTTGCATGCAACATATGCAACATATTTTCAATAGACACATGATGTTTGCGCAAAGTGAACTTGAACTCATGACGTAACATTCGCACTTGAAAAATACAAGCTTACACATTTCACTAGAAAATTGAGAAAATTCAACATGATAACTAGCATACAAATAGAAAGCTCAATGATTAAGTCAAAGTCAGACGTGCAAATTCTAAAGATTCAACTGAACATAAAACTGCAATGAAGCATGCATCTTTGACAAATAAAAGTGAGTCACGTCACAAGAATGCTTACGCTTAGTCATTTAAAAGTCTTCACATGAGAGACAATTTTTACAAAAGCGAGACAAGTGTACTCAGCTGTAATGAGATCAAAAATCACATTCAAAGCATCAGTTTAATATCAGCATGACAAAGAGAAAAAACTGTTAAACAAGAAATGCAGACTAGAAACTTTATAAAATTAAATTCTACGTCACGTTGCAAAAGTGTTCAAAAGAGTAAGCATTGAAACGTTAAAGATCGAAATGTACATAAGTTTGCTGCATATTCATTTAAATATATTGTAAAATAAAGTCACATTATGCAGTTGAATTGATGACAAAACATAAGAAACTAGATGAGCATGCAAACTCATACACATTCAACTGACAGAAATTAATCATCTCATCTTTTGCTTCTTTGTCATCAAGAAAATAATGCTTCTGAACACAATTATTCAAGAAAACACAAGAATGCAGTTTAAATGCAAATAATTTGATCTTTCTACAACAATCTTAATAAACAATAGCATCGCAATAGCATTATATCACAAAGATCAATAAGAGCAATGATGAGAAAAATACAAGAAACGCATTGCAGATGTCAACGTAATCTCAGCACAAAGATTTCATTTATTCAACAAGATGATAAAGATGCATGATGATTTTCAGAAGATTGAAAGCACTTTTGCAACTTACATCAGAATTGAATGCATAGATTTTAACATTTATTTGCACTCAAGAAACGTTTCAAGCATGAATAGTTTGCGATGCAATTGCAAACGAAGTCATCAAACAGCAAAGCATGTACTTATGCATTGCTTGAACTGAACGCATCTGCGATTGAGAATGCTACATGACATTGACTTCTTGAACTATTGAATAATTATTGTGATCATGAAAGATCTCAAAGCAGCAGTAAGAATCATGATGAAAATGAAGCTTCTGAAGCAATTTAAAGTAACTAGAACACTCATTCTTTAACATGCAATCAATGCAAACAAATTTAATACATAGTTTTAATTTTATTGTTTCAACTGCATGAAGCAGTTGTATAAATAGCGAGTAATTTTCTATCTCAAAGAGTTTTGTTCATTCAACATACATAGCATAAAGTTTCTTATGAGTCGATTTAATCAATGTCATAAGAATGTATGAATTTATTATTATTATTATTATATAATATATTTAAAGTAGTAATATTAATACTATCATTTAATGAAAAATTAAAACATTAGTAATAAGTTTAGAGCTATCTTAAAAAGATCTGTTTATTTTAATTATTAAGTAGTTGACTTGTATAAATTAATCTGATTTATTATTAAATTTAAAATGATTAATAAATAAAATACATTTTAATTTATATTATTCAATGCAATCATTGAAAATTAATGTAATTAACATATTAGATATATATAAGTTCAGTCATTAATATAAAATATTTAAAAGTTTGTGATAATAAAAATATATAGTAAATAATGTAGTTAATAACATAATAAATGATGTAATAAATAGTAAGTAATGTAGTAAGTAATAAAGTTAGTAGTATAATGAATAGTGTAGTGAGTAATGTAGTAAGTAATGTAATTGTAATTGTAATTCATACATTTTTATGACATTGATTCAAACTTGATTCATGAGAAACTTTATGCTATTTATATTGAGTGAACAAAACTCTCTGAGAAAGAAAATCACTCATTATTTATACAATTGCTTCTGTTGAGATTATGTTTAAAATCTACCTCTTATTCCCGACCGTCAGATGAGCATATGACGCTCCCAACCCCCCCCCGGCGGCGATCGCCTTGGCACGTCGATCCGTCATATGCTCCCCGGTCAATCCGTCATATAGGTCGAATTCCTACTAGACGTTCTCGAGCTCGATACTTTCTATGACATGAATCGTAGAGTCGACCGAGGCGACTTCAACGCTTCAAAAATCCCCGGAAAATACGCAGGTTTGATGCAGCAAATGCGTTTGGGGATATGAGGGGTTTGGTCGGCTCGATCGCTCAGCTGCCCTCATCTTCCCCCGCCCGGATTGATTTCGGCGCGCTGACTACCCCACATACTTTGGGAGGCATAATTGTAGCGCTGATTCAGCTGAATTCAACGCT
>JAABUK010005365.1_pt1 | contig 20051 bp, 23 predicted proteins | sample 5559141 | NCBI WGS metagenome assembly JAABUK01 (sample SAMN10711869, study PRJNA513367) | rock metagenome | isolation source: Antarctica rocks | place: Antarctica: Victoria Land, Pudding Butte nord | collected 2016-01-03 | reverse complement strand
ATGTGAGGCCTTCTAGCTGTGCGCTTTAGTACATCTTCAGCAGTGTGTCTGTCTTGTCTCAGAGAAGATTGCAGACTGGTAGCTTCAAGGGCACTGGCAGGCTCAGCAGAGTTGCTTCGCAGAACGGCTGCTTCGCTAATAGACTTGAGAGGAGGCTTGGCAAAGCTTGTGCTGCTACCACTTGACCCACGTGCAAGTGCAGAGGGTTCCTCGCTGCTGTCAGTGCTTTCGAGATTGGCCTTAGCGCTTTTTCTTCTTCGGCGCTTGCTGGACTTGGAGTTTTCCAGTTCAGAAGTAGGCTCTGACTCTGTACGCAAAATGGCGAACCTGCCGCCAGATCCATCAAGGTCAGGCGTGTTATGCATGCGCTGGAGCATGTGAAACTTTGTGGGTCACAGATAGTGACAGCTGTGCCGCCTGGAAGTGTGGGATCGTGTGATCAGTCAGATTGAAACAGTATTTGCTTCTTCCTTGTCACACATCGCTATGCTGACTTCGCAAACCTGCAAACGACGATACAAGTATCGAGGGTACTGACATTTGACTTGCAATCGACACAGTCATCTAAGCTGCTGAAGCGGCTTCTGCATCAAAAGCTCAAGCCGTTCTTCTGCTTCAGCCAGTCCAGGCTTATATGATTGCAGCAAGGTGTTGCGCTGACTGCTATTTCGACGGCCAAACGGAGAACATATTCTGTTTGATAGACGGCTGATCTGTACCTCATACAAACTTTGCGCATCGTGCCTGCTGTGACTGGCAGTGTACCACGGTGCATCTGCCAGCATGGCGATGCTGAACTCCTTGTTTGGCAAAGGCAAGCAGCAAGCAGGCGACGTAGAGTTTTGGCATGGTCACGAGCGGGCAGGATGGCTGATGAAGCAAGGTAAGCGCATGCAAATGCAACTCGCTACGTTGAACCTGCGCTAGATGCTTACAGTTTTTGGTTGGGTGCAGGCGAGTTTATCAAGAGTTGGCGCAGGAGGTAGCTCAGTTCCAAGTGAACCAACACCATGCTTCGTTGTTTGCTTTCGCTATGCTCAAGCTTCCATCTCATCAGAATCAGTACATATTTTGACTTGCAGATATTTTGTCCTGAAGCAGGGCAAGATTTTCTGGTTCAAGTCCGATGTCATTACGCCTGTGAGTATATAGCCTCAAATCAGCAGCAGCATGCCAATGAGCTGCTGATTGTCCCAAACCCTTTGCTAATGCCTGTGCATTCATGTGTGCAGGACTCGATTCCACGAGGAGTGATCGAGGTACATTGCGTCTCCAGATGCAAATGCTCATGCAACTTTCCATGCCTGTAACTTTCCATGTTTGTCAGCTTCTGCCTGCACCTTGTCTCCATGCTATGCATGCTCACATCACAGCCTCACAGCTGTAGGTTCTGGCACAGCAGCTGCATGAGTGCACAACTGTTGCGCAACCTGGCACAACATGCCCAATTTTCGCAGGTCAACAAATGCCTGTCCATCAAAGGCGCAGAAGACGTCATCAACAAGCCTTTTGCCTTTGAGATCAGCACTACAGAGAACAGCATGTATTTTGTTGCAGACAAAGACAAGGTACACCTTCAAACCAACTTAGGTCTGGTAGCCATCATCTGATAGCCAGCCATTAATGCATTGTTTGCAACACCCAGCACCATTTGCACTACTAGTGTGTAATGCAAAGCTCTGTGCATCCAAGCTATACGTATGTGATACACCAGACAGCAACAAGGTGCTGCAGTGTCAGCTTGCAGTTGCACGCAGCAATGCTGTCTATGCTCTTGGTCTGTGCTCAGCCTGATACAGCCTGATACACTGAGACTTTAGCAATCAGACAGTTCCGCAAATGCAGCTGTGATTGTATGTGATGTACCATCTATTGCAGTAATGCACACTGCCTGGATTAAGCAAGACTGCTTTCTGCGCTGCAGGAAAAAGAGGATTGGATAAACTCCATTGGCAGGGCCATAGTACGGCATTCCAAAAGGTATGATGCTAGAAAGTCTTGCTGATAACAGCAAAGTCTCTTACAACTAGTTGCAGTACTGCTGCAAGTGCTGGCTGCCTAAAGCTGTCTTGCTTCTGCAGCATGCTGGATAATGACCAAGGGGACTATACCAATTCCATGTAGCATTGATGTGGTAGTATGGGGCAATGGCAAATGCCCAGGGCTCTCGCAGCTTCCAATGCCTTTGGAGGAGCTGCAAAAGGGGCTCTCCTCTTGGCAGCATTGTAGCAACATTAGTGTCTTTTGCTTGTGGGAGAGTTGAGTTTCCAAGACCTGCAAGAACATTTGGGAGCAGTTATGTGCAGAGCAATTGGGAGAGGAGTTGAGCACAGACACCCAGCCATGCGTGACAGCTCCTGTCACAGCATTGCTGTCATGAATACCCAAATAACAGTCCCACTATGCAACATCTGCTACTAATACTTGACACCTACCCTATACGCTTGTGTGTGCTGTTGTGACTTTGTTTGCATGAAACCAGTGGCGCCTGCAGATTGTGTCTGCACACTTTATTGAGAAGGTCGTTCCCACGACTTACACGAGTTCAAAGACAATGAATCACACTTCCAAAATCCAGAATGTAGTTGACAGACCCTGTATCGTCTGTCATTCAGACCATGTCATTGCTGCTAGCAGCTGCTGACCTTGTTGGTTGTACAGTGATGCCAACTTGGGAGCGGTCTACCCGGTTGAATCTACTGTGCACCTGGGAAAACATGTCACAAGTGTGTGCCTGGGCAGATGGAGGTTTCACCGTCATGCTTAACCCTCTCTCACCGGACTTGCCAATCCACGTGGCAATTCAAGCAGGGTTTCCCAAACCCTCTGTGCATGCAGAAGTTCTGTGCTGAGACGTTCGCAAAAGAGTACAGATCACGCCTGTCTAGCCAAAGGATACACGCGACAACAGCAATCAATACTGCACACAGCGGGGCTCATCTTGTCAAGGTTGGGGCTCGTAGTTTTGCGTGCGTCAGGTGTCGCCAAGCATGATGCTGGCGAGCTTGCCAGCCCCTACCCGAGAATATGCGGCACCTCAAGTTCCTGTCTCTGCTAGCACTGCATTGATATCTCAGACTCGGAAAGAGCCTCCTCCTTATGGCTCACAAGAAAGAGCCAGGTATGTCCCACGGCGACAAGAGGACTTTGGGGATGGTGGAGCCTTTCCTGAGGTCCAGGTTGCCCAGTTTCCTCTGGACATGGGCAAAAAGGGTCAGCAGAGCGGTGTTGGCAGCAGCAGCGGCAAAGACACGACTTTGGCAGTCACTATGAATGCTGATGGCGAGGTTAACTATGACTCTATCCTGCGTCAAGGCCGTAACAAGGACAAGATCGTATACTCAGATCACAAGTCCCTGGTGCCCAAAGTTGATGCCCTGCGAGAGGTGATCCTCAGCCCTGAATAACACTGCATTGCTTTTGCCGTGCCTGGCTTGTTCTTGGTGTGCAGCACTGCTCAGGCCAGCTTTTGTGCAGACTGACATGGTTACTGACACTGAGTGCTGCTCACTACTGTCAAGCATGCACAGCTGCAAGCTGCTGCAGACGCTTTGCCAGACCTGCAGAGCCAACATCATCCTAATCTACAGCAATTTGTCACAGGGCAACTTTGAGAAGCCAGACGAGGAGGAGATCGAGCAGACTATGAAGGACACAGCAGCTGCTCTGAACCTGGTAGTCAGCAACAAGCTTCAAGCAGCACAGCCAAAGACTGTGCCAAAGCAGCCTGGCGCCCCCACCTTCATTAAGTACACCCCCAGCCAGCAGGGCCCTCAGTATGCTTCTGGTGCTCGAGAGCGCACCATCAAGATGCAGGACATGCCAGTTGACCCTATGGAACCTCCCAAGTTCAGGCATAAGAAGGTGAAAGCCCCTCTTGCTGGTTTTGATTTGGTATTTGGTATGCCTTCGACATGGCTGTGTTCCTTTACAGACTGTATATACGCTACAATGCCCTCATGTGAAATGGCAGGTATCTGTGTGTACTTTACATGGCATTTTGCAAGTCAGCTGTACATAACAAAGACTCTCATTGTTGCACAGGCCTGATTGCCAGCAATACTGTATGTGATCTTGCGTGCTGTCCTTGCCAGTCATCATCTGCACATGGTGGCTGCCTCTGCAGCTCAATCAATTCATCTACAAAAAGCAAATCGTCAATCACATGCTAATTGACTCTACCTCCTAATCATGGGTCCCCATATCAATCAGTATGGCTCACAAACTTGCCTTTCACCGCCTGCAGGTGCCAAGGGGAGCAGGCTCCCCCCCAGTACCCATCATGCACTCCCCCCCCCGCCCAGTCAGCGTGAAGGACCAGCAGGACTGGAAGATTCCCCCCAGCATCTCCAATTGGAAGAATCCCAAGGGGTACACCATTCCCCTGGACAAGCGACTGGCAGCTGATGGGCGAGGCTTGCAAGAAACTGCCATCAATGACAGCTTTGCCAAATTCACTGAGGCCCTGTACATGGCAGAAAGCTCTGCCAGACAAGCAAGTGAGTTCTAAAGGCTTCTGTGAGCTGCTGTGCATGGTGATGTTGGTGTGGTAGTAAGTGCTGCAACAAAGCTGTCGTGGGTCTTCTGTTGTCAGTGCCATTGCAGGCTGTTGATGGCAAGCCATGTGTTTCCAATGTAGTGGCAGGCTGTGATGCATGTGTTGTGGTTTGCTCGCATCTCTGCTGGCTGTGTCTGCATGTCAGAGCACAATGTATCTGTGTGTAAAGCATGTCTGACTATCACAGTGTTGTGTGTATCATCATGTCTATCTGACAGGTCAGTTCAAGCCACTGATATGTTGTTGCAGCCTTGTGCAAGCAGCATGCAGCATGAGCCACTGAAATGAAACGCACAGAATGTTGCACTATCAAACAGTGGCAAGCAGCAGTGCAATCGAGCTTCAGAATTTCATGTCATCAAGGTGCAAATGTAGTAAGATGTTAAAGTGATATTCATGCTTTTTGGCTCGTGATGAGCTAGGTATGCCCAGAAGCAGTCTGCTCTTAGCAACCCTGCGCATAAATATATCTTTGATGCGCTTTGTTGAAGTTCTCTCGGGTGATGTGCAGTTGAGACCAGGAATCGTGTGGCCCGTACCTGATGCCTGCTGGCTAAGTACATGTATCAATTATTATCATCATCATTAATATTATTATTATCATTACTATTATTATTATCATCATTATTATCATTATTATGTGCAGTTGAGACCAGGAATCGTGTGGCTCGTGAGCTGCAAGCCAGGGAGAAGGAGAAGAAGGAGGTGGAGCTGCGTGACCTGGCCCAGCGTGCGCGCATGGAGAGGGGGGGCGGCGGCTCTTATGTCCCCCCTCCTGCTGCTGCCAGGTAGCTCCTCTGTCTGTCATGCTGCTGAATGAAGTCACAAGAAACGCTTATGGTCCTGCTGTGGTCAGCCTGGTTTGTTCACTGCTGTTGCATGAAAGTCTTGTGCGCGATGACTCTGTTGCATGTTATCTCTGTTGCACGCTGTCTGTGTTGCATGTTACCTCTGTGCTAGTCAGTTGAAAATCTTCATTCCACACTGTACACAACTACCACACCAGTATCTGCTCAGGCACCCTCCTGCAAGCATTGCTGCAGCAGCTGCACATCAAGTCACCCTGACTACATTGTATAGAACTCACGCATTTTGCTGCTTTGTTGGTGTGTGCTACAGACAGTGAGGTGTGAGTAGGAGTATGCTGCTATGCTGTTGCAGGGGTGCTGGTGTGGCTGTTGGGGGTCAGGACAGTGGTCCAGGGGCAAGGGAAGAGTACCCTCCCCCGCCTGCCAGGGGTGGTGGTGAGCTGCCAGGCCCCCCTAGCAGGGGTCCCCCTGGTGAGCGTGAGACAGCTGAAGAGAGAGCAGAAAGAAGGCGACGAGACGAGATCAGAGGGGTGAGTCATGCATTCCATCATTCACACCTGCTGGCAGCGGCAGCTAAGCAGCAGGTGCATTTGCTTTTGCACAATGATGCTGCACAAACAGGTTGCATGATCATTGCTAGCAACAGGAATGTATCAATGGGTGTTGTTTGATCATCACACATCATATCTGTTTGCTGTCCTGCTGTTTGCTCTGGGCTGAGTCATACATCTACACTGGTATATCCTGGAGTGCATTTCTTTGAAGTTGCGGCCAAGCAACATGATTGCATGCATGAAGCAAAAGCTAAATCATGTATTTGCTGCAGGAGCGCAAGCGGGAGCGTGAGAGGGAAAGGAGGTTAGATGCAAAGGATGCCCACGGTGTCAAGAAGAGCAAGCTAACACGGGACCGGGACAGGGACATCTCAGAGAAGATTGCCTTGGGTCAAGCAAATGTGGGCGCCACTGGTCAGCCCATGTACGACCAGCGGCTGTTCAACCAAGATACAGGCGTGGCCTCCGGTCTTGGTGCGGACGACACCTACAACGTTTATGACAAGGCTTTGTTTGCTGACAAAGGCTCAGGCCTCTACAAGCCCAACAAGCAAGTTGATGATGACGACGTGCCTGTTGACGCTGACAAGGATGGCCGCAAGTTCAAACCTGACCAGGGCTTCAGCGGCGTTGACTACGGGGCAGCTTCCAGGAGAGACACAGGGCCTGTTCAGTTTGAGCGGGAAGCTGTGGATGCAGATATCTTTGGCTTGGACAAGTTTGCTAATGATGTTCGTGGTGGCAGCCGGAAAAAGAATGCTTTGGACAGCATTGGAGGTGGTGGCGCTATGCGTGCTGGCGGTGGTGGAGGAAAGTATGAGGACTATGCTGGAGGTTCTTCCAGATCAAATGTGCAGTTTGAGCGAAGCCGGCATTGAGACTCAAAGACCTCGCTTGCTCACAATGTAAACAGCAGTGATGCTTGTTTGTATAATGTAGTTGCCGTCATTGTTGCTATCATGAAATCTTCAGTCAACAGTCCATGTGGCACTGACATGTGATATTAACAACGCATGACACATTAAAGCTTCAGACCAACAATGCATGTTTGCTGCATGGCCAAGTTGTCTTGTAACTCCTCATAATGCCACCATGTATTTATGCATCAGGTGTAGGCTCACCAACCTATGAAGAAGCCATATAATTTTCCAGGCAATTGCATGTACTGTATTGTCTGACCCCTCTCTGTGTGCTTAGCAGGCTATAGTTTTCTATGGCTTCACTGGGCTGACCACGACTACTGTCAGCAAACTGCTCGTACCTTGGGCAGCATAGGACCACTTGCATCAGGATGATAAACGTTCCACAAAAATTACATGAGATATATAACATGTCATATACAGGCAGGTGAAGGTTTGCACTTGCTGCAGGGGGGACAGCTGCAAATTTGCAGCAACATTGCACAACTCACTTGATTTTCTACACAACTCCTGTCCTAAAACAATTCTGCAGCAGAGCAAAGAACACAGCAAACAAGAGAATACAAGCAATACATGTCTACCTAATCTACTGTACTTGAGGGCATGACTGCCTGACAAAAGGACTGTTGTTCCAACCATTGCACACTAACACCAACAATTATTGTATGTCTTGTGGCTGTTAATCAGTGCAAAGCAACAACTGCTGTTGCCAGATGGATCTTGAGGCCTGTATGGAAGCTTCTGCTTGAATGACTAATCATAATATCTGCCACGGGGACTGCGGCTTCTCTGCCTATAGCGTCCTGTATCTCTTGAGTATGAGTCACTTCTGAATGGTGGAGGATCCCTGTAAGGCGGGTCTCTGTAAGAGTCTCTAGGAGGTCCTCTGTATGTATCTCTTGGGTAGTATGGATCCCTGCACACATGTATGACTACAGGTCAGGCAACAATTCCTTGATGCACTGTGCCTTGAACCAATAGCAGCAGAAAGTATTTTACATGGTCAAGAGAGTGTCAGCAGCTGATGCAGCACGCCAGTCTAAGCACATAGGTTCAAGATACATCAGGATGCACTAAGACACAAAAGCTTCTTGCGCAGATTGTCAAATTTTGATACATGTGCAGGAAGCAAGACAACTCTATGAACCAGCCAAAAGTTGCAGAAGATGCAGGCACAACAGCTCTGCAAACACTTGCCTGCCACGCGGTGGTCCATCTCTGTCCATTAGGGGCTTGGTTCCTCTATACGATCCTGGTGTGGGTGTCCTTGGCCGCGCGCGCTTTGCCTGCACCATCACCAACAAGTCAATCTGCAGCTGTTGCATCTCAGTTTGCAACTACAGGCATTCAGTTTGCAGCTGTGAAGATATAGCCTGAAGAACTCAGTGATCCACAGAACTCTTCACCCAATTCTGACGATGTCAGCAGACCTTCATGGCACATGTCTATGCACAATTCATCATGAGCAGATTGGAGTGATCAGTACTGCACTGACAGGCGCATATGCCCGACTGCTGGTGTTTGCCAAATGATGTCCAAGCAAGCTGCAGCACCACATCCTGTGGCTGAATGAACAATCCAGTCTCACCTGTCAATGCAGATCAGGTGGGCTGGTTATGTGACAAGCTGAGAGGGTTGGGTGGAAGCAGTGTGGATGTGGGAAAAGTGTAAGAGGCTATCTACGGGGGATGTGGCTCCAGATGCGAGCTGGTTGTGGAATGTGGCTAGTAAATGTGAAGCCGTAACACGCAGCTGACATTGGATGTTGTCCCTCTGGGTTTGGTGTAGCAGAGGAGCATGGGTGAGGGCTTTGGGAAGGGAAGGTAATGCAGTCTGGGAAGCAAGGTGTAGTGGCTTTGGAAGAGGGAAGAATGTGTGAAGAGCTGAAGTCGTGGTTGGGATCAATCTCCAGTGATTGCAGGGGAGGAGGCTGCGGTACCTTTTCCACTCTAATGGCACGGCCTTGCAGGTTTGAGTCGTCCAGGTACCTGATGGCGTCGTCTTGCTCCTGTACACATGTCAGGCACGGTTTAGCTCACGGAACGTGTGATTCTAATGACAGTACGCTGCCAACAGCACAAGCAACCTGCGATGTCAACATCAAAGACAGCCACCATCATCCCCGACACCGTACCTGTTCAGTAGCATAGCCAACAAAGCCAAAGCCTCGAGACTCATATGTTCGGGGGTCTGACACTATCCTTGATTCCGTCACCTGCAACAAACAAGGAATCGCATCGTATCAGAGAAGGCGTCTTGCCTGTGCTTGAGTTGATATCAATCGAAACAGAAGCGATCGTAGCGACAGCTCGTTTAGTGCAACCAACCAAACTTTACTGGATCGTTAGCTAAACTTTCAGACACGATCTTTCAGCAGCAGCAGCACCACAGGGACAAGATTGTATAGGTGCATCTGAGCATAACTCTGTTCGCGCAAAAAGGAAGGCAGAAGGACGTCTGGGGCTAACATGGCGGCACATGCACGAGCTTTACCTTGCCCTCTTTGTTAAAATGGTCATACAGGTCATCCTCTGTGACCTTCGGCGAAAGGCCGCTCACGTACAAGCTGTATCTAGTGTCCTTGCTGTGAGCAGGTCTTGTTGGCGACCTTGCTTGCCTTCGCTGAGGCCTCTCTATTGACATGGATCTCGGCCTGTTCTCATCCTGTCTTGGGCTTGGAGACCTGCTGCCGGTGTAGCGGGGCGGCGGAGATGCAGACATACCTCTTGATTAAGGTTGCAGATCAAAGCGTCTTCCAGACAGCATGCTTGTTGTGCCGAGGTTGGGACTTACAAAACATTGGACGGGAAGAAGGCGATGTTAGCTAAAAATATGAATATTCTCCCCTGGTGAGTAGTCGACCCCATCGGCAACTGAGGTGTCCAGGGCTAGCATCTCTCATAATACTCATACCCCACCAAGCAAAAGCTGATTGATTATGCGGGGCGCCTGCAACCCCTTGTCTCACATCATTTGTACATCGTTGTCGAATGCAGGACTTATTGTAACAGCTAGAAAGGCTATGTAACTGCACATGTCTGACCTGTATTTTGACTGGGGAAGGCCATTGTACTTTGATATACCTATTATCAGCAAGGGTGGACCTCACTACGCACTCATTTATGTACTCACGGCATGTATGCCAACAGCAGCGGATCTGGCAAGGCATGGTTCTCACAGCTGCCATGGCACCTTTGCTTTGGAGAGTGCTACATATTTGCTGACAGCATGACAATCAGCTGTAGCATCAGAGATCCGCAGCCGTGCACACACTATCACTGATTTACATAGACTTAGGACCAATACTGGAAAAAGTAAAGCTTGAGCACCAGACCGAGTCCCACATGTGCAGCTCCCACTGCTATGAAAATTGGCAAGGCCCTGCAACATTGTGAAAAGGCCATCACTGCATGCAGATAGCTGCAAGCACGCAACTAGCAGTGCCATGGAAGGTGCAACAAATATGTCGTGAGGGTGAAGTATGTTTAGGTCAGCATTTTGGTACACATGATTGAGGAGTGCACACACAGAGCACCTGGTAGTAACATTGTGTGATGCAAGACATGATGCTGTAGTCGCATGAACAATGTGCATCAGCAGGATGGAGGCCAATGTGAAGCTTACTTGGCACCCGCAACATCAAAGATGGGAGCTTTGAAGTTGGTCAGCAGAAAGAGGCCTGAGGTTGAGGTTGCAATGGCAACCAGCAGCCATCGCAGCCACTCATATGGTAATATACATATAAAAGATATTGGCACAAAGATGCTCAAAGCATAGCCTGCAATCCCCACAAGAAGACTAGTTGCTTGTCAAGGCAAGTGCATGTGCTTGTCAGACAAAAGTACGCTGTATTAGCTGGCAGAGACCCAAGCATGTTGTGCAAAGCCCAAGCAGCTACTGACAAGTATGCAAGAAAGCTTTGATGCATCAGAACACTCTGTTAGTTTTCCTGAATTGCTGGCTGTACAGTTGCATGAATTGAACAGATTAATTTCAGAGTGGAAACAGCCATCAATTCATGCATATGGTCATTCAAGAGATGATTAGCAGCCTTTTGATCACCAAAGGCCTAGACATGAAACGCAGGCTGAGCAAGCACGTCATAGTCAAGCAAACCAGGGCTTACCATATATGCACCACACCTGCGCCAAGCTGACTTTGGACTTGAACCACCAGCGCAAACAGGCATATAGCATTAGGCCTATTAGGCCCACATACCCATAGAACAGAATGGCTGAGTATCCAACCTGCAGACATGCAAAAAGCAATTGTGAAGACACAGACCGGCAGCAAGTCTTTGTAATTGCTGTCAGGCAAAATTGGTCCTGCCTGTTTGTGGTCCTTGCCAGCACACTTATTTTCATGGTGTGGTTAGTTTTGAGCAGACTTGCTGTGCGCCTCCAAAGAGGAATGATCAGAACCAAGTTGTGCAAGGCATGCTTACAAACATGGGCACAAAATCAGCTGACTGCCTGACTGTACCAAGGAGCTTGAATAGGGAGTTGTCTGAAGGGAGACATCTGCTTTCAGCTTATCACAAACCAAGCCTGGTCTGGCTAAGAAGCTTGCATGCATACATGCAGGACAGAGACAATGTTCCAGCCATGCAGACCACATAGTCTACCTTGTCTACATTGGAGTACCAGACTTGGACAGTGCTGCTGGTGCCTGAGTGCTTCTTCTTGTAGCTGACATAGTTTGCATAGTTGCCTGTTGCAGCAATGACAAAGACCAGGGTTGTTGCGACCCAGAAGGGACCATACCTGAAGGTGAACAACAAATCTTAGCGATTGAAGATCTGTGAGAACAGCTGCAGGTCACGACATGTGCAAAGCTTGACATCACAGGACAGCAAAAAGCACAAGGAGTAAAAGGGTCAGTGCATGTACAGCGGTGCAGGCTGTTGATGGTGAGAAACCAAGTGATGGAGAGTCCCAGCAGCAGTGGTCAGACTTACAGATCTGCATTGTCAGTAGTTTTGTCAAAGAAGTCTGCCTTGTAAGACCCGATGACAGAATCTCTGATCCGGATGAGAATATCCTGCAATTGAGCAATATCAACGCTGTTCAATTCATGATCTTGCAGGTCACAGGCTTGCTTCTACTTGGTGTCACAGATGCCGACTGCCTTGGCAAGTTTATACAATGCAATTGTGAGGGCAAATGTCTCTGGACAGCAAATCACCTCTGTGTCAACATTGAAGAATCTACGATATCGCTTGATGTTCAGAAACCAATACTTCTTGTTAGGCTCTTCATCTCCCTCACCTCCACCAGCAGATTGAGTTGAGCCTTGCATGAGACCTCTGTTCTCAGTATATGAGCCCACTGCAACCAGTGTGGTTTTTCAGCGCAACATTAGAGAGAGTGAGACTTGTACCACGCTGGGCTAAGAGGACAAGACAGTGATGCACTAATGCAGGTCATGCTTTCTGTGTTGCACCTACCCCTGGGCACTTGGTCCCCACCCATTTTGCCAGTGGTGGCATGCGTCGGCAGCTGAGAGTCTGCAAACAAGGGAGCACTTGAGGCTTGATGCACAGCGCACTCGTGCTGCTGGAAATGTCTGCAAGCACTGGGCTAACCAGACGCAGTACCTTGAAATTGCAAGACAACATTGGCTTGTCTGTCGCCAGTGTTGATTGTGACTGTACTATGATCGGGAACAGCTACCACCTCTGACTGTCCTGACAGTGTGTTAGCGAATGGATTGTCTGACCCTTTGAGATTGAAGGGATCGTCATCTGCTTGTTGTTGTTGGACATAGTGATCTTCAGACGGGAAATAAGTGCTTTGAACTTGGTAGCTAGTGTGGCTTGGGGAATGGGACGGCGATCCGGAATGTGCGCTGCTCCCCTGCAGCGCGTTTTGGATGTCAATCACGTAATACAGTCACGGCACGACCCTACGAGCACCGGATGCACACCTTCCAGCTTTGATTCTCCATAACTACACCTGATCACTGCGGCAAAGCAATTTTAAGCAGACGACATGCGATCCAGCGTCTACGTATGACACACACCGCTAGTAAGCGGTCACCAGCAGCTCAATGCAACGCGTTGAGAGGGGAGACTGAGTTGCAAAACTGCAAGAACAGCAAAACGCAATGCGCTCCAATTTCACGCAGAGCGTGGACGTTGGGCGAGAAACGGTGCCATCAGCCAACAGCATGAACTGACAGCGGCAAAGTGTGTCTCATTCATTGTGTAGGTAGCAGGCATGTCGCAGCGATGGTGTAGGGGCCTGCGGCCTCTCACATCGAATCTGAGGCAGTTCCACACATCAAGCTCTTCAGCTGCAGCACTCCCTGCGCTCAGCGATGTACAGTCAGGAGCAAGCAGTTTTCTGTCCAAGCTTTTCGGAGGCCAGCCTTCCAGATCACTGGTGCCTATGACAGAGCAGTTGTCTGGCGTTAACAGCAGTTTCCTGGATTCGCCACCATCAGATGCACCCAAAACTGAGCTGACTACGCTTGGCAATGGGTTTAAAGTGGCGACAGAGGCCACCATTGTAAGGATCTCATGCTTTTGTGACTGCTTTGCGATGACGCAAGCGCTCACAGCATGGCTCTAAGTTCCTGCTTTTGTGTCAGGGACCAACTGCCACGCTTGGCATCTATGTGGATGCGGGGAGTGTCTATGAGAAGCCAATGCAGACTGGTACAGCCAAGGATCAACACCAGAATTCGTTAGCTGACCTGTACTATTGTCGTGACTGACCTTGTTGACGCATTGCAGGCACTTCACACTTGCTGGAGTATATGGCTTTCAAGACCACAATGAACAGATCCCATTTCCGCCTTGTGCGAGAGGTATGCAGACGCAGTCTATTCTCAGCTTCAGCCACTTCCAATTGGTTTGTCTCCTAATACAATTCCTGTTTCCTCATTGCCTAGGTGGAAGCCATGGGAGGCAATGTCATGGCTTCTGCTTCACGGGAACAGGTACTACACACATTTCAGATGCACAACAGCCTGTATGCCTCCCAGGCACTTGTCACTGTGCAGACAATGCCTCATGCAGATGTTCAGTCCAGTTGCTGTTGAGCAACCATTCACTGACATTGCTGACTTGGTTGCTGTAAGGTCATTCTTATGCTCACAGCACTGCATAAGTTGCGGCTGGTATACTGATCTGCAGTTGCATGGTATTTCGTTGGCCTGCAACATTAGCATCTTGTCTACATCCTACTGCACACAGCCTGCACATTGCCTCTTCTGCATTTCAAACGCTGCATGCACAAGCAATGGACCCACATTCAACCCTGTGCAGATTGCGTACAACATAGATGTGGTGAAGACCAATGTGCCGGAGGCTCTAGAGGTGCTAGCAGATGCGGTGCTGAACCCCCGCTTCACCACCTGGGAGGTTGCCGAACAGATGGAGAAGATTGAGCAGGACATCAAAAGCTTGAAGGAGAACCCCCAAACCGTTCTTCTCGAGGTAAACTTAAACAGCACAGCAGGAGAGCAGCTGTGCACATCTGCTGGCATGCAGATGTGCATACTGATGGCTTTCCAATGCATGCTGAATGTCAGCAGCTGGCATATGACAGTGCAGACTCCTTTCAAGATGTGTGTCATTGATTGTGCTGCTGGAGGTGTAGTGTGCACAAGGCAGGTCTGGCCCTGCTCAATTGAGAGCAGACTGCACACTGCGAGCTGACTGTCACCATGACTGCAGCTCGTTTCAGTCTGCAAACTGTCTCACTACACACACAATCTTGCTGTTTGCAGGGCTTGCACAGTGTGGCATTCACAGGGGCTTTGGGCAGGCCCCTGATCTGCCCCGAGGGCGGCATCCACAACATGTCAGCCGACACCCTGCATGAGTTTGTGTCCACCAACTTCATTGCACCCAAGATGGTGCTGGCTGGTGCCGGTGTGGAGCACAAGGCCCTGCTCAGCTTGGCTGAGCCCATGCTGAGCACAGTGGAGGGTGGGTCAGCGTCTCCACAGCCAGAGAGCAAGTATGCTGGTGGCGACTACAGGTGAGCTGCCTGTTTGTAATCATAGTAATAATAGTAAGAAAAACAGTAATAATAATAGGCATAATCATGATGATGATGATGATGATAATAATAATAATATTGTTATTATTAATAATAGTAGTAGTAGTAACAATAATAATAATGATAATAATGATAGTTTACAGGCGCTCTAGCTAATAGTTCTTGCCAGGCACCTACTAGGTGGGTCTGAACCCTAGTAGGTACCTAGGCCTGTTTGCAGGCCTTAACTGTGCTCCTTTCATGTCCTGTCAATCGATGCAAATACTGCTGCCCTGAATGAAAGTGTTGCATCATTGCTGAACGAGCTTAGTTGAAGACTGTCAGGTGTTGAACCAGCACAGATGGCTTTGAACGTGCGACTGGGATCAGCCCATCTCAACTGGAAAAGGCTCTATCTGTTCAGCAGAAGGAAAGCTTTGCCGCCAACCTGCCAAGCTGTCAACACATGAGGGTCTGAGTGGCACATCCACAACATAGGCATCCAAGTTAGCCTAGTAAAGCATTGTCAACACCTGGCATGGTATCAACACATTGCTCAGATGCTCAATCTTTGAAACATATTTGTGTGCACAATTTAACAGAAAAAATCAACATGCACACAATTTGGAAGAGGTCTTGCGCCTGGAATGGTGCACTTCAAGGTGAGGTGCCAAATGCAAATGGGGTTGCATGGTTCAGACTATGCTGAAACACACATATCAAGGCTGAACGATCCTCAGCTGCCACAAAGATTGTCTGGGGGGTGATCTTCTGTGGTGTGTATGATGTTGCTGGTCTACACAGCAAAGAAAACCACTCCCCACAATCTTTGTGGCAGCTGATGAGCTAGACAAGGCTTGTCTGGCGTTGACATGCATATTTTAGTATAGTCTGAATCATGCAACCCCTGCAAAATCTTGTCTCCAATGCCATTTGAATTTCGCGCCACACAAGTATCGATCTTGAAGTGTGTACCCCTTGCCAGGCGCAAATCCTCCCTGGAAACATTCGCTTTGTCAGCTTACCAATATTTTCGGGCATATCACGCCGGTATATGAGTCACATTGTCTCTGTTCCCCCCAGAGGTCCACCCAGCCTTTGGTATAAGCTGCTGTGTGTCAGGATGTGACGCAGCAGGTCACGGGCTCAAGCCTCAGTGGTAACATGCTGATTTCTCAGGCTTCCGTGTCGGGTAGTGGGCAGAGGTTTTTCTGCCTCGCAATTGCGTCTATGGCACTCGCCCTGTCAGCGCACACCCCTTGGGTGCAATTAGTGTCTCATGTTAGTGCATGTTGGCTCACAGGACTAAGGTTGAGGCACACCTAGTAGGTACCTGGCAAGAACGATTAGCTGGAACGCCTGTCAATTATTATTAATTATTGTCTCTGTTGTATAAACTGTCCTGAGTAAAGCTGTCACATATGTTTGTCCTCAGCCACATCATCGTTACCACTCATAGCACACAACATTGTGTGCGCCATGAGCATAGAATGCTCACTGAGCAGATTAGCTATATTGTTTGTGCCTGGCCCATAAAGTCCCAGACAGTCTTTCTGCACAAGCCAGCCTGCCTGGCATACAGGCTGGCATGTGCAGACAGACTGCCTGGCACTAACGTCAGAGTTGCCAACACCGGCTTCATAAGGCAAGGTCTAGAATCCCATCACATGTGGTACAGACGCACCTTCTCAGTCCCCCAAGGCTGGGCAGGCCAGCAGGTGCTGCTTCACTTTGGTGCTGTTGACTGGCAAGCTCAAGTCTGGGTCAACAACATTCAACTGGGCACCCACTTGGAAAGAACATATCTGGGCTGTGGTCAGTCACTGCTGTGTAATTCATCCACATAACATCCATGTAACCCTGCCAATACACACAAGCACGTATCACTGCCAGGGGGTCCCTTCTCACCGGTGGTGTTTTCCATCCCAGCGCTGCCCATGCGCTCATACAGAATCTGTCTGCTCGCCATGATGCAACATGCATGGCACTCTTGTGCACACACTGACGTTCCCCTGCTGCTAGCTCAACCGCTGCATTTGTGTTGCAGGCAGTTTGTGGCTGGGCCATTGACCCACTGCATGCTAGGGTTTGAGGTGCAAGGGGGCTGGAGGGATGTGAAGACCTCAGTTGTCATGACAGCCCTGCAGTACCTCATGGGTGGGGGCGGCTCTTTCTCAGCTGGGGGCCCAGGTACAGCTCTTCACTTTACCCCTACTGCAGATTTACCACTGTCCATGAATCATTCTCAGCTGGGGGCCCAGGTACAGCTGTTCACTTTACCCCTAGTGCAGATTTACCACTGTCCATGAGTCATTCTCAGCTGGGGGCCCAGGTATAGCTGTTCACTTTACCCCTAGCGCACACTGCATTTCATATTTGCCTTCTGCGTAGCTCTTTGCGGTCCGTCTGTCGTTGGATTGGGCTTTAGTGTCACTTCGGTGTCATCTATCTCTCTAGTGTAGTGTTCAACACTGTCCATGAGTCATTGCACAACCTCGTCCAAAACAGAAACTCATCCAGACCCATGTTGAAAACGAGACTGCAACTTTTACGCCTTCTGGCAAGCAAGCAAAGCTTCCTCTGGTACACAGGCTAATCAGCATGCTATGCAAGATATGTCACAAACAGGCATTTGCTGTTGCATTTGCCTTCAGGGCTTGACTTAACGTTTTTAAGAACGTTATGTCTGCTGGAAATGTACATGTTTGCTGGTGCAGACAAGTGCATGCACCACAAGCTGCACATCTTGCCACTGCTCCTGCACATCACAGCTTCATCACTGCAAATGCTGACCTGGCATGCAAAGAAGATGCTTTCTTGCTTATCTCACTGTGACCATTATTCGATGCAATCGATTCTTTTTTTGCGAGTGCGTTCCTTTGTGTGTAAAGGACTACTTTCACATGTGAAGACTTTCATGCGCTGCTGAAGTCTTCACAGGTGAAAGTTGTCCTTTGCACTCACAGGAACATACTCGCAACAAAAAGAATTGATGGCGTTGTGCGCTGCTGGAGTTCACATAGGCAAGTGTTTCTTTGCAGGCAAGGGCATGCACTCACGGCTGTACACTGCTGGAGTTTTCACATGCAGCAAGTGCTCCTTTGCACACTCCTGGAGTCTTCACATGGGCCAAAACCCCAGGCGTTTGCGAGGTCCGATCTCCAGCGTAGGGACGACATTTCTGAATCAAAACAGATGTTTGGGGGTTCAAAAGTGCACATGTTTCTGTGCAGGCAAGGGCATGCACTCACGGCTGTACACTCGGGTGCTGAACCAGTTCCCCTGGATGGTCAACTGCACCGCCATCAGCAGCCTGTACAACGAAACCGGCATCTTCAGCATCTTTGCCTCAGCTGAGTCTGCCAGCGCTGATGAGATGGTCAATGTGCTGTGCAAAGAGCTGCAGGTGCGCAACTTCACTCACATGGTGTGAGTTACAAAGTGGTGAAAGACACTGTGAAATGGTGACACATGTCCTCATGCCTGGTGTGACTTACCTGCCTGCAATCAGCTGCACAGCCTTCAGCAGGCAAACGAGTGATTGTTATGCACGTGAAACGCATAGAAGATCACAGCATCGACCCTTTCAATACTGTGATGTTGCACGTCTCTGATCTTCACACACTCAGTAATCTGCTGCCAATCACCGCTTTGTGACTCACATTGCCTACCACTGTCATAACATTCCCTGCCAATGGCATCAGTTTGCTTGCCGTGTTGAAAAGTAACAATATTACTAATAATTACGCTTTCCAGCATAGTCACATTGTTGTTTTCCAATGTCAGCACGATGATGACCTGTGGGGGTTGCTTGCAGGCAGTAGCAAGCAAGGTGAGTGAGGAGGAGCTGGAGCGCGCCAAGAAGGCCACCATCAGCATTGTGCTCATGAACCTGGAGAGCAGAGCTGTTGTGGCTGAGGACATTGGCCGCCAAGTCCTCACCTATGGCCACAGGTATTGTCCACTCCATCAATAGGGAGGACAAATATTGTGTGAAATGCCTAGTTGTGTATCAAAGCATAGGACACACAGGGCTAGCAGTGACTGCTACAAGATTTCGAGCTTACTTTCTTCCATCCTTTGGTGAAATACACACGGACCTGCCTTGAATTTGCTGCAGCTGTTACAGCAGGTTGCAGTGAGCCGCTGATGATCTGAACAACACATGACTGCAAGGTGTGCACACGATCTGCTTTGCAAGGTGGGCAGCCAATATTGAATGACAGTCATAGGCTTTGTGCATACTACCCAGTTCAGGAAAAGCATGCAGGACTGCTTTCCTGAAAAGGGAAGCAGCAAAAGTTGACCTACAGTCACAGGCTTTGTGCGTGCTACCTGGTTGTCCTGAACTGCGTAGTATGCACAAAAGAACATGCATGACTTCTGCTCAGAAAAGGAGTACAAGTGGCCCCAATTGTGACTGTTCTGTGTTGTAGTCTGAGCATCATCATATGAAAACGCAATGCAAAGAGGCAGTGAGAGGCATGATTGCGCAGCTTGAGTAATTTTGGCAGTCTTGTGTAGCATTTGTGGTTGGAAATGATGAGGTGCAGCAGCTGGAGTACTCCAAATGTCTGCTTTGGGGGTGTAAAGTTACACTGTTGGTGGCATGTATGTACTTCACATGATAAAGTAGTATGCTCATCTGTATGTAACACTACACATGTATGCATACTATGCTGACCCAAGCCCATGTTTGTTTGCAGGAAGCCAGTGCAAGAGTACGTGACAGCCATTGAAAAGCTGCAAGTGTCAGACATCACACAGGCTGTTAGCAAGTTGCTGAAGAGTCCTCCGTCTGTAGCAGCCCTTGGAGACATTGCCAACATCCCTAGATATGCAGAGGTTGAGAGGCGGTTCAAGTGAACAGCTGCTTGTATCTTGCTTTGTCATGCTGACATTCTTTTACTGCAAAACAGCATGGCTTGCTGACCATGCTGTCAGCGATCATGACAACGATTTGCTAGCCCTGCTTGTGTGCACAGACAATTTGCTACTACAAGCGTAAATCAGGTAGTAAGCTTACAGCACTTGTTGCTCTCATCATTTCCAGCTGGTGTAATGTGCATCAATGCAACTGTGATTAGCCAGGCTATATTTTCATTTTATAACTTACAGTCTGGGGTGTGGAGCCAGTAGTGACTCATCAGACATCCTGGCTTGAAAGCACAGGTGTATGTGGTGTGCAACAAAATCAAGCTGGTGGGAGTTCTGTTCGAAAA
>JAABUK010005364.1_pt1 | contig 20059 bp, 19 predicted proteins | sample 5559141 | NCBI WGS metagenome assembly JAABUK01 (sample SAMN10711869, study PRJNA513367) | rock metagenome | isolation source: Antarctica rocks | place: Antarctica: Victoria Land, Pudding Butte nord | collected 2016-01-03 | reverse complement strand
GGCCCACCGCGACGGCGACCGTGCCGTAGACGGGGTTGCTCGTCGTGCGCTGGATGTAGAGGCTGCCCACCAGCTTCAGGATCTCGAACAGCACCGCGGCCAGGATCGCGCCGCGCAGGACCCGCCGCAATGGCGTATGCAGGCGGGGAAGGCGGGTGAACAGGTAGACGAACAGCGCTGTGTCGGTGACCAGCACGACGACGATGCCCAGGACCCGTGCGAATAGGCGCGCGGCAGTCGTCTCGTCGATGCCGATCCGACGCAGGAGGACCGACGTGGCTGCGGTGACCATCGCGGTCACGGCGAGGGAGACCGCGAGCGCCAGGCCGAGGCCGATCAACGCGAGGATCCCCCGGAGCTTCTTGACCACGAAGTTGCCCGCGGGCAGCGCCTGGTGCCAGATCGTGCGAATCGCATCGCGCAGCGCGTCGACCCAACCCAGACCGGCCAGGGCCAGCCCCACCAGGCCGACCACGCCGGCGCCGGCTTTGGCCCGCACGATCTGGTCGACCTTGATCCCACCGGCACCGCCGATCAAGCCGGGGAAGTTGTCGTGCAGCGACGCCACGAAGCTTGCCTGCGCCCGCGCGTCGCCGGCGAGGACGTAGCCCAGCACCGAGAACGCCAGCGCGACGAGCGGAAACACCGACAGGAAACCGAAATACGTCACTGCGGCGGCCAGCCGGTCGCCGCCGTCAGCGGAGTAACGCTGGTAGGCCCGGACGAGGTGATCCAGCCACGGCAGCCGGCGCCGGGCGGCGGCCAGTGCAGCGCCGAAGTCAGGCACGGGTCGCGGCGGCCAGGGCAAACGTGCGCCGCCGGCGCCATCCTTGATCTCCGTCACAGGTGTAGACGCTGAACGCCGGCACCGGAAACCGCGCCGCAAAGTCGCCCAGTCCCTCCGCGACCCGGTCTAGCGCCTCGTCCGGCACCGCATGAGCGACGGTGACGTGAGGGTGGTACGGAAAGTCCAGACCACGATGCAGAGGACCGGCGCGGACGTCGTCAGCCAGCCGTGCGCACTGCGCGGCACCGCCGGCAACCGCGACGAAAACCACGTCCGACACCGGCCGGAAAGTGCCGGTGCCGGCCAGCCGCAGCTCGAACCCCCGGTGGGCGGCCGCCACCGCTGCGAGATGCGCCTCCGTCTGCGCCAGCGCCGCGGCGGCCAGTCGGGTGGGCGGCAGAATCGTGACGTGCGGTGGGAACGACTCCGCACGGGGGTCGCCGACCTTGCGACGCCACGAGGACAGCTCCTGCGCCCACGGCTCGGGGATCTCGATCGCGACGCCGACCAGCGATGTCGTGGGCGTCACTGCGTACGCCCGGCGGGGCGCAGGAAGCCGATCCGCTCCCGGACCACCTCCATGGTCTCCGTAGCCACATCGTGTGCCCGAGCCCACCCCGACGCCAGTGCGTCGTCGACCACGTTGGGATGCGCGAGCAGGTCGGCGTACCGCTGCTGGACCGGCTCGAGCTCGGCGATGACCGCGCCGGCCACCGCGTCTTTGAAGTCCCCGTAGCCGCAGCCGCGGAACGTGTTCTCGGCAGCCTGGAGGTCAACGCCGGTCACGGCGCAGTAGATCGTCAGCAGGTTGGTGACGCCGGGCTTGTCCGGCCCAGCGGTGACCTCGCGGTCGGTGTCGGTCTTTGCCGACCTGATCTTCCGGCGGATCTGTGCGGGCGGGTCTTGCACGAGCACAGTGCCGGCCGGCGGCAGCGACTTGCTCATCTTGCGCGCCGGGTCCTGCAGGTCGGAGATCCGGGCCGAGCCGTGCACGACATAGGCGGCGGGCACGGTGAACACCTCACCGAATCGGGAGTTGAACCGCTGGGCGAGCACCCGGGTCAGCTCCAGGTGCTGGCGCTGGTCGTCGCCGACCGGGACCTGGTCGGCTTGGTACATCAGGATGTCGGCGGCCTGCAGGATCGGGTAGTTGAACAACCCGACCGTGGCCGACCCCAGCTCCCGGCGCGCGCTCTTGTCCTTGAACTGCGTCATCCGGCTGGCCTCGCCATAGCCGGTCAGGCAGCCGAGGATCCAGCACAACTCGGCGTGCTCGGGGATCTGGCTCTGCACAAAGATCGTGCAGCGGGCCGGGTCCAGGCCGCAGGCGATCAGCTCGGTGACGGCTTCCCGGGTGCGCCGGCGGAGCGTCTGCGGGTCGTGCGCCACGGTGATCGCGTGCAGATCGGGGACGAAGTAAAAGGCGTCATGGGTGTCCTGCAACTCCACCCATCGACGTAGCGCCCCCAGGTAGTTGCCCAGGTGGGACCCGGTCCCGGTGGGCTGGATCCCGGACAGCACGCGCGGTTGCGGAGGCGGCATCACGGCATTCTGTCAGGCGAGGGCGGGGGTCTCGTCAGCGTCGTCGGGGCGCCCGACCGGCGTCAGCCGCAGCCGGGCGATCCGCCGCCCGTCCACCTCGCTGACCGTCAGCCGGTGGCCGTCGGCCTCGGCGGAGTCCCCGACGGCCGGCACGGTCCCCAGCATCGACATCACGTAGCCCGCAGCCGTCTCGTACGGCCCCTCCGGCAGGGTGACGCCGGTGCGCTCGGCGAACTCGTCGAGGTTGAGCAGCCCGTCAACTTCCTGCGGTCCCCCGGGGTCACCGCCGGCGTCACGGTGCGGCTCGTCGTACTCGTCGCGGATGTCGCCGATCACCTCCTCGATGAGATCTTCCAGGGTGACGATGCCGGCGGTCCCGCCGTACTCGTCGACCACGATGGCGAGGTGGTGACCCTCCCGGCGCAACTCCGACAGCGCCGGCAGCACCCGCTTGGATCCCGGCAACCGCTTGACCTCGCGGGCCAGATCGCCGACGGTGCGGGAACGGTCGGCGCTCGCCGGGCCGAACAGGTCGCGTACGTGGACGAAGCCGATGACGTCGTCTTGCGACAGGCCGATCACGGGGTAGCGCGAGTGCGGCGACCCGTCGGCTATGCGCATCGCGCGGCTGACGGTGGTGCCGGCCTCGAGGAAGTCCACCTCGGTACGCGGCAGCATCACCTCACGGACCTGTCGCTCGCCGGCCGCGAACACCTCGTCGATGAGCCGGCGCTCATCACCGCTCAGCGACTCGTGCGTAGCGACGAGGCCGCGCAGCTCCTCCTCGGTGATGGAATCACGGCCGGCGTGCGGGTCGGCGCCAAGTAACCGCACGACGCCGTTCGTCGTCCGCGACAGGAGCCAGATCAGCGGTCGGGCCAGCCCCGCCAGCCGGTCCAGCGTCGGCCCGATCAGGCGGGCCGTGCTCTCTGGCCGTTGCAGGCCGATTCGCTTGGGGGCCAGCTCACCGACGACGAGGGTCACGAAGGAGATCACGAGCGTGACCCCGACGATGCCGATGAAGCTGGCGAGTCCCGACTTCATGCCGGCGCGGACCAGCGCCTCCTTGGCGGTCTCGGAAAGGGTGACCGCGCCGTAGGCGCTGGACAGCAGAGCAGTCAGCGTGACGCCGATCTGTACCGCGGCGAGGAACCGGTTGGGGTTGCTGGCGAGCCGGGCCACAGCCGCACCGCGCCGGTCCCGGGCAGCCTGCGCCTGGACCTGACCCTGGCGCAGTGAGACCAGCGCGATCTCCGCCGCGACGAAGACGCCTTCGATGAGGATCAACCCCAGCACGATGCCGACGTTGACCAGCGTCCGGGTCATATGTCGAGGATAGAAGGGCGGATTCCAGCATCGTCGCAGCACGACGATTGTTGATGGCTCGCGATCGTAGCCGCGGGTTAGCAGATGACGGTCTGGATCAGCTTGGCTCGGGGTGTTCCGCCTACGGCAGCGTGACGTAGGGACGCAGGAATGCCCGTGCAGCCGGGGTGTCGAGCCGGTAGTCCACGTTCGTGGCGCGGCAGACCGCATCCCCTGTGATGGTGGTCGCGGCGACGATGTCAGTGGTGCCGAGGAAGTTGGGGCCGCCCGAGTCGCCGTAGCAGGTCCCGCCGTCGCCGGTGGCCGGATTCATCGAGATCCGCAGCCACGCCTTGTTGACCGCGTCGAGCGTCCCGGTCGTGACCATGCGGACGTCGTCGTAGAGATAGCGGTGGCCGCCCGGTGAATTGGTCACCTGGTACGCGCCGTAGCCGACCGGGGTGAACAGCTGGTCGTGGGGCAGGCGCGACAGCGACCCGGCGGCGGGTAGGCGGGCGGGCGCAATTGCGGTGACGGCGGAGTCGAGCACCACCACCGCGATGTCGTGCGGGTCGTTCTGGGCCTGCGTGTAGCGGGGGTCGGCATGGAAGGTGCCGCGATAGATCATGTCGCCGGCGGTATAGGCGGTGGCGAAGCTGACCGACACCCGCCGGCCCTCGGCACAGTGTGCGGCGGTGAGAAAGACGCGCGCTGAGATCAAGGTGCCCGAGCAGTAGAGCCAGGTGCCGTCGGAGTACTGCGTCCGGGACACCAGCCCGCCGACGTTGGGATGCAAGTTGCGGTCGCGCTTTCCGTCGGTGATCGCGCCCGCCGGCGTCGCCACACACAGGACAGAGAGCAGCATGCCGAGCACGACGAGCCGTCGCATGGGTCCTCCACTGATCAGGGACCGCCACCATAACTGCCGGCACCGACGAGTGTCGGTCAGGTGAACCCGCTGGTGTTGGGCCGTCACTCTGTGCCACAGTCCGCGTGCATCCGAGAGCCAGGCCGTCCCGCTCGCAAAGGATCCACGACGCCCTAAAGTTCAGTCTGACGCCGGCTGGAGCTCTGACGTGGATGGGCGTCGCAACTTCCGGGATGTTGCGCGTATGGCGCGGACGCGGGTAAGGCGCCGGCCACCGGCGCGGGCTCGGCCGCCGGCGCGACGGCCGCCGGCGCGACGGGGGCGGATCAGCCGACGGTCATCTGGGTATTCAGGCCTTCGGCGAGAGCTGCGAGGAACTCCTCGGTCGTGAGCCAGCTCGTGTCCGGGCCGACGAGCAGAGCGAGGTCCTTGGTCATCTGACCGCCCTGCACCGTGTCGACGCACACCCGTTCCAGCGTGTCGGCAAATGCGGTGACCGCCGGCGTGCCGTCCAGCTCCCCGCGATGGGCGAGCCCTCGGGTCCAGGCGAAGATCGACGCGATCGGGTTGGTCGACGTCGGCTTGCCCAGCTGGTGCTGACGGAAGTGCCGGGTCACGGTGCCGTGCGCCGCCTCGGCCTCGACGGTGCTGCCGTCCGGGGTGATCAGTACCGACGTCATCAGGCCGAGCGACCCGAACCCCTGGGCGACGGTATCGGACTGCACGTCGCCGTCGTAGTTCTTACACGCCCAGACGTAGCCGCCCTCCCACTTCATCGCCGCGGCGACCATGTCGTCGATCAGGCGATGCTCATACGTCAGGCCGGCGGTGGCGAAGTCGGCAGCGAACTCCGCCTCGTACACCTCGGCGAACAGGTCCTTGAACCGGCCGTCGTAGGCCTTGAGAATCGTGTTCTTGGTCGACAGGTAGACCGGGTAGCCGCGGGACAGGCCATAGCGCAGCGAGGCTCGGGCGAAGTCCCGGATCGAATCGTCGAAGTTGTACATCCCCATCGCCACGCCACCGCCGGCGAAGTCGGCGATCTCGAACTCCACGGGCTCGGCGCCCGAGGCCGGCGTGTAGGTCATCGTCACCCGACCTGGGCCCGGCACCACGAAGTCCGTCGCCTTGTACTGGTCGCCGTGCGCGTGGCGACCGATCACGATCGGCTTGGTCCAGCCGGGCACCAGCCGCGGGATATTCGACATCACTATGGGCTCGCGGAACACGACCCCGCCGAGGATGTTTCGGATCGTCCCATTCGGCGAGCGCCACATCCTCTTCAGCCCGAACTCGGCCACCCGCGCCTCGTCCGGCGTGATTGTCGCGCACTTCACCCCGACCCCGTGCCGCTTGATCGCGTTGGCCGCGTCCACGGTCACCTGGTCGTCCGTTGCGTCCCGGGAGGTGATCGACAGGTCGTAGTAATCGATCTCCAGGTCGAGGTAAGGCTCGATCAGCTGAGCGCGGATGAAGTGCCAGATGATCCGCGTCATCTCATCGCCGTCGAGCTCGACGACCGGGTTGGCGACCTTGATCTTGTTCATCGGTTGGGCTCCCCGGTCACAGGCTGTCGACGTCGGCCTGCTTGGCCCGTACGGCTTCTGCGGCTTCCCTCAGGCCGGCGCGCTCGGACTCGGTGAGGTCGCGTTCGACGACCTTGCGTACGCCCTCCTTGCCGATCTCGGCCTCGACCCCGAGGTAGACACCGTCGATGCCGTACTCGCCGGAGACCCACGCGCAGACGGGCATCGTCTCGCCGGAGTCGGTGGCGACCGCTCGTGCCATTCGAGCGGCCGCGGCGGACGGAGCGTAATAGGCCGATCCGGTTTTGAGCAGCGCCACGATCTCCGCGCCGCCGTTGCGGGTCTTGTCGACCAGAGCCTCGATTCGCGACGGGTCGAGCAGGTCGGTGAGCGGGCGGCCGTTGACGGTGCAGGCGCTGGGGACCGGCACCATCGTGTCGCCGTGCGAGCCGAGCGTCAGGGTGCGGACCGAGCCGACGGAGACATTCAGCTCGGTCGCGACGAGGTGGGAGAAGCGGGCGGTGTCGAGCATCCCGGCCTGCCCCATCACGCGCTGTTTCGGGAAACCCGACACCTTCGACGCCAGGGCGGTCATCTCGTCGAGGGGGTTGGAGACCACGATGAGCACGGCCGCCGGCGAGGTGGCGGCGATCTTCTCGACCACGTCGCGGACGATCTTGGCGTTGGTCGCGATCAGGTCCATCCGGCTCATCCCCGGCTTGCGCGGCAGGCCGGCCGTGATGACGACGATGTCGGAGTCCTCGGTGGGGCCGTACTCTCCGCCGCCGACCCCGACCATCAGGGTCTCGAAGCCCTCGATGGGCCGGGACTGGTTGATGTCCAGCGCGATGCCCTCAGGCTTGCCCTCCACGATGTCGGTGAGGACGACGGTGTCGAAGATGTCGTACTCGGCCAGGCGCTGGGCGGTGGTGGAGCCGTAGAAGCCGGCACCGACGACGGTGACCTTTCCTGGACGGGGCATGGGGCGGGGGCTCCTCGGGGTGACTGGGCAGGGCTTGACGGGAGGCTAGCTCAGGGGTTGGTCACGTCCCGGCGCAGCTCCGGAGGCTCGCTCCCGCGGAGCACGGCCAGGGCGACTTCGGCCTGGGCGGCGCGGACGAGCACGTGGTCGGTGGTGAAACCCGACATGGAGGTGAACGGGATCCGCGCGCCGGCCAGCCGGCTCGCCACATCGGCGAGGAAGCCGACCATCTCCCACGGCAGCGGGCCGGCGAAGGTGATCCGCCGCCATCCCGGCTCGATCGCCTCGGGCGGGTCCAGGCCGGCCAGCACGTCGGCTGGCGCGACCAGGGTCACCTCGTCGCGATCAACGATGAGGGCGATGTATTCCGTGAGGGCGGCGGGCGGCCACCAGCCCGCGGGATAGCGGGCTACGGACAGGGCAGCGGAGTCGAGTTCGGGCCGCAGGTCAGGCAAGGGCATGGTGGCGGCAGTCTAGCCAGCGGCCCGGCCGCCGGCTGCGGCGCGCTCGGCGGCCTCGACCACGTTGACCATGAGCATGGCGCGGGTCATCGGGCCGACCCCGCCGGGCATCGGTGCCAGGTAGCCGGCGACGTCGGCGACGTCGGGATCCACGTCGCCGACCAGGCGGCCCTGCGCCGTCCGACTGATGCCTACATCGAGCACCGCCGCCCCGGGCTTGATGTCGCCCGGTTTGACCAGGCCTGGCGAGCCGGCGGCCGCGACGATGATGTCGGCCCGCCGCAGATGCGCCGACAGGTCGCGGGTGCCGGTATGGCACAGGGTCACGGTGGCGTTCTCGGTGCGCCGGCTGAGCAGCAGGCCCAGCCCCCGGCCGGCGGTGACCCCACGGCCGACGATCACCACGTCGGCGCCGGCGATCGGCACCTCGTATCGGCGCAACAGCTCCACGACGCCCCGCGGCGTGCACGGCAGGGGCCCGGGCATGCCGAGCACCAGGCGCCCCAGGTTGACCGGGTGCAGGCCGTCGGCGTCCTTGGCCGGGTCCATCTGCTCCAGCAGGGCCGTTCCGTCCAACCCACGCGGCAGCGGCAGCTGCACGAGATAGCCGGTGCAGGCGGGATCGGCGTTGAGCTCGGCGACCACAGCCGCGACATCGGCCTGGTTGGCGTCGGCCGGAAGCACCCGCGCGATTCCGACCATGCCGATCTCGGCGCAGTCGCGGTGCTTGCCGGCGACATACGCCCGGCTGCCGGCATCGTCACCGACCAGCACGGTGCCCAGCCCAGGAGTGCGCCCGGCCGCCTCGAGGTCGGCAACGCGCTCGAGGAGGCCGGCGCGGATCTGCGCCGCGGTCGCCTTGCCGTCCAGGATCAGTGCGGTCACGGGAAGGCAGTCTGGCAGGTCAGTCGACCCGGGCTCCGTACGACGCCGCGACCGCCACGGCCTGGGACAGGTCGATGCGGACGCCGGCGAGGTCGAAGCCGCGCAGGTTGACCCCGGTGAGTCGGCGCCGCGCAGGTCCGCGCCGGCCAGCTGGGCGTGGTCGAGCCGGGCGTGGCCCAGGTCGCAGTCGCGCAGGTCGGCCTTGCGCAGGTCGGCATCGCCGAGGTCGGCCTCGCGCAGGCGCAGCCGGCGCAGGTCGGCCTTGCGCAGGTCAGCGCCGCGCAGGCCGACGTAGGACCAGTCACCGCCTAGGACGCTCATCGGCCGCAGCGAGCAGTCCAGAAAGGACGAGCCGGTCAGCTTGCACTCCTCCAGGGTGGCGTTGAACAGCTCCGTGCGCCGGAACCGGCAGCCCAGGAACGCCGTACGCACATGTGTGCTGCTCGACAGCCGAACCCCTGAAAAGTCGCAGTCCTCGAAGACGCAGTTGCGGGTGACGACCTCGCGCAGCGAGGCATCGTCGAAGCGACAACGCAGGAACTGCTCGCCGACCAGCTCGCGGTCGTCCCAGTCGATCCGGGCGAGGTCCTTCTCCACATGCTCGGCCACGCCTAGTGGAAGAAGTGCCGGGTGCCGGTGAGGTACATCGGCACGCCGGCCGACTGCGCCGCAGCCACGACCTCGTCGTCACGGGTCGAGCCGCCCGGCTGCACGACAGCGCGTACGCCCGCGGCCAGCAGCACGCCAATGCCGTCAGCGAAAGGAAAGAAGGCGTCGGAGGCGGCGACCGAGCCCGCGGCCCGGCTCCCGGCCCGCGTCACCGCCAGCCGCGCGGCGTCGACCCGGTTGACCTGACCCATCCCGACCCCCACGGTCGCCTCGTCGCTGGCGAGCAGGATGGCGTTGGATTTCACCGCCCGGACAGCCCGCCAGGCGAACGCGAGGTCCCGCAACGTTGCCTCGTCGGCCGGCGAGCCGGCAGCCAGTGACCAGGTTGCCGGCTCGTCGCCGGCCGCGTCAACGCCGTCCATGGTCTGCACCAACGCACCGCCGCTGACATCCCGCGTCTCCACACCGCCGCCCGCTCGGGGCGCGCACTGCAGGATGCGGAGATTCTTCTTGCCGGACAGCACTTCCAGCGCCTCGTCGGAGAACGCGGGAGCGACCACGACCTCGGTGAAGATTTCAGCGATCTGCTCGGCCAGGGCGACCGACACCGGTCCGTTCGCCGCAACGACACCGCCGTACGCCGACAGCGGATCGCACGCTAGCGCCTTGGCATGGGCCGCGGCTAGGTCGGCGCCGAGCGCGATGCCGCAGGGGTTGCTGTGCTTGATGATGGCCACGCAGGGCTCGGCGAAGTCGTAGGCGGCGCGGTGGGCGGCATCGGCATCGATGTAGTTGTTGTACGACATCTCCTTGCCCTGCAGCTGCTCGGCCTGGGCTATGCCGGGCGGCTCGTCCGGCTCGACGTAGAGCGCCGCCCGTTGGTGCGGATTCTCCCCGTAGCGCAGGATCGCGGCCCGCTCGAAAGTCCGGCCGGAATAGGCGGGCCACCACTCGTCGTCGGCCGCGAGCTCCTGGGCGAACCAGTTCGCCACCGACGCGTCATAAGTTGCCGTGTGCGCGAAAGCGCGGGCGGCCAGCCGCCGGCGGGTGATGGCGTCGAAGCCGCCGGAGGCCAGCGCCTCGAGCACCTCCGGATAGGCCACCGGGTCGACGACGACGGCCACGCTGGCGTGGTTCTTGGCCGCCGCGCGGACCATCGTGCAGCCGCCGATGTCAATCTGTTCGATGACCTGCGGCACGCTGCCGCCGGCGCGGACGGTGTCGCGGAACGGGTAGAGGTTGGCCACGACGAGGTCGAAGGGGGCGATGTCGTGCTGCGCGAGCTGCCGGACGTGCTCGGGGTTGGCCTGGTCGGCGAGCAGGCCGGCGTGCACCCGGGGGTGCAGCGTCTTGACCCGGCCGTCGAGCACCTCGGGAAAGCCGGTCATCGCGCCTACCGCCGTGACCGGCAGGCCGGCCGCGCTGATGTGGGCAGCCGTCGAGCCGGTCGACACGATCTCCACGCCGGCCCCGTGCAGCGCCCCGGCGAGCTCGGTCAGGCCCGTCTTGTCGTACACGCTGACCAGCGCCCGCCGCACCTCGATCCGGCTCATCCCAGCACGACCTCTCTGCCACGGACCGTGTAGCCCTGCCGGACCATCCGGCCGACAGTGTCCACCAGCAGCGGCCGCTCTGCCGACTTGATCCGCTCGTGCAGCGACTGCTCGGTATCCCCGGGCCGCACCTCGACCACGGCCTGGGCGATGACCGGGCCGGTGTCCACGCCGGCATCCACCAGATGAACGGTGACGCCGGCGACCTTGGCGCCGTAGGCCAGGGTGTCGCGCACCGCGTGGGCACCAGGAAAGGCCGGCAGCAGCGCCGGATGGGTGTTGAGGATGCGGCCGGCGAAGTGGCCCATCGCCCGAGGGCCGAGGATCTTCATGAAGCCGGCGCTGATCACCAGGTCAGGGGCGTGGGCGGCCACTGCGTCGGTCAGGGCCCGGTCCCACCCGGCCCGGTCGGGGTGGTCGGCCAGCCGACAGGTGAACGTGTCTACGCCGGCGTCGGCGGCCAACCGCAGCGCCGGGATCCCCGACCGGTCCGCTGCCACCGCCATGACGTCGGCGCCGTACGCCGGATCCGCGCAGGCCGTCAACAGCGCCTGCAGGTTGCTGCCGGCGCCCGACACCAGGACAACAAGACGCGCGGGCAGTAGGCCTCCTTGGGCCACGCAGCGTAGCGGACCTGCCAGGATGTCGTGAGACCATCCCCGTCAGCCAGGAGGTCGCATGAGCACCTCGATGAACCCCCCGGACGAACCGGCCGACCGCCCCGCCGGCGACCCCGCGGCGCCGGGTGGCGGCGCCGAGTACTTCCCGCCGCCGGCGGGTGGCTACGGCACCGCGCCGCCCGCCCCCGGCTATTCGACCCCGCCGGCTCCGGGCTACGGCGAACCGCCGCCGCCCCCCGGCGACGCCGCGCCGCCACTGCCCGGTTACGACCCGGCGGCCGGGACCGACTATGCGCAGCCGCCCCCCGGCCAGCCCGCATACGGCCAGCCCGCATATGGGCAGCCGCCGTACGGCCAGCCGCCGATGGCCTACGGCACGGGATACGGCGCCCCAGGCGGAATGCCGCCGGCGCCGTACGCCGAGTGGCCGATGCGGGTGGGCGCGACGCTGATCGACACCGCCTGCGTCCTCGGCATCTACATCGCCGGTTTCATCGTGGCGTTCATCTTTGGCAAGATCGCCAATCTTCTCGGCGGGCTGGTCCTGCTCGTAACTTATGTGGCGGCGATCGGCTTCGCTGTCTGGCAGCTCGTCGTGCAGGGCCAGACCGGGCAGACCATCGGCAAGCGAGTGCTCAAGATCAGGCTGCTGGCAGAGACGACCGGCCAGCCGATCGGACCTGGCCTGTCTGTTGGGCGAGCGTTTGTTCATGCCCTCGACGCCATCCCCTGCTACGTCGGCTATCTGTGGCCGCTCTGGGATCCCAAGAAGCAGACCTTCGCCGACAAGATCCTCACCACGATCGTGGTGCGGGCCGGCGGCTAGCCCGTGCCGGTGCCCCCGATCAGCCGGGCCGCGCTCGGCGGCCGGGTGGCTCCCGCCGCCACGGCCCTGGTAGCGCTGGGTTGCTGCGGCGTGGCGGCCGTGATGGACCCCACGCGACCGGGCAGCGTCGGCCCGCCCTGTCCCTTCAAGATGCTTACCGGCTGGGCTTGCCCGGTCTGCGGCTCGACCCGAATGCTGCACGAGCTGACGCACGGCCACCTCGGCGCGGCCGCCCGCGACAACGCGGTCGTCCTCGGCCTGCTGCCGGTGATGGTCTACGCCTGGCTCACCTGGGCGACGTCCCGGCCGGGACGTCGAGGGCTGCCGACCTGGCGGCCGCCGACACCGGTGCTACGCGCCGGCCTGGGGCTGTGGCTGGCCTTTGCGGTTGCCCGTAACCTGCCGTGGGCGCCGGTGCAGGGGCTGCGCGTCTGAACTTCGGGGCGTCGGCCAGGTGCACCGGGAGTCGATCAGCACGCCCGGCCCGAGCGGCCGTCGGATCCCCCACCGATCACCGCGGGTGCGTCAGCGCCACACCGGTTTCATGGGCACGTCGGCGTGCACGTCAGGGCCAAAGAAGGAAAACACGACCAGCCCGTCGGTCCCGGTGTTGACGACGGTGTGCGGACGCACCGCGGCGTCGTGGACGACGAGCAGCTCGTCGCGGTCGGCATCCCCACCGCGTACGTCAACGCCGGCGTAGCGGCCCTGACCGGCCCAGACAAAGACGCTGTAGACGCCGGGCTCGCTGATCTGCACCGACTGACCGGGCGGCACCACCAGCCGCTTGCCACTGAACTTCGCCGAGTTGTAGAAGACCCAGGACTCATGCGGCGACCCCGGTACAGGCTGCGGGCTCAGGTGGGAGTTCTCGTAAAGAAACGGATCACCGTTGAGCGCCCACTCGACGAAGCGCAGCGGGAACCGCTCGCCGTGCTCTCGACGGTCCTGCGGGCGTACGTCTTTGAACAGGGTCTCCTTGGAGATGATCCGGCCGGCGTTGAGCGCCTGGAACATCGACGCGACGTCGGAGTCCTCCTGCAGTTCCAGCGTCAGCGCCGTCCCCGGTGCGTGCAGCACACCGGAGGGAATTTGGAAACCCTCGTCGGCGACGAGCAGCTCGGCCCTGGCATGGCGCAGGATCAGGTCGCTGTCCCAGTCGACCAGGTAGGGCAGCAGCACGTCGTGGGCCTGCTCGCGGGCGATCCAGGGATGCAGGCCGATGAACGACTCGGGGTGGGCGCCCATGTCCACGCCGGCCGGGAAGTGGTAGGCCTCGTCCTTGGACTTGGCCCCGACCAGCGAGGCGTAGGGCTGCGGCAGGTGAACGTGAAAGGGCAGCCGGCCGGCGTAGTCGAAGAGCTTCGCCAGGCGGCCCAGGCCACCGGGGTGAGCCGCGGCGTAGGCGCCCCCCATCACCTCGACCGGCGCTGCCGTGACCGCGTCCGCCAGGAGCAGGCGCTCGCCGTCGTCTCCGACGAGGAAGCTCAGCCCCTCGTCGGGCGGCCCCATGGGGTTGTCTGCCCTCGTCGTCGACCCGAGCCAGCGCTCGCAGATGAACCCGCGGTCGCCGACCTCGTAGGCGTCCTCCGGCAGGCCGAGCCGCCGGCCCGGCGGCAGCAGATCCCGCGCCACCCAGGCCGGCGCCAGCCGCAGAACGCCGTTGCCCGCAGCGATCAGGTGATCGACGAGGGCACGCGCCGGCGGCAGGGGCGGCAACACTAGGCCATCTCGGCAACGGCGGTCCACTGCCCGTTGGCGGCAGCTGAGCGCTCGACCGCGTCCAGCACGCGCTGGACGTGCAGCCCGTCGGCGAACGACGGCGTCGGTGGGCGGCCGGCGGCAATGTCGCGAACGAAGTCGGCTACCTCGTGGACGAAGCTGTGCTCGTAGCCCAGGCCGTGGCCCGGCGGCCACCAGGCTGCGACATAAGGGTGCTCAGCCTCGGTGGCCATAATGCGGCGGAAGCCGGCGTCGGCTGCCGGGACTGTGCCGTCGTAGACGCTCAGCTCATTCATCCGCTCGAAGTCGAAGGCCAGGCTGCCGTCCGAGCCGTTGAGCTCGATGCGCATGGCGTTCTTGCGGCCCGTGGCAAACCGGGTCGCCTCGAACGTCGCCACGGCACCGCCGTCGGTCCGGCCGAAGAACACCGCTGCATCGTCGACGGTGACCGGGCCATCGCCGGCTCCCCCGCTGCCGCTCAGGCCGGCCGACTCGGCCGGCAACGGCCGTCGCGGGACGAACGTCTCGAGCAGGCCGCAGACTCCGGTCAGTCGCTGGCCGGTGAGGAAGTACGCCAAGTCGACGATATGCGCGCCGATGTCTCCGAGCGCCCCGGATCCGGCCTTCTCCTTCTGCAGCCGCCACACCAAGGGAAAGTCCGGGTCGACGATCCAGTCCTGGAGGTATTGCGCGCGGATGTGGTGCAGCCGGCCGAGCTGCCCCCCGCCAATCATCTGCCGGGCGAGCGCCAGCGCCGGCACGCGGCGGTAGTTGAAGCCGACTGTGCAGAGCACCCCGCGGTCCTGCGCCTCCTGCGCGGCAGCGGCCATCGCCTCGGCCTCAACCACCGTGTTCGCCAGCGGCTTCTCGCACAGCACGTGCTTGCCGGCGCGCAGGGCGGCGATGGCGATCTCGGCGTGGCTGTCCCCTGGCGTGCAGATGTCGACCACATCGATGTCCTCGCGGGCCACGACCTCGCGCCAGTCAGTGGCCGCAGACCCCCAGCCCAGCCGCTTCGCGGCCTCGGCGGCAGCCGGGCCGGTCCGACCGCAGAGCACCGTCATCTGTGGGTCGACCGGCAGGTCGAAGACATGGGGGGCCGTGCGCCAGCCCTGCGAGTGCGCGGCGCCCATAAAGGCGTAGCCGATCATCGCCACCCGCAGAGCCGGTTTCTCCGGGCTGTCGTCGGTCACCGGCGCACCGCCTCCTGTGCGGACCCGCCTTCGGGGCCCAAATCGACGTGTCGCGGAAGGCTAGGGGAGCCGGTGGCGATGCTCAAGACCCGGTCGCAGATCCTCCACCGAGGATACGAAGCGGCGGTGGGTGTCGGCCGGCAACGGCGAGCGGCTATTGCTGACGGGAGGCGCGACGGGCGGTCCACCACGCCGTCCAGGCAGCGGCCCCCACGGCCGGCAGCCCCACCTCGACGGCCAGCACTCCGGCAACCCGCCAGGCAGACGGTCCGACTGCAGCGAGCCGCCCGCTCCCGGCCGACCCGCGGGCGAGCAGGCACAGCAGGCCGAGCAGTGCGCCGGCCGCCGGCCCGGTCGCGGCCGCAGTGCCGAGCAGCCGCCAGAGGGCCCCCCCGCCGGCAGCCGGCGGGCGGCGGGCAACCAGGGCGCCGGCTAGCAGTCCGCCGGCGACCGGCAGTGCGAGCAGGGCGAGCAGCCAGCGGTCGACTGGCCCGCCCGGCAGCGCGGCGAGCATCGGCAGCGCCGGCACCGGGCGGAGCCGTACGTCCAAGAGGCTGACACCAGTCCCCACCCCCACGCCGAACCCGGGCCCGACGACGAATGCCGCCGACCACAGCACCGCGTTCGGCAGATACGCCAGCGAGACCAGCACCAGGAAGACCCCGCCGACCAGGCCCGGCCCCAAGGCGTCGAAGACCCGGCCGGCCTCGCCGGCGCTGAGCGCCAGCGCGCCGCCGGCGACAAGCGCGCCGCCGGCGAGCACCACCGCCACGGCTACCGCGCCTCCGTTCAGGGCGTCGCGGACGACCGGCGACAGCCGGACCCAGGCTGCCCGCCACAGGCCCGCGCCGGCGAGCACGCCGGCGCCTCCGAACAACCCGGCCGTCAGACCGGCCGCCAGACCGGCCGCCGCCGGGTTGACCCGCAGCCCCGCAGTGCCAGCCAGGAAGGCGATCCCTGCAGCGAGTGCGGCGTAGCAGGCTGCGAGGACTCCGGTGGCGGCGCCGGCACCCCGCCCGTCGCCGATCCGAGCACCGCGCGCGACCGACGCGCCGGCCCGGCTCAGCAGGTAGGCCGGAAGGGCAGTCAGTCCGAGCGGCACCAGGCTGAACGCAGATCCGGCCGCAGCCAGCGGGGCACCGTGGGCGAGCAGCCAGCCGTTGGCTGCGGCGCTGAGGGCTGCGGAAGCCGAGGCGCCGGAGCGGGAGTCGGCCGCCCAGGCGAGGAGGACGGCAACGGTGATGGTGATGAGCCCGAATCCGGCGGCCCAGACCGCACCAACGGCAGCTGACCTGGCGATCGACCCGGGCCGATCCTGCGGCCCGTCCTCCGCAGGCTGCACCGCGGTCAGGAGGTCAGTCACACGTTCCACTGTGACATCCGGCGGTACTTTCGCTGGGGCTGCCACGCCGACGCACTCAGCGACGCCCGCCCGGTGGCCGACCGGTGGCCGACCACGCGCTCAGCCCGCGCCGACCACCTCGCGCAGAAGCCGCGCCGTCTCCGACGGCGTCTTGCCGACGCGAACGCCGGCCGCCTCCAGCGCCTCCTGCTTCGCCGCGGCGGTGCCCGACGACCCGGACACGATCGCGCCGGCATGCCCCATGGTCCGGCCCTCCGGCGCGGTGAAGCCGGCGACATAGCCGACGACCGGCTTGGTGACGTGCGCGGCGATGTAATCTGCCGCCCGCTCCTCAGCGTCGCCGCCGATCTCCCCGATCATCACGATCGCGTCGGTGTCAGGGTCGGCCTCGAACGCCGCCAGGCAGTCGATATGCGTCGTCCCGATCACCGGGTCGCCGCCGATGCCAACGCAGGTGGAGAAGCCGATGTCGCGCAGCTCGTACATCATCTGGTAGGTCAGCGTCCCCGACTTGCTGACCAGCCCGATCCGGCCGGCCTGGGTGATGTCGGCGGGGATGATGCCGGCATTGGACTGACCGGGGCTGATGACGCCGGGGCAGTTCGGGCCGATGATGCGAGTGGCATTGCTCCCGTTGTGCGAGCGAGCCGACGCGTACGCCCAGAAGCCGGTCGTGTCATGCACCGGGATGCCTTCAGTGATGACCACGCAGAGGCCGATGCCGGCGTCGACCGCCTCGATGACGGCATCCTTGGCGAAGCGCGGCGGGACGAATACCACTGATACGTCGGCATCCAGCACCGCGACGGCCCGGGCGACGTCGTCGAACACGGGCAGCGTCGTCCTGCCGAACGTCACCTGCTGCCCGCTCTTGCCCGGCGTCACGCCGCCGACAATGGTCGTGCCGGCGGCGAGCATGCGCGCGGTGTGCTTGCGCCCCTCGGACCCGGTCATGCCTTGAACGACGACGCGGCTGCTGCGGTCGAGGAAGATGGCCATCGCTCAGACCCCCGCCAGCTCGGCGGCCCGCTGCGCGGCACCGTCCATCGTGTCGACCCGCTCGACGAGCGGATCTGCTGCGTCGTCGAGGATCTTGCGGCCTGCGGCGGCGTTGTTTCCGTCCAGGCGTACGACCAAAGGCTTGTTGACCGGCTCCCCGCGCTGCGCCAGCAGCTTCAGCGCCTGAACGATTCCGTTGGCCACCTCGTCGCAGGAGGTGATGCCGCCGAAGACGTTGACGAACACCGACTTGACTGCCGGGTCCCCGAGCACGATCTCCAGACCGTCGGCCATCACCTGGGCCGAAGCACCACCGCCGATGTCGAGGAAGTTCGCCGGCCGCACGCCGAAGGCCTCGCCGGCGTAGGCGACCACGTCCAGCGTGGACATCACCAGGCCGGCGCCGTTGCCGATGATGCCGACCTCACCGTCGAGCTTGACGTAGTTGAGGTGCTTGGCTTTGGCCAGCGCCTCCAGCGGGTCGGCGGCCGCGGTGTCGGCCAGCCCGGCGTGGTCGGGGTGCCGGAAGCCAGCGTTGTCGTCCAACGTCACCTTGCCGTCCAGCGCCAGCACCTGGCCGTCAGGGGTCTTGACCAGCGGGTTCACCTCAACAAGGGTCGCGTCCTCGGCGGTGAACACCTCCCACAGGGCCAGGATCACATCGGTCGCCTGGTCCAGGATCTCCTCGGGAAACGCGGCCTCGCTGGCGATCCGGCGGGCCGTGGCCGCATCCACGCCGGCGCCGGCGTCGATCGGCACCCTGGCCAGCGCCTCAGGCTTCTCGACGGCGATCTGCTCGATCTCGACGCCGCCCTCCCGCGATCCCATTGCCAGGAAGGTCCGGTTGGCGCGGTCGAGGAGGAACGACACGTAATACTCCTCCGCGATGTCGCTGGCCTCGGCGACCATCACCCGGTGGACGGTGTGCCCCTTGATGTCCATGCCCAGGATCGCCTCGGCCTTGGCGGCGGCCTCATCCGGCGTGCCGGCCAACTGCACCCCGCCAGCCTTGCCGCGACCACCGGTCATCACCTGCGCCTTGATCACCACCCGGCCTCCGATCCGCTCGGCGGCTGCCCGTGCCTCGGCGACCGTCTCGGCCACCTCGCCCCGTAGCACCGGCACGCCATGCGCGGCGAAGAGATCCCTGGCTTGGTACTCGTACAAGTCCACGCGTCACGTCCTCGTTGGTCGGGTGCGCTCGTTGCTCGGATGCGCTGGTCGGTCGGGTGACTCTAGGCGGCGTGCTCGCGGACCCAGGCGACGATCGACTGAGTGGTAGCCCCGGGGGTGAACACCTTGGCGACGCCGAGCCGCTCGAGCTCAGGCATGTCGTCGACCGGGATGATCCCCCCGCCGAACACCACGACGTCGTCGGCACCGCGCTCCCGCAGCAGGTCGATGACGCGGGCAAACAGCGTCATGTGCGCCCCCGACAGCACCGACAGGCCGACGCAGTCGGCGTCCTCCTGAATGACGGTCTCGACGATCTGCTCCGGGGTCTGGTGCAGCCCGGTGTAGATAACCTCCATACCGGCGTCGCGCAAGGCCCGCGCGACCACCTTGGCTCCTCGGTCATGCCCGTCAAGACCCGGCTTCGCCACGACGACCCGGATGCGCGCCATGGGTCAGACCTCCGAGCGCCGCTACGCAGATGATTGCCCGAAGGGTATCTGCCTGTGGACGCCGACTTGTCTCACACCTCGGGGAAGGTTACGGTTCGGTCTCATTGCCCGGGTCCCGCGGACCCGGGTGATCGTCGTACCGGCCCCGAACAGCTGTCGGGCCCTGCCGGGCGCACCGTCGAGTGTCCGGAGGTTGCTGCGTGTCGTCCCACCGGCCGCGCAAGAACCAGCAGTCGTACGGCTCGTCGGTCGGCTCGTCGGTCAGCTCGGGGAAGCCGGCGAGGCCGGCGCGGCACCGCGCACCGGGTCGGCCCCGCAGCACCGTCGCTGCCGTGGCAACAACCACCGTGTTGTGCGCCGGAGTGGTGGTGACCGGCAGCGCTGCCACCGCGCACGTCTCCCGCCTCCATCCCACGGCTGCGGCATCCGGCCAACCACCCGCGGCCGGCCCCGTGCCGGTGTCCATCGCTGCCGACGGCATGGTCGCGCGACACGGCTTGATCCCCTTGCCGGTGTCCATCGCTGCCGACGGCATGGTCGCGCGACACGGCTTGATCCCCTTGCCGGCGGCCCAGCGGGCGTCCCGTGCCAGCGCGCGGCCGGCGCTGCCGGCGTTCGTCCGCCCCGGCACCGGCGTGCTCACGTCCTGCTTCTGCTGGCGCTGGGGCGCCTTTCACGACGGTATCGACCTGGCGGCCCCGCTCGGTGCGCCGATCTACGCCGCCTCCGCCGGCGTGGTCACCAAGGCCGGGCCGGACCGTGGCTACGGCAACCTCATAAACATCAAGCACCCCGGCGGCACCGAGACCTTCTACGGCCACGAGGAGAAGGTGCTGGTCAAGGTCGGCCAGCACGTCCGGGCCGGCCAGCTGATCGCCCTGGTGGGCAACCTCGGCTACTCGACCGGCCCGCACCTGCACTTCGGCGTCCGCGTCCACGGCGCCGGCGTCGACCCCGTAGCGTGGCTGCACAGCCACGCGGTCAAGGTCTAGCGGCCGGTTAGAACCAGCGCGCCGCGCCGGGCGAAGGCGGCGGAACCGCGGCGTTGGTGAAGGTGACGACGGTGAAGCCCGCGCCTACCGTGATCGTGGCGGTACGCCCAGCCAGGTCAGCGGAGACCTTCCGGGCGGCCGGGGCGACCCCGATCGCCGACACCTGGGTGCCAGTCACCGCCTGCTCGGTCACCGCGACAC
>JAABUK010005363.1_pt1 | contig 20061 bp, 20 predicted proteins | sample 5559141 | NCBI WGS metagenome assembly JAABUK01 (sample SAMN10711869, study PRJNA513367) | rock metagenome | isolation source: Antarctica rocks | place: Antarctica: Victoria Land, Pudding Butte nord | collected 2016-01-03 | reverse complement strand
CCTGATGACTGGCATCCTTTGGGTTCATGCTCCCTGGTTGAAGTTGTGAGGCGTGCACAGGTATGTCGGCAGAGAACTGTACATACAGAATAGAGAATAACACATCAACTCTATATGCATTTCCATGGCTTGACTGCCACTGTGAGGATTAGAGGCCTTGCATCCCCCACCGCCCCCAGCCTTCATGTATGGCCAATGATGCTGCAGCATGCATATCCTGCACCATTGGCCAATTACATGCAGCACTCAGACTCACATATATAGTTTACTCGTGATTGGCCTTCAGTAAAAACATGTTTCTACATTGGGTATATGCTTTGGTTCATTGTACCCTGTTGCATGACACAGGAGAGCAATGCTACAGCCATCATCATTGCAGCTCCTAGAGGACAAGATGTGACCCTCATCAACTGCAAAGACCAAGAGTGCACTTGGCTGAGTCAGGAGGCTCCTGATGTGATCGCTAAAAAGCGTATATGTTTCTGTTGTTTTCACAGGAGAGCAATGCTACAGCCGTCATCATTGCAGCTCCCAAAGGGCAAGACGTGACCCTCATCAACTGCAAAGACCATGAGTGTCCTTGGCCGCCTCAGGAGGCTCCTGTTGTAATTGCTGAAAAGCGGAAAGTTTTTCTTTTCTTTTCACAGGAGAGAATTGCCACAGCTGTCATCATTGCAGCTCCCAAAGGGCAAGATGTGACCCTCATCAACTGCAAAGACCAAGAGTGCACCTGGCCGCTGTCAATCCCTGCCACCATGATTGGCTACCAAGCCGGTCAAGACATTCTGGTGAGCAACTTGGCCTGCTGCTGATTATCCTTCAGCATGCAGGTTTTGGCCCTCCAGCATAGGAAGACAAGCAGATAACATTGTGTACCACAAAACAGCTTTTGGCTGACATTCACAGGTTCACGTTAAACCGCTACCCCCGTGATGCTCTAAACAAGCCTGTCTGGAGGGAACTGACTTGCGTCGCACGTACCTGATGCCTGCTGGCTCAGCAAACATTTTAATTATTACTATTATTATTAAATCAGCTCACTTGAGCACATTGATGGCGCAGAGACCATGCAGTGGCTGTGGGCCCACCACAAGGTTCTCTTTGGTAGGATCATATGGTGGCGTCCTTGTTATGTCATTGCTTTTTGATGTCTCATAATGTCTCATGACAACCATCTGAGATGGCAGAGCACGCAATGCTTGAACCTGTGATACAACTGACAGACTGCTTTGGAGAGACAGGACATGTCCTGCATGTACCTAGCTCATTATGAGCTGGAAGACGTAAGTATTATCAATATTATTATTATTATTATCATCATCATCATCATCATTATTATTATGATCATCATTATCATTATTATTATTATTACTGTTATTATTATTATTATTATTATTATTATTATCATCATTATTATTATTATTATTATTATTGTCATTGATGCATGAGCGCAGTCTGCATGTGTCCATTGATAGGCGCATGTGGGGTGCATGTGGCTTCTTCTGACTGCAGCAAACGTGCTCTTGTTTCTGCTGGCACGCACGCAGTTGCTGCTTGTGTCTCTTTCACTTTCTGCTTGTCATCAGTGTCGGTTCTGATGACTGCCTGACTGCATTGACACAGACTCTCTGGTTTGGCAGGAGGTGTTAGAAGGCAACACCAGCCTGCGGAAAGGCAACACCAGCCTGCTGAAAGGCAACGCCAGCCTACCAAAAGGCAACACAAGCACGCTATCCAAGGCTGCTGAGTCCCAGGTTCTACAAGCCACATTCCTCAAGCAGCAGGTCGGATGTCTTCTTCTTCTCACACACAGCTGTAGGCAACAACATGGGTTTTGCATGCATTGGGTACATGTCGGGCTGCGATGTTGTGCATTTAGCATTGCATGTGTCATTGCATGTGTCATTGTGTGTGTCATTGTATGTGTCATTGCATGTGCACGTGGCACAGAACAAGGCTCACCCTGTAATGTGTGTGGGGCTTGTTTGGGTCAGTTCGGGATCCCAGAGGGACCACAGAGGGGCTACCCAGGGGCATTGATCTTCATGCGTACAGCTTTACTGAGGCAGCGACAAGTATTGTGTCGACAGCTTGTCGGTCAGCAGCAGGGACCAAGACATGTGCAACCAGTCAGAAACCATCTGCCACCAACTGGATATCATCTGCCGCCAATTGTTTACCATCTGCCACCAATTGGATACCATCTGCCACCATTATTAGTTATATCATTATAAACTATTAAATATAAACTTGAATAATAAAACCAAACCACTCAGACAAAGAACATCAAGAGTTATGTCTATGATTAAGTCAACTGCATGCCATGAGCATCATGGTCTTGCAGGTGCCGGGCTTCTATGCAGGCATTGATGAGCAAGGGAAACTGATAGAGCTTGGACACCTTGTGCATCATGGTGTTGCAGGTGCCGGGCTTCTATGCAGGCGCTGATGAGCAAGGGAAACTGATAGAGCTTGGACACCTTGTGCATCATGGCCATGCAGGTGCCGGGCTTCTATGCAGGCGCTGATGAGCAAGGGAAACTGATAGAGCTTGGACACCTTGTGCATCATGTTGTTGCAGGTGCCGGGCTTCTTTGCAGGCATTGATGAGCAAGGGGAACTGATAGAGCTAGGGTGGAGCAAATGGCCGACCCTGATGCACCTGGCCTGGCAGGGCCAGTGGCAGATCTACCTGCAACACCTCCATGCTAACCTGTCTCGACCAGCACTCACTGTGCCGGTCTTTGTCAACCAGGTGTGCTAACTTGTGTTCGCCCAGCACTCACTGTGCTGTTCTTTGTAAATCAGGTGTGCTGACTTGTCTGCGACCAGCACTCACTGTGCCGGTGTTTGTCAACCAGGTGTGCTAACCTGTCTCGACCAGCACATTGAGTGTTGATAATTGTCAACCAGGTAATTCATCTCCAGCAACTTTTGTGCCAACTTGTCCTGACCAGCACTCACTGCCCCAGTCTCTGTCAAGCAGCTAACCTCCACTGACCTCCGAGTCAACTTGTCTCGCCCAGCGCTCACTGCGCATATCTTGGTCGGGCAGGTAAACTTCATAAACGCCACCAGTTTCCATGATCACCTTTGTGCTATGATAATTTCGACTAGCTATCACTGTGCCTGTCTTTACCTACCAGGCAATCTGCTCTTGATGATTGCAACACAGTCTTAATGTACCACACAGTTGAATGCATTGGTACAGCATCATAGTTTTGATGACAATGATAACAAGTTCAGTAACAATGTACTTCAGTACTTGCATCACCTGGGTAGCTGGTCTGTACTGCTTTTATGTTATCTTGTATTATTTTCTGTGCAGTTTGCAGTTTGAACTATTCTGTCTGCTCTTGGCGACTGAAAGTTTGACTTTCCAGGTTAGTCCTGCTGCCGCCAAGCACGACCAAGCCAACCCTGATATTGCTCCCTTCCAGAATGACATGGAATGCTTCATGCATCTGTTTTTACCACCTGGCCTACCTTCAAGCAAGTGAATCTTCTGTTGAATTCAGTCAAGATTGCTGTTGGATTAATTTAAGATTGCTGTTAGATTAATCAGGATTGCTGTTAAATTTATCAAGATCGCTGTTAAATTTATCAAGATTGCTGCCTTGCAGAATCTGTCAGGCCCAGGTCTCCATGCTGACATCACTCTCCCGCCATTAGTCACCCTCCAAGCACATGACACCTTTGAGCTGGATTTTGAACTCAGCTGTCCGGGATCTCGAGACAAGGACTGCCCAATCTGGGACCACACGGTTCAGCTGTTTGTGTGTTGTGATGATCAAACTGGTCTGGCGCCCCCATGCACCCCATGTGACCCTACTGTGTGGTCCGAGCCCTCTTCCTCTTCTTCAGCATCAGCTTCTGGGGGTTCTGACTGGGATCCTGGGGAGGTGCCGGAGTCAAGGTTGTTTTCCCGCCCCCAGTCAGCTTCTTCTGCTCAGTGTGGGCGGGAACTTGGGCGGTGGATTACACCTTTCAGGTCAGCGTCAACCCTAAATGTATGAACCCTAAGTTTAGACCCTGAACCCATGCTTGTAATGAACAACAATTTATTAAATTAAAAAGAGGCCCCATGTCCTGCAGAAAGCTGGCCAGATTGAGCTTTTTGGGATACAGACACATCGTTTTTGATTGAGACTTGCCCATGTCCTAGTGTGGACACTGAGCTTCTGTTTCCACTGCAAAAGGGACGTGTTTGAGTTGCAATAGGTGTTTCTGAAACAAAATAGATGTTTTGGGATTGAAAAGAGCTTGCAGAACAACAGCAGGACCCATAGACTCTTTGTGCTGGCTCTACTGTGGAACAATGAGTGTGTAACGTGAACCTCTCAGCTGCATCTGAAGTCAAGCTTGTAGGGGCTTTGTACTGGTGTTAGGGTTCAGCGCACAGACAGATTAAAACTGTTTTGTGCTCTTGTGCACAAACAAAATAGTTTGCAGTGTACCTGTGCACATACAAGTTTTGTTTTTCTTCTAAAGTTCCTGTGCACAGATCAGGTTGGTTTTAGCGTCCAAGTGCACAGACAAGAGAATCTTTCGTTGTTTCTGTGCCCAGACAAATCAACATCGTACTGTTTCTGTGCACAGACAAATCAATGTTTGAGACGGTGCAGGCTGCAAATGTTGTTCGGTCACCTCTTTCAGCTACCATACCTCAGACCTTCACAAGGGCCTGGTGAAAGCAAACCTGGGCAGCCCAGTATGATAGTTCTAAACTGAAGCCAGAAGGTGTAGTCTTTTCTTTTCTTTCTGGTCAAAGCAAGCAAGCAGACTCTGTATGGCTGTGCAGGCGACGCATTGAGAGATGGATTGACTGACGTGATCTTCACAAGGCCTTGGTTAAAGCAAGCAAGCAGACTCTGTGTGCCTGTACATGCGACGCATTGGGAGATGGCTGACTGACGTGACCTTCACAGAGGGCTGGTTAAAGCAAGCAAGTAGAATCTGTGTGCCTGCACAGGCGACGCATTGAGCTCCGAGCTGCCGCCTTAGGAGGCTCCTGTTGTGACCGTTGCTGAACAGCGTTAAATTTTCTTCTTCTTCTTTCAATCGACGCATTGGGAGATGGCTGACTGATGTGACCCCCCTAATGCCCCTCTTTCAGCTACCATGCCTCAGACCTTCACAAGGGTTTGCTCAAAGCAGGGACACTCTGTCTGTCTGTACAGGCGACGCATTGGGAGATGGCTGACTGATGTGACCCCTCTGTTGCCCCTCTTTCCGCTGGCATGCCTCAGACCTTCACAAGCTGCTTTTGCTCAAAGCAGGGAGAGTCTGTCTGTGTGTACAGGCGACGCATTGGGAGATGGCTGACTGATGTGACCCCCCTAATGCCCCTCTTGACTGGCCAGCATTGCCACTTCCACCTGCAGACAGCCCCCTGGGCCCTCACCTGGACCCCCTCCCTTACCCTGCGCTTCACTAACACCACCCACCCTCGCCCCATGGACCCCGACGTCCTGCGGCCTGGAACTGACAGCTGTCATGCTGAGGAAGAAGATCTCGTGTCCAGGCTGCCTAGAAAGCTGCAGTCAGCAGCTTCATCCAACTCAGCAGGGACAGTGAAGAGCTCCCTGACTGCATTGCCTTTGGCCGATACGGTTGCTGGTGCCAAAAGAGATGCTGCTGGCGCCAAAACAGACACTCCCACACCCTCCCAGTCCCAAGGTGTCCCTATCATCACTGCTACATCTCCCAGCATATTTCCCGCCAGCGCCAACTTCTCTCCCGCCAAATCTGAGACAGCTCAGCAGCCTGGTGCAGAGCAGAGCCAGGAAGCTGACATGTCTGCGCCAGCAGATTTTGAATTTGCAGTCAGGAGACTCAAGCCGCACAGCATAGTGCCATTGTTTGATGGCGGGGACTTTGATGCTGACTATAATGACAAGTACAAGCCTGTGGAGTTTGTGACACCACCAGAAATGCAGAAGGCTGTTCTTGAAGCTGTCATTACAGGTACTTCTGGTGGCATGCGCCTTGATCCACTGTGGACACATGCTACTTGCTTGATTGGCAGTTTGGTATGCACGTGGTACACATGTGGTAAGCATGTGTCAATGTCACAACCTGTTACAAACATGGACCTGCATGAGAGAGACACGGCATGCTGGGTATGACCAGATGCTGCTTTTGGTGGTGTGATCATGCAGTGCAGTGCAGACATGCAGAGAGTGATCACACACAACAACATCTCTCAGCATTCCCACCCAAGTATAGCCTGTGTGTTTGCCCTGTGTTTGACAGCATCCATTGTGACCATTTTGGTGCTTAAGAGCACTGACACTGATAGTATTGGTACTCCACAGCATTGATGTTGGTAGTATTGGTGCTTTGCAGCATTAATTTTGGCAATATTAGTGCTCCACAGCACTTACATTAGTATCATTGGTGCTCCACAGCCTAATGTCTGTAGCATTGGTGCTGCACAGCATTAATTTTGGCATTATTGGTGCAGGGCATGGGTATGACAACAATCAGTGTGCTGAATTTTGCATCACCAGCCATCATTTCATAGTGAACGGGCATGAGCACATGCTGAATTTCACAGAAGCAGGCAAGCCTTGGGGATGTGCTGACAAGGTAGGGTGCACTGAAGATGACGCTGTGTTTTGAATTACATGCCTGTTTGGGCTCCTATGCACTTCATGTCATGGAGTGAGCATGTTGATGCTGGTGTTGTATCAAGACTAAATGCTGTCAAGCGTTATACCATGTCGCTCTCACAGGTCAATGGCATCAATGATTCACTTCATTGAGAAACCTGCTGTGAGTCAATGGTGAAGTCACAAAGCAACAGTCAACAACATCTTATTTTCAAAAAAAAATGAAGTCCAAAAACAAGAAAAACATGCAATGACTACAAGCCACGTGTCAGATGGTTCGATATGGACTTCAGTCGGTCATGACATTGTTGGATGCAGGTCTTGGAAGGGTCTGAACCCAATGAGCATGGCACTTGGCAATATGGCCGAGGGGGCTGGTGTGATGGACAAGAGGTGAGCGCTTACTGAACAGTTTTCGCAGTCTGTACCTACATGTAATGGCTGTCTGTACTTCTGACACTCAGTGGAGGAATGACAAACTTATAGTTCAAAACCTTTGGGTACTGGACCTTGATTTACTTCTCTGCTGGAAAAAATAGCCTTACGCAGGATGCTGGTTGTACACCTGGTGTCTTATGCTCTGCTACATAATTTGTCTTAAACTACCCTCAAAGGTTTGTGTGGCTTGTCTGGTAGCTCAATCTTGATCTGGCAGCCAACGTCTACACGGCCTCCTGTCTTGACTACACTCATGATGCCACATTTGCGCACCAGCTTGCCCTCAGCATCTCTCACTATCAGCTTCGACTGAAGACCTGACTGGAAGTTCTCGATTTGTGCACATGGATTCCGCAACCCGGTCACCTCCACAACCGCTTGATCTCCCAGGCGCAGTAAAGTGCCAGTGGGTAGATTTAGCAGATCCACGTTCTGAGTAGTAACGTTTTCGCCTAGCTGCTGTGGCAGGATTACGTGACCAGCTTCGCGCATCTCGTCGAACAGTTCAGTGTGAATCAGATGAACCTGTCGCAAATTTGCAGGCGGCGGCTGAATCTTCATGCGCGAGAGATGCTGTACTGTCACGCCGTTGTGACAGTCTTGCTCCACGCCTAGCCCTTCCACTAAGTCGATGCTAGCTTCGCTGGTTTTGCTGAATTCGTGCTGTGCATTGCGCCCTACCGCAATGACTTTGGATTCTGCTACCATGGCTGCACCGTGGGTGACTTTATTGCCGCACAAAGTCCTCAGACAGTTCGCAGTTATCCCGTCAACGCTGTTTATGCTTTCAGCTCCGAAACCAGGCAACTTTCTTGCTTGCCCATGTTTTCCTTAGTAAATTGCCCACGTTTTGTGCCATCAGCCGTGACCTGTCAATGCAAGACAACATAGTAGGACAGCTTTTTCTGAGCACACAGCATCAGCAACAGACATGACCATGCCCTCCTCTGAAGAAGCTGTACTCTGTGCACATTGGCTCTGACACACGCTTCTGTGACTGCAGGTAAGGCCGTGGCTAGTGGACATCACCTGCGAGATGAAGTTGGGCAACGCTACCAACATGATAACTTATCATGGCTTGTTTCAAGGGAAGAGCCCCAAGCCAGATGGACAACCTGGCTTTATCATGATGCAATCTAATGTTGTATTTTTTGGTGATGTAATCTCATGCATGAAAGACATCGATGATAACATAGCAGTGAATTAAGTGGAGTTCGCTTTCTCTGTGAACCTCAGCACAGTGTATGCAAACACTGCGTGTGTGTCACCATGAGCTTGATTATCGAGCAAAGATGTTCTACAAATAGCGCAGACAGCATCCTACAGCTATTGCTACATATCGCAGCGAGGTCACTAGAGGATGTTAACAACGTTGACCTCATCTCGACAAGTGTGCAGGTCTAGACAACATAAGCAACAAGACATAGGCAGAAGGGGTCAATGCAGACATCTGTAGTATACAAAAGAAGTAGAAGCATTCAGCTTAAAGAAGCTTGGCACATTTGCTACAAACAAATTCATCAGGAATGGGATCTGCATCTGGCATGCCTTGGCAGCGGGTGTGCATCCACACACCGCATACATCACACGCGACCATGCGCTCACCATCGTCAACTCGTGTCCCACATCTGCAACTTACAACCCAATCTTCAAAGCCCCCTGCAATGCAGCAAACCAGTGTTTCTTTTAGCTCTTGCAGTGGGTCTTCAGATTCATGCAACAAAAAGAAAGAATGTCTCAGTAGACCAGCTTTTGTGTGTCAAAACAAGCACATCATGCAGCAGAATTACCGTATGCAACTGGAGCACTGTGCAGGAAGTGCACTATGCATGCCAAGGTTTTGTAGCAAATCATGTCTTGCTTGCAAAATCATCTTGCCCCACAGCGCTTATCAATTAATCAATCAATTTACATTTCTTGTCTTTGGGACTCATCAGGGGAGTCAATAGACAATAACTGGGAAAACAGCATACACTTATGGTTGCACTTATGGTTGCACTGCTGCAGAGCCATGTGAAGGCAGACCTGCATGTCTCAACCCTGAACATAGACCCTAAACATAGTTTCATGGGGCAGACCTGCATGTCTCAACCCTAAACATATACCCTAAACATAGTTTCATAGGGCAGATCTGCATGTCTCAACCCTAAACATAGTTACATGGGGCAGACCTGCATGTCTCAACCCTGAACATAGACCCTAAACATAGTTACATGGGGCAGATCTGCATGTCTCAACCCTAAACATATACCCTAAACATAGTTTCATGGGGCAGACCTGCATGTCTCCAGCAAGGGGCCAGGTCCATGTTGTCACCAGAGACGCAGACCAGGGTGTTGTCTGCAACATTGTTGCCTACTTTGGCACGCAGCTCACTGTGCTCCAAGCCTGTTAGCTCAGTCACCTGTGGAGACCAGCAGACCTCTCAAACCAGTGAGCTTTAATGATGATAGTAATAACAATAATAACAACAACAACAACAACAACAACAACAACAACAACAACAACAACAACAACAGCAGCAGCAGCAGCAGCAGCAGCAGCAGCTTCAGCAGCAGCAACAACAACAACAACAACAACAACAACAACAACAACAACAACAACGATAATGCTTATTACGCCTTCCAGCTCATGATGAGCTAGGTATGTGCGGGACAAGTCTTGTCTCGCCAAAGCTGTCTGTCTTGCGCATCTCTATAAGATCTACCAATTCGACAGTTTGAAAGCATGCAAAGCAGGTAAAGTACATGGTTAAAGATCTGGCCAAGCGTGTGTAAAGCAAGACGTGCAGTCTCAATAACGACACAAATGCTGATCATGGCTTGCTGAAACACCTTAATGTGTCAAATGACATGTGAAGAGGCAAACCACACACCTCAGCAAACTGCGTCAATGCACGTGTCAATCTGTAATCAGAAAACTGATCATGGAAGACGCGCAAATCAGCTGAACATCCCAAGCAAGCTCAGGAAAGACAAGCGCGTCTTTGCTCCACAAGTGAATGAAAACAAAAATGCTTACTTGCCAAGTGCCTCAGCATGACAACAACTTGCCATCATGCAGAACTCAGATTCTGATGCAGAATGTGTACAGTCAACACAATGTCTCTTACACTGTATCTTACAGTACATGACATGACATGGCATTACATGACATGACATGTCTCTTACACTGTATCTTACAGTACATGACATGACATGACATGACATGACATGACATGACATGACATGACATGACATGACATGACATGACACGACATGACATGACATGACATGACACGACATGACACGACATGACATGGCATGACATGACATGACATGACATGACATGACATGACATGACATGGCATGACATGATACAATACAAAGAAGTATTGAAGAGCAGTTGCACCTGCCAGTGTTCCAGCATGGTGTACATGTCAGCCATGTGCTGCTGGGCAGCCTTCTTCACCTGACCCAGGGGGGCACGCCGGGAGACCAGCAGGGGCTCCACTGGGGGTGGCAGACTCATCCCCCTCACTCCCATTGCCTCTGCTGCCATCACCCTGCGATACATGACAAGTATCTTTAGTTTCCTCATATTGTTGTGCATGGACACTGCAGCTTGCATGCTGATTTCATTTTGTTTGCAAGTTGTAACGTTGCTTTCCTACATGGAAAACATTGAGATAGTAAAAAGTTTTAGCGTAATTGATCATTTTCCCTAAAACAATGTTGCAACTCAGCAGCACTAAGAAACAGATCCCATGGGGATTTCAGCCGCCAGGCTACGTGGGGTGGACAAAGAGGAGGGGTGGGTCAGAAGGGCAGGAAGGGGCTTGTTTGCAGCTGGCTAATTGCACAATGGTTCAAGCGAATTGCTGGAGTTTCCCTGTACCCTGTGCTGGGCGTTATGCAAAGCTATGGCATCAAACTTGTGGGAATTGGGTGTCGGAATCAAAGAAACAGTGGGAAAGTCCTGTAAGAGCAAGCTTTACCATCAGGCAACAGTCTGTGCAGCGTCCAGCTTGCAGCAGCATGCCATTTGCTGCAACTGGTAGAGCAGCTGCACTGCAAGTTGATGTGTAACATGTGAAGTTGACAGGAGTGCAAGTTTCCAATTGCTGCACAATGAACTTTCTTATAGTGACCACTCCTGTGTTTGGCACTACCTTGCAGCAGCAGCAGAAGAAGAAGGGTGTGGGGTGAGGGACAGGGGTGTGGTCGCCTCCTCTGGCAGCTGCACTTGCAGCAGCAGGCGCACTTGCCCTGGGCTGCCGGGGGATGCCCCAGGGCTTCTTGCAGTGATCTCAGGGCTGCCGGAAATGCCCTCAGGGCTGCTTGCAGAAGCTTCAGTTCCTCTCGGAACGCCTTGATCTGAAAGCACATGACCAATCGATGCAGAAGAAAAGGGTGAAAAAGGAGTGCATCATTTGGCTTCATTTTAACGAGAAGCCAAGCATTATACTGGGCTGCCCAGAGTACTTGAGCAGAGCATCTTGCTTTGCACTTGCTTCATTTGCAAACATGTGCTGATCAGTGGTTGCAACTGCACAAAAGAGCCACCCTCCGCTTCAGTTATCAATTAGCACAGGCCCAATACCATGTCTTTCTCCGCCCAAATGTCATATGGACGGTGTTTTGCTTTGCCTATGCTGTGGTCAACATGCAGCAGCTGACCCTTGCAGATTATTCTGGGCTATTGTCAATAGGCAGCATAGGGCCCTTGTGGTGTTCACCTTGGTTAATTGTAAAAGTTACAACAACAACATCAATAATAATAACGATATTAATAATAAGCATAATAACGATATTAATAATAAGCATAATAACAATAACAATAGCGACAATACCAACAGTAGTAATACGCTTTCCAGCTCTTGATGAGTTGATGGGCAGCATATACACCCGGTCATGCTTTACCTGTGACATGGTCAGCAGGCAGCATGTGGCCCTTGTAGTCTTTCACAAACTGCTTCACGTCCCTAATCGTTAAGTTGCGCAAAAGGTCGTCCGTCATATTCTGAGGGGTCACGACCCTAATTAGAAGTCAACCAACATCAAAGGCAGTACAGTAGTGCTTACCTGTGGCATGATCAGCAGGCAGCATGTGGCCCTTATAGTCTTTCACAAAGTGCTTCACATCCCTCAGAGCCTGCACCTCTGCTGCCAGCTGTCCCAGCTTCAGAGCCCCCCTGCGCACTGCTACCTCACCCACTGCCTGCAACAAGCAAAAATACTGTTCAATGTTTATAACAATAATAACAATATTCAAGTCGCTTTCCAGCTCATGATGAGCCAGGTACATGCAGGAGTGCTGTTCAGCGCAAAGTCAACCCAGCGCACTCCTGCGCACTGCCACCTCACCAACTGCCTGCATCAAGCATAAATACTGCTCAACGTCAACTGTTCAGCTCAAAGTCCATTGTTCAGCTCAAAAGTTGGCTGTTTTCGGGCCTAGATGTTGTCAGTATGAATGGGCATGCCATGATACCAACCACTTGCATGTTAAGTACAAAGTCAGCTATGTTCAGGCCTAAAGACATTGTCAGTGTGGATGAGTCTGCTACCTCACCAACAGCCTGCATAGAGCAAGTACTGTTCAGCTCACAGTCAAAATAGCTTGGGGCTGGGCTTGAAAGAAAAGACCTTCAGGTTGAGTGGATGTGATACCTCACCAACCGCCTGCATCAAGCAAGGATTTTGCAGTGCAAAGGCAGCTGTTTTCTGGCCTAAAAATTGTCTGTCTGCACAGATGTGCTGCATCAGCTGCCAGCATGAGGCATACACTGTGTTTCCAGGTTGATTGTTTCTGCGTATGGATATTGCCAGTTTATAGAGGTCTGTGTCGAAAGCTGCTCAGCATCCACTGCAGGATCTGGCACATGCGTTTGATGAGATAAGGTAGCAATAATGCCCTGTATGACATGCATCAAGGGTAACATTGCTCTGACTAGATTGTTACAAAGGGAAAAGTGCCCTTGTTATGTGCTGCAAGGGGGGAAATGCAACTGCAAGCCCAAGGCCCCCCTTCCCCCCCTTGACCAAGGGCCCCCCTTCCTTTGAGCATCCATGACAAAAGCCGCTTCAGGAGGCTTTTCTCATGGATGCTGAAAGCAACAGACTTTGCTTCCTCTTCCTTGCCTCAGCAGCAGCAATGTAGGTCAACATGCGCTCATGTGCTGCATGCATGCTCCTGTTGAGAATACTTCAATGCGGTTCGTGATGAATCGAGGTGGTTAACGCCTCTATCTCAAAAATCAGTTGCAGCTGTGATGACAGCATCCACTGCTTTTGTGATGGGTGTTCCAATACAACTATGCAGACCAAACTCAATGCACCCATTGCTCCCTTACCTTATTGGGGGTTGCCTCAGCCACTGTCCCCAATAGACCACCAGCAGCATGAGCGAAGACAAGCTGCCCTGTGGGGTCAGTCATGACTGATGGCTGGTGAGTAATCTCATGGCCCACAGCTGGGGCGTAGCATCTGAGCACATTGTTGAAGAGGTACACAAGGTCGCACAGGACCTGGTCTCGGGGGGTGGGGCCAGAGTGGGGCGGGTGGGGGGTGTGCGGGGGTGGGAAGGGGGCTCCAGGGTGCAGGGCCTGCCAGGGCTGGGGTATCAGTATGACTGGTGGCTGCGTGAGTGCCTGTGCAATATTCAGAAGGTAATTAGGACACTGCAAACCAAAAACCCCAAAGTAATCAGGACAATGCAAAAGGAGAGCCCCAAAGTAATTAGGGCAGTGCAAAAGGAGAGCCCCAAAATGCATTGCACTGATCTGTGACAACGACTGGCAATGGAAGACATCTATGATGACAGCAAACATGTTGCATGGACTTGCATGCAGACTCAGCAGAGTTACATTCATCTTTTGTGCAGACTTGACTGCACACATGTTAGGCCAGCCTGTGCCCAAACCAGCAACCCAACTTGTCTTTACAGGACATACAGGGGGCAAAACTGACACTTTTCTTGTACACAGCACTGCAAATTTGCCATGCCGGCTGCTATTTGACATATGGGTTGGTTTTCAGGGAAGCAGCGGCAGGGGCTCACCAAGGCTAGGGGTGGGGCTGTGCGACTGTGTGTACCCCGGTGATGAGCATTGCCTGCACCTCCTCTACCTCTTGTTCTCTTCACTCCCTCATGGTGGTCGACCTTTGCCTGCATGGCCATGTGCACACATGTAAGTGTGTGTGCGTAGGGGCGTACGTGTGTGCGTAGATGCGTACGTGTGTGCGTGCATGAATGCGTGTGTATGTATGTGCATATTTGTGTATGAATGTCATTGGTGTACATATGAGGGTGTGCTGTACGCATGAGGGTGTGCGGTACAGCTAATGCTGAATGAATTTAGCAGCTGTTGTCTCAGCGGCATCTGGCAATGAAACGAACGGCTTTAGGGTTTCTGAACCACTCAGCCATCCTGCAATGATTGCAACTTGTAGGGTTCACACAGAAAGGGTTTGGGGTCCACACAGAAAGGATTCAGGGTTCACACAGAAAAGGTATGGAGTCATATATACACAAATATACACCATGTATACACATACACGCATATACACCATATGTACATAAATATATAGTTGTGAAGCATTGCATTTGAGCACGCACACAGTAGTCTGGGTAAACACCCAGCCTGGACCATCAATCAGCACCTGGACAAAACTGTCACAGGGCCACACCAGCTGAACTGCCTCAAAATGGGGACAGAACAAGGGCAGAACGGGGCCAGCTAAACTGACGGAATGATGGAAGAATGGGGGCAGAAAGGGGGGCAGCTGACCTTTGTATGAAGCCTGGAAGACCCCACAGGTGAAGCCCTGGGCTCTGACTGAGGGTCAGTATGCAGATCCACTCCCTTTCTCATCCTGGCTTGTGATGACTCTGACCTTCTTCTTGCTGTGCCAGCTTGGGCTGACTCAGGGTTAAGATGATCTGATGTCCATCCAGTTGGGTTGTCAAAGCCACTAGGGGTGCCTGTCTTGAGAATTGCGGAAGGGGGGTTGCTGGACTTGGCCCTGAGACGGCCTTGAGCGGGGTTTGGTGAAGGGAGGTGCGGAGGGGTGGGGTGGGGTGGGGCAGACCGAGGGGGGTCTGCGCTGTGGAGTTTCCAAGACTTGGCCTTGCTGGTGTGCTGAGCACCTGCAAGCACATAATAAGAATGATAAATGATACCAATGACAATAACAACAACAGTAATGATGATTTTCCAGCTCATGATGAGCTAGGTACGTGCGGGCCAAGTCACTGTGTGATACAGGGGAAAGGCCTATTAACCGGGGCAAGTAGCAACAAGCAAATCAACTACAGTGTTATTGTCAATAAGTTGTTGGGTTTAGGCATCAGCAGAAAAGCAACAGCACATGCTTGAAATGGTGCCACTATGCAGAAGCTGCAAGCAAAGCTGTGTTGCTAGGTAGATGACAAGAAAGTGGAACAAGTCTCAAGGGAAAAAGGAGAACTAAAGAGCAGCTGGCTGCAGCTGCAGAGCTGCAGGAAACTGAAAAGAAAAGGAAAAGAGCTGCAGGAAACTGAAAAGAAAAGGAAAAGAGCTGCAGGAAACTGAAAAGAAAAGGAAAAGAGCTGCAGGAAACTGCCCTGGACATGAGGAGCGTCAGAGAGGTTAACCATGAAAATAAAATTCCCTGCAGTCGATTGACATTTTTGTCAAAAAATGCCAATCTTCACAAAAATTTGATTCTGATCACTAACAAAGTGAATGGTCCTTCTGCAAAATCTGCTAGTTTTAAGGTAGGCTTTTCTGGGGGTATCGCCTTTGTATCGCCTTTTCTGGGTGAAAAACAAACACAAGAGAGCAAGGCTGCTGGATCATACGTGCAGTCACAAGTGCATGTGCAGTTGCAGGGCAGGAGAGCAGTACCCTGCTTTGCATGCTTTGCTCGCTTGGCGTTGGAGAGTGCCATCTGAGAGGAAGCTGCGTCATGCTGGTCAGCAGCTGAAGAAGAAGCTGGGTCAAAGGTCCTGGCCCTCTTGGCTTTGCGTTCTCTGCTGCAGCCAGCCTCATTTGTAAATGTATAAGACTTAGAAACATGATTTTTCACTTGTTTGCATTTATTTTCCATTCCCCCCCCCCCCCCTGCCTTTTGGGACAACTTCCTGTTAGCTCCAGAAAATTTGAACCCAGTTTGAGTCATCTCCGTCTAAAACATGCAACATGTGTGTTTGTGTGCAAGCTTGTTAACAGCGTTCTAGGATTTTGGTCATTGTTAACCAGAATTGAGCATGGCAAGCCAGAATGTGAACAAGGGTAGCTCTGACTATCTTGAGGTGTTGTGACACCTCCATGACATGCCATAACTTTGTGAAAATCTCCAAAATGTGTGCCACACAAACAGCAATCAGTAGCATTACAAGTGGTGTTTCAGACCCTAAAGATGGTCAACAATAAAGACGGTCAAACCCTAAATATAGTCCAACCCTCACTGCTGACTCACCTAGCATCCAGGGCCTGTGCATGTCTGCCAGCCCAGCCTGGGCTCAAGCTCTTGCAGCTTGTGCCACCAGCAGGAGCAGTACCTTCTTCTTCCTCCACCAACCGTGGATTCACCACTGATACACGTTTCCTCCTGCCGTTTGCCGGCAGCCGTGATTCATGCTTGACTTCTTCTTCCTCCACCAAGGGTGATTTCGTGATTGACGTGCGTTTCCTCTTACCATTTGCCGGCTGCTGTGACTCATGCTGCGACTCATGCTGTGACTCATTTTTGACAGCCTGTTGCTGCAGCTTGCCCTTGCCAAGCCTCTGCTGCTTCTGCAGGGATCCTGCCTGCGGCTCCGAAACTACGCCGGCTGTCGCCTGCTGTCTGCTCTTCTTCTTCGCAGATTTTGGTTGAGGTTTGGCTGGCACTACAGGGGCGGCTTCATGTGGCGGCTCAGCTTCTGACGCTGGATGATCCGTGGGTGTGTGAGTGTCATCCCAGGGATGGGTCATGTGTCTGCTTGAGCGACGCCGATGATCAGATCCAACTTCAGCTTTGGCTTCGACCTTCACTTTTTCCTGTTCTTCTTCTTCTGCCTCTGACTGCTGCGGCTGGACCGGGGGGCCGCTGCTGGGAGGGGCACCCCAAGACCCCGGCTGGGTCATGCGCCTGAGCCTAGACTCCCTCTTGGGGTACAGCAGGGTGGGGTCCTGGGTCTGTGCCTGGCCGGAGGAAGAGGAAGGGCGTTGGGCTCTGCGCCCAGAAGAAGAGGAACGGTGCCTGGGGGAGACATGGTTTTCAGGCAATGGGGTACTTCCTTCAGCTGGTTCAGCCTGCGATCGACTCAAGTTGGACTTCCTGGCATACTTCTTCTGCCCAGGACTCACTGCTGCTGCTGCTGCAGCTTCTGACGCACCTGCCAGTTGAGCAGGACTCTGACTAAGACCTGACCTTGTGCGACTCTGTTTTTGTGCCAAACCAACGCTGTCTGGTGCAACAGCGGCTGATGCATCCTCAGTGAGGGGCTTTGCATCTGAGTGATTCTGATTCTGACCAGCTTCAGTGCCGTGCTGCTGCCCCTGCTGTGCTGGCGTCACATGAAGGGGTGCAGCTTCTGAGGCAGTTGCGAGCAGGGTCCTGGTCTCGGCCCTCAGCATGATGTCGGGGTCAGGCAGGGGGTCCAAGGTGGCCATGCCTGAGTGGCGAGTACGCCGCCGCTGCTGAGGTGAGCTCACTGTGACAGTAGCTTCCAAAGCAGCTTTTGAGGCAGCTTCTGCAGCGCTGGCGCTGTCCAGAGCAGCAAGCTTCTTCTTCTGTGTCTTGGCAGCTGCAGGGGAAGCTTTGGTGGGGACGCTGTCGGAGGTGGCAAGCTTCATCTTTTTGTTGGCAGCTGCAGGAGCAGCTTCTGCAGCGCCGTGATCGGTGACAACAAGCTTCTTCTTCTTCCTGGCGGCTTTAGGGAGATCCATGGCAGCAGCATAACTGCGGTCAGGAACACCAAGCTTCTTCTTCTTGGCACCCTTCTGTGGCTGCCTGCCTGAAGGCTGTGGCTCAGCCAGCAACTCTTTTTCCTCTGCCTCTTCTTCTTTTCCAGCAGTCTCTTTGTCTCCTGAAACAGCAACATGCTTTCTGTGCTAACATGCTTTGCCTTGAGTGACACCACTTCATTGGTGATGGTCTACCTTTCAACTGGAGGGGCTTTGCTAACAGCAGCAGCATCAGCTGATAATCTCCCTGACACATCCAGAGCTGAACATCCAGACAGTGAAGGAGAGCCACATGTGAGATGCTTGGTTCAGCATGACATCCTGGTGGCCAGCCATTTCGGCCTTTGGGGAGATTGGCCTGAGAACCCTAAAATCCTTAAAAAGTGCCGATCCCGCGCACTTCATGCTTGGCGCAAGCAAGCTGAAGGTGCAAAAGCAGACAGGGTGTTAAGAAAAACATGTGACTTGCAAAGTTCTCTAATTAGGGAGGAGCCACAAAATGTCACCTGCTGCAGATGCATGCTTCTTTGCCAGAGCTCCAGATTGCTTGGATGCAGCAGCAGTCTTGTCAGCAATGCCCTTGTCACTTTCAGCAAAGGCCCTGATATCACCGGCAATGCCCTTGTCATGACCAGCAATGCCCTTGTCATGACCAGCAATGCCCTTGTCATCACCGGCAATGCCCTTGTCATCAGCAGCAATGCCCTTGTCATCACCAGCAATGCCCTTGTCATCACCAGCAGTTTTGGAGGCTGCAGCCGAGGCCACACGTTTCTTTTGGAAGCGTTTTGGCTGCTTCCTATGTGAGCGCTTGAAAGCAGGCTGAGCCTTATCAGACAAGCTGCCGTGCTCTTCTTCCTCAGCCTGCGACAAGGGCAGCCAAAGTTCAGAAGTTGTCCCCAGCAACAATGCAATTACTGTCATTGCTGTGGTCTCGAATCCGTTGCTGTTGAGCACATGAAGGGGGGAGGGGGGTGAGGCTTGGCAAAGTCTTTGAAAACAAGGCTGCACTTCCTTAAATAGGTTGCATGAAGCTTTTTCTGTCCTTAGACATACATACTTTCAAAGGAGTGTCTCTTCTACGATGCAGATCTGTATCGAAGTCAGTAACGCCTGGGGACGGTGAAATATGTCTCTCTACATGGAAGAGATGTTTCAGGTCAACCAGACGGTAACAAGGGTGTGACAAGGGTACAACAAGGGTCAAATAAGGTTTGTATTCCAGTGCCCAGGTGTAGGAGGGAAGCTGTGTGTATGTACACCAGATTATTGATTTATTACAGCTTTATGGTAGCTAATGACTTGAATTGATAGGTCATACCAACAGATGCATGCTTAGTGTGGCAGATCTTGTTTACACAAAGGAAATGTCAAACACACAGTGTTGTGTGCTGTTTTGTTGAGAGACTCAGACTTGATTTTGAGAGGCCACACTTGTGTCAAGCAAGTTGCAGTCCTATTCTGGCTGACTGATCAGTCCTTACCTCAGCATGGCCATCAACCTGCATTCTAGAACCCTGTGGGTCCTGCACACCAGCAGGCCTGGGTTGCAGATTTGAACGCTCAGCATCAGAGCTGCCACCACCCTGCTGTGCATGCTGAACCTCATGCACTGCAATATCAGACTGAGCTTCAGTCATGATGCTGTCAGGAGCCTGCTGTGCATGCTGAGCTTCAAACAGAGCACCAGCCCCATACTGCTGCGCATGCTGAGCTTCCTGATGATTGATGTGGTTGCCATGCTGTGCATGCTGAGATTTAAAAGGGCCGCTAGCATCATTCTGCTGAGCACGCCCAACTTCCAGCATGACAGTGTCTGCATCTGGCTGAAGCTGATCAGCCTGCCACACATTGTCAAGACCATCACTACACTCTGCCGGGGCAGCAGCGTTTGAAGCATGCTGTGCCTGCTGTGCTTCAGGTGGCTGCTGTGCCTGCTGAGCTCCAGGTGGCTGCTGTGCCTGCTCTGCTTCAGGTGGCTGCTGAGCCTGCTGTGCTTTAGGTGACTGCTGTGCCTGCTGTGCTTCAGGTGGCTGCTGGCTGGTAGCTGGTTGTGCGTCGTGTAACTGCACTACAAGCTTGGTATCCAACAGC
>JAABUK010005362.1_pt1 | contig 20065 bp, 21 predicted proteins | sample 5559141 | NCBI WGS metagenome assembly JAABUK01 (sample SAMN10711869, study PRJNA513367) | rock metagenome | isolation source: Antarctica rocks | place: Antarctica: Victoria Land, Pudding Butte nord | collected 2016-01-03 | reverse complement strand
GGAGCGGCTTTCGTTCCGCGTGGACTCATGCCACCAACTTCACCGCTCTCCCTAGCGATCTTTTCCTTCTGCAGGAGATTGGGCAACGGGATGGCCATAAAGTGAGCCAAAGCACACGGAGTCTGCGAGATCAGAGTTCATGCTAATCTTTGGCCAGCTATCTCATACTCCTGTCACGGCAGGGTAAAGTGGTACGTACTTGGACTTCCACCTCGTCTCCCACCTCGCTATCCACGGCAAAGCTAAAATATTTTCTTCACAACAGCGCCTCGCAAAGTGGTTCACCACACTCTCCCCTAAGGATAAGGCCAAGATCATCAAGGATGTATCTCAGCTTGTGCTGTCAAGGCGAACGCGAATGTGTAATTTCCTCGAATACAAAGGTCAGTTTCATTTTCTACAGGCTCCCATACTACAGCTGTATTGAGTTTGGGTCCGTACAGATTCGAAAGTTGTCTATCGACGATATGCCTCCCTCTTCTTCATCGCAGGATGTGCATCAACCGACAACGAGCTCATCACATTGGAGATAGTCCATCGATACGTCGAGCAAATGGATAAATACTACGGCAATGTGTGCGAGCTGGACATCATCTTTAACTTTCAGAAAGCATACTTCATACTCGATGAACTACTGTTAGCCGGCGAGATGCAGGAGAGTAGCAAGAAGAACGTCCTGAGGTGCATAAGTCAACAGGATAGCTTGGAGGATATGGAGGTACGTTTGCGGGAATTCTTACGTCAGGCGACAACATACAACGGCGTCTCTAGATCCGAGAGGTTGGTCATGATGGTTTTCGATCCTCCTTCGAATTATCGTTCATCAAATTCCGTCCTACCATTAATATACAACGACTGACTATGTATGCCGTGGGTATCAGGTCGAGGATGATGGCGTTACAAAAATCATGTGATGATTGGGGATAGGATATCCTTGAATTTGCTCATATATCATCTCTCTCGGCACTTTGGGGGCATATTTGTACGAGTACCATATGATACCCGAGATGCTAATGTTTCCTGTTACGGCACCGCAGGCAGATGAAGCCGTGGTGGATGGGCTCCGAGAATTCGGCCTCGTCTGAGAAATTACGAAGCAGCGGGCAAAACGAAATGAAGCAGCAGGCAGCCTGGAACGAAGCCATATTGGCTTTACTCAAATACAATACAGACAAATGTGAAACGAAGACCTCCAAAAGTTCTGTACTTCAGGTCCTAGGGTGCTTACTTACCGCTTCTATTTTCATCGTCACTATGGACGACGAAGGCTCGCTGCGTACAGTGAGTATGACTGACTATGCAAGACGAGTATTTCCTGCGAAGACTCCAAGCAGTCGTCTGGTCCGCCTTGTCTGAGCGAAGCTTTCTGATATTACTTCAAGCGAGCCAACATCCAGTATCTCGTTGCTGCTTCACTACCCACCTTCGCAACGAATGGATCATATGATTTTGCGTTGAACCAGATGGTATCCTCACTTGGACCGGATGCGCAGGGAATCGACTCTCATTGGCCGAACGAATGCCTGCCAAGAGATACGTACGCTGACTCATTTGGCCTAGCGTTCACCGGTCGCGAACGTACTCCAACTCCTGGCTGAAGCCCCTCTTCATCATTCTCTCAATCCCCATCACTATCATCCTCAAGATGTCGCGACCTCGCAGAGCTGTGTTTGATGGCTAGACGTCCATCGTCTAGCTGACAGCCATAGATCAGAAGACCTTCGGAGCTGCTTGCACCCCGGCCATTTGTGATGTGACGCAGCCTCTCAGACCAGATCCCAAACAGCAAACTTCGGTCACCTGCGACCAACGCCTGCATCGCTATCATCAAGCCCAGAATCTCTGGGACTAATTCGCACGTTTGAGCTTTGGTGTAACCGGAGCTAGTGCTCGAACAGCGACCACAACCTCCCAAGTAACGCCGTCCTACGTCTGACGGTGCTTTGCGATTTGATGTGTTAACAATCTCTCAAGTGGCCGCCGAGCAAACCCCACGATGAAGGTAAGTCATCTCAAAGAGGTCATGAACCTGCGACTGGTTTGCCCAGATAGGAGAATCTCTCCCCACGTTGTTCGACCAGCTGCTGACCTTGCTTGTTCCAGTACCTTCCACTCCGCGACTTCGACGATGTGACCAATGCCCTTAACTTCGATACAGCAGACTGCCATGTGATCGGTGGATGCGACCTCTACACCACTAAAGCCGCAGGCGCGGATAAGAAACTTTATAAGGACATCGAGCACTCCCTGGAGTCACAATATGCGTCATTGCTGAGCTTTTCCGCCAGTCTCTCCACCCATCAGGCCAAACAAGCCGGCACGTCTCTCAGTTTAGCTCGCGCAAGTCCATTTGGATCTCTCAGCCATATATCCAGCCGCAGAACGTTTGCCTACCTTATCGCGACATTAAACGCAAGTCATCCAGATTATGATTTCTCGCACCTCCTCCGTCCGGCGGACTTCCGCCGAGAGAAGGGCATCAAAAAAGTGATGCATACATTAGACACTGCCCTCAGCAATCTGCGTCCGAGATTCAGCAGCTCCCTTCCAGATCAACACGCCCACTGGTCGAATGCAGTTCCTCCAACGCTTCCTCAGACGCCCTCTGGAACCGAGAAATGGAATCCGCGCATGTGGCAATTGATCGACCATGAGATGAGTCTCAGAGAATGCAGCATCTACTGCTACGCGCCTGAGGAAGATCCTTACGATGGTGAAGAGGGCTCGCTATGGAGTCTCAATTACTTCTTCTTCAACAAAGCTAAGAAGCGTGTCTGTTACCTTTACTTACGTGGATTCAGCATCCTCAGCACCACTCAATCACAAAAGACACCCGTCAGGGCGAAGAGGCCCGCTAGTGGGACCTGGAGCGTGGATGAAGACACGAGCAAGAAGAGGGCTAGATATTGGCTTGGGGATCGGGCTGGTGACGCTGAATGCGTGGCTGATGAAGACGAGGAGACTTTGGAAGAAGTGGAAGTTCTGGATACGGGGGACGAGCCTAGGTATGTGCCCTCAGATACCGAAACGGGAAACGAGAGTCCTTGCAAAGGAAGGGGCCGCAGTATCAGCTCGGACTTTGGGAGTTTCAATACTAGCAAAGAGAGTGGGCGTGAGGAAAGCTCCGTGCGAGGTATCAGTGAGGAGATTGCTCGGTCGATGGATCCTTGAGATTTCTTTTGATAATGTGTATTGTTGATTGGGATTAACGTTGGTTGGATGGTGGCGCGCCAGGGAAGGGGTTCAACAACGGTGTATGGGGCGTTTTGACGTTGGTGAGATGGCGGAATGACTCACGGCAGGGCCATGTACATGTAGGATCTTAGCGCATGGTGTTAAGGAACTTACACTCGGGTCTTGCAGTTTACGCGCATGCAAGGCTAGCTACACCATTGTTTACCACTCCCAACACGATCCGTGATCATCAAAAGGAGCAAGCAAAGCACGTGCTATGGTACAGCCTCACCCCTTTCCAGTCCTACCCCTTCCTGACAAGCACCAGCGGATCCCCACTCCCCACCACATCCCCCGGTCTCACCAACAACTTTTCCACAACCCCATCCGCCCCCTCCTCCACCCTGACCGAAATCTCCAACTTCATAGCTTCCAAAACTGCTACCTCGTCACCGACCTGCACCTGAGCTCCCTCTTCCACAACTACTTTCCACACATTCGCATTCAGAGGACTGGATATCTTCTTGATGCCAGGATCTTGAAGGAGCGACTCCACCTTATCCATTGGGATCTTCCCCGCCGCTTTCTCCTCCATCCACCTCCCCATCAATTCCTCCTCCACCTTCGACATCGCATCCTGAGCCCTCTTCTGTCTCTCCCGCATGCTCCGCACCTCCTCTTTAGTATCCTGCAGCAATTTATTATGCTCAGCCATATCGAACACCGTATCCTGAATATCATACTCATACCGCCCGCTCTTGAACAGCGCAAGCTGTCTTTCGTACTCGTCCGCGCTGACGAGATGGAAAGTGAGCTGGTCGAAATCTTCAAAGAGCCAGGGACGGGAGAGGGAGTAGTGGGCTTTGGAACCGAGGATGTCGCAGCCGGGGATGGTGAGGCCGGTTAGTTGGTAGCCGCCGGGAGACTCGACGTTGTAGAGGGCCATGCAGGAGCCGCCCCAGGAGACTTGGCCTTCGGGGGTGTAGACGCGGGAGGGGTTCATCTGTTTTTTTGTTAGTTTGATTGGGGAGGGTGGAGGGAGAGGGGGTTTACTTTGGGACAATTCAGCCTTTCGCGTGGATCTACGGGAAGACATAGGGGTAGAGCGGCGAAGAAGCCTACGGAAACGGCGATTAGACTGCTCGTTAGTAGGATTTTCTCGAGATCTTTGCGTTCGAGACCGTTGTTTTTGGCTACGAACTCCATGTTGTCGGGTAGATAGGAAGCGTACGGGCGCTGGGTTTCCATATATCGCTTGATGGCGTTTTTTTCTTGGGGACTGTCAAAGGTGATGGGGAGTTTAAAGATCCGGCTGGGCACTTTGGAACGGCTGAGGTCGCCGAGTTGGGCTTCTAAGTTGACGAGATGGGTGATGAGCTTGGCTTGAGGGATGGCGAGGCCGTCGTAGTAAATGAGGAGTGCTAATATGGCAAGTATGTCAGCAGATGCTCTGGGGTATCTAAGCTGATGCTTACAGTTGCAGCAGCCGACGGTGTTGATAAGTCCTTTGGAAAGTAAGATATCATCTTTGGATTCTTTCAGTGCCTTGGTGAGGGCTGTGACGCGGCAACGATGGTTTAGATCAAAATTGCCTTCTCCATATTCGACAAGGAGGTAATCGTCACCACCCTGCCCACCATCAGACGAGACCGAAACCCTGGACTTGGTTACTCACCTGTCTGTATAGAGTCCGAGGCTGGTTGCCTTTGGCTGGAATTACGTGGACTGTGGCTTTTCCATATTCTCCTGACGAAGTAGACGATGGCAAATTCGAGTAATCAAGAGGCTCAATGCCAGCGCAATCGCCCTTCTCAGAGCAGGCTTTTGCTACTTTATCGATGAACCCGTTAATTTGCCGTCGCATTTCGAGAGCGTGCTCGAGGGATACCCGGTGGTATCTCATCGTATCTCCAGCCTTCATCTGCCCCATACGCCAATAGTCCGCCTTGATGATCGTCGTACTTGACACAAATCCGCCGAAGTCAGGACAATCGACTGGAAAAATGCATGGGTCATCCCCAGTCCAGTTCAGCGTACCGACAGGGTAGCCATATTCAGGAACATTGGACGGATGAGCTCCACCCTCACCACCGTCAGTGCGAGCCCACTTCGGCTTTGGTCCAATCAGGCGTATTCCGCCCCTTGCGGCATTGTGCGAAATTTGCCATTTCGTGTTGTAGGTCATCTCGACGTCTTCCGGAAGGAGGTAACCTTCTTCATATGGTCCCACCATTGCCAAGATGTCCCAGTGGCTAGGGTACTGCGGAAGTATATTCTCTGGCAGCTTCATGGCTTGCGAAAGAGAGTCTGGTATGTCTTTGGCGATGGCGAGGAGATCGCCAGCGGCAAGTTGTCTTCCTTGATAGCCACCTACGCCCACGCCAGGAGAAGTAGCTTTGGATCCGAACCATTCGGCAACGCTGGGAAAGCCGCCGTAGATAGCAAGGTAGGTCCTGCAGCCGCCACCTGTGGTCTTGCCAATCTCTAGTGTCTGGCCAGGCCTAATGGGTAGCCTTGACCACATTGCTGCCTCTTTGCCATCGAGCATTAGCTCCATTGGTGCGCCGCATATTGAAATGATCGCCGGGCCTAAGAACAAGAGTTTGGGTCCATCCAGCGTGCACTCGAGGCCTTCCATACCACGTGGATTACCAACGAGAAGGTTCGCAATCTGGAATGCTAGCGGATCCATGGGTCCAGCGTGCGGAAATCCTCTACCCATGGTAGGTCTCCCAGGGTAATCTTGGACCGTAGTGTAAGCCCCAGCTGAGATCACGTCGATAGCAGAAGGCGAATACTTGAAGGTCGTGAGGAATTTTGTCATGGTGACTCCAGTCGCAAATTGGGGGTCTTCCACAATCGAAGCCAGAAACTCAAGGTTTGTCGGTGGTCCACAAATCCGGGAGTTGACAAGGGTCTGATGCATTGCTCTGATACACTGCTCACGGGATGGTCTGTGAACCATGACTTTAGCAAGAAGTGGATCATAATGAGATGAAACTATGGTGCCAGTATGCACCCAGGTGTCGATCCTGCCACCATCCGTAATTTTTGCCCATTCCACTATTTGCAAGGTGCCTGGCGAAGGAGCATAATCCTTTGCCGGGTTCTCAGCATACACCCGAGCTTCAATGGCCGCTCCCCTGGGCTCGCTGGGCTGGAGACTCTTGAGTTCTTCAGGGCCAATGCCACTATTACCTGCCACTTGAGCATCTGCTTGCCTCAGCATCAGTTTGACGAGGTCCACGTCGTAGCAGAGCTCTGTGATGCCGTGTTCCACCTGCAGCCGGGTGTTCATCTCGAGGAAGAAGAAGTCACCAGACTTGTCGTCGACCAGGTATTCAATCGTACCTGCGGACCCATACTTGATTGACTCGGCAAGGCGGACGGCGGCAGAACAAAGCCCTGCTCTGAGGTCTTTGTAGATGTCAGCAAAACCCTTATAGATGGTCGAACGAGGACTTACGGGGATGTTTCACCACAAAAGGGCTCGGACATTCCTCGATCACTTTCTGATGCCTTCGCTGGATTGAGCATTCTCGTTCCCCAAAATGAATTGCACTACCTTGTCCGTTACCAAAGATCTGGACTTCGATGTGATGACTATCAGGGTAATAGCGTTCGATAAACATTCCTGCGTTCTTGAATAGATTTTCTCCACGAGATTTGACCATGGCGAAGGAGTCCTTGACCTCTTTGACATTCTGGCAGATCGCGAGCCCCATACCTCCGCCTCCAGCAGTGGCCTTAAGCATCACTGGGAACCCCAGGTTTTCACTTTCTTTGATGGCATCTTCTTGGCTGGAAATCAGTCCTTGCGTGCCTGGTACTATCGGCACTCCGGCCTTCATGGCGATGTCTCGGGCAGTATGTTTGATGCCGAAGGACTCGATGCTCTCGGGACTTGGTCCCACCCAGACGATGCCCGCGGCCCCAACGGACCGAGCAAAATCTGCATTCTCTGATAGAAAACCATAGCCAGGGACAATGGCGTCGACATTGTGCTCCTTGGCAATCTTAAGGATCTCATCGCTATAAATTTATGCAGAATCAGAACAGATGAAGTAAGAAAGGGCACAAAACACATGTCGTGTTGATAGAAGCACTAGCTGGTGGTATCAAGTTATAGACTTTGGTTCACGATAACAATCAGGACTAAGTGCATACAACGCTGCAGACTCGGAGAATAAGCTAGTGGGCGAATAAGTGAGAAGTGAAGCATGATGAGAAGGCCATCAATAAGATGATAGTACGCATTGATGAATCCATGTCGAACAATCAAATCAAATCCTGGCGACTTACCCATCGAGATAGGCCTTGGGACCACCAGGCAGCAATACGGCGACATCTGCTTCAGACACATGTGTAGATCCGGCATCAGGTTCCGTGTATATTGCAATGGTACGAATCTCCAGGTCCCTAAACAATCGATGGTCAACAGACGCCAAAAGTCGGAGGAAGGGAGCCAAGAGTCGCGTACTTTGCCGTTCTGAGGATCCTTGTAGCGATCTCAGCCCTGTTGGCGACAAGAAGCGTCTTCAATCTCTCCATTCTGACCTTACACAAAGCATTCAATGTGCTGTCACGAGCTGACAATGCCAAAGGGACCCGAGTCTTCTGAGAATATCTGACGACCTCTTCGCGATCGTCATGATAGCAGCCAAAGACAGGTAGCTGCCGTTCTGGTAGGGCACTTGGAAATGCGGGGATACTTTCCACAGCTCCAGCGATAAGCTGAAGGCTACGTCAGTGCGTTGGCTTCTCGAAATGAGGAGATGCCATGGGGATCATCCTCTGTATCTTCTCATCCACACGAATCTCTGACGAGTAGCTGCAACTTTCGAGATGGGTCCCATCAAGCACAAAGCTCTACTCAATGTCGACCTAGGCGAAGGTTTCGGTAACCTCAGATGCGGTCCAGACGAAGAGCTTATCCCCCTCATTGATATCGCCAATGTCGCCTGCGGTTTTCATGCCGGTGATCCTCTCATAATACAGGAGACTGTTCGCCTCTGCAAGCAACACAATGTGAAGATAGGCGCCCATCCCGGCCTCCCCGATTTGCAGGGCTTTGGGCGCCGAGAGATGAAGCTTCAACCCGAAGAGCTCACAGCCATCACCGTATACCAAGTGGGCGCTTTGAAAGGCTTCTTGGACCGAGAAGGTTTGCCTCTCAATCATGTCAAGCCGCATGGCGTTCTGTACGGAATGATGTGTCGAAACTTCGAAGTCGCTGCTGCCGTGATGAAGGGAATACCTAAAGGAATACCTGTCTTTGGACTAGCTGGAACAAATATGGAGAAGGCTGCGAAGGAGGTGGGAGTGGAGTTCTGGGCCGAAATGTACGCAGATGTCAAGTACAATGCTGATGGCATGCTCGTCATTGATAGGATAAAGAAGTATGGTTCACCGTATTCAAGGGAACCGTCGGCTGACTTAGTACAGACCCTGGAAGCTTGAGGATGTTGAAAATCATGTCGAACAGCAGTTGAGGACCGAGTCAGTCACTGCTGTTGATGGAAGCAAAGTGCATCTGCCCGTCAAGGATTATCCAATTTCGATATGCTGTCATTCCGACTCGCCAGGTTGCCTAGGTATCATCAATACCACGAGAGCGGTATGTGATAAGTTCAACAAGGAGCATGGCTGGTCATAACATAATTCTAAAAGCTCGGTAATTGTTATCCAAGCATGCTTTCAAATCTTACCCCTGGTCCTCAAATCAGTGGACCTCGAGCCTCCCATAGAGACTGCCTCCACAGACGTTTCTCCTCGTTTATACTTCTTTTTTGAGTTTAGTTGGAGCAGGGTGGGCTACATCAGGTGGAGTGTGCTGGCACTGTGAATTAATGCACGCATCACAATTCTTGAAAGAGAGAGATTGGGGTATCCAGTTCGAGAATCAATGTTCGAGTTTGTGTGTTCTATCGCTAGATGCTTTGCCACATTTTTCTCGTTCAAGCAGGTTCTCGCGCACTAGTCACATCTCCCAATCTCGTTACCTAGTATGGAAAGGCATGGTGTGCTGTGATGACGCAGTCTTTTCTTTGGTGCGATTACGATAGAGGTGTGTGCGGCTTGTTGAAGATGCCGTTGGCGAAAGTACATCGAGGGTAGCATAACTTGAGAAGATGGACAAGAAACTCGAAAGTTGGGTCCGTGAGGCTGTCAAATGAGTATGGGCTCCAGCTGATATTGGCATTGCTCCCCTGTTGTTAGTAAATTTGTGGCCGTCCTTGCTGCTGGAGCGGTGATCAAAATGGGCAATAGCAGAGGGTGTCGAAAAGTGTAGGTGGCTAAGGTATGGGTTGCTTTCCATCATGCACTCGTGTTTATCAGCTCTAGGTCTTTCAATCAACGTTCGTGCCTGAAAGCTCTATGTCTTTCGATCAGCAATCATGCAGCATGCCTGGTCCTTTACAGATCTTGAGAATACGCTGGCTTAGGAGCTTCTGGAACAGCCGTTAGGTGCATCACATGCAACAACAAAGAAAGATGTTTACCGCCGCTCCTACTGCTTGCCTCCAAAAAGAAACACGATGTTCCTGCTAGAATCCAAACATCTCAGATTAAGCAACCATCCGAGACATTTTATTGTCGGATTTGCGCTGGACAAAGCCCCCATGGTTCTAGAAGCCTGGTGGTCTGAGATATCTGCGCATCATGCACATTCTAGAGATTTCCTGTTCGATGATCACGATCCATAAGTAGGGCCCGTTGCCCCAAGATGATATCAGTACTCTCACTACTCCCTCATACCCCCACAACAGCTTTCAGAATGACAATCATCGACCTTACCCAAGCCTTCTTCGGGCTATTGCTCCTCGCCTTCCTTGGTGGGCTGTCATACCATTTCTTCTGGAAATCAGCACCACCAATGCCAAAGCGCACCTTCTCCGATCCGATCCACTGCTCCCAAATACTTGCGTGCAGCAGCTTCAATAACGTCGGCAACCGTGTCGGGAGACTTGAGTCCAGAGCATCACCCAATCAACGTCTCGTTGAAGCATTTGGGATCAACAACGCATTCACCACAACCGATGGAAAGTACGCCAGAGCATTCAAAACAGCTGCCATCGCGAAGATCAAGATGGACGACAACGACTGGAAACGCATCGCGGCATTCGCAGAACATTTCATTCTTGAGAGCGTCGCTAATCCTAAGCCAGGCTACCTAGACACGAGCCTGGACTCACTGGTGCAGAGCATTGCTCTGAGACTGGCGCTTCATGTCTTGTTCCATCTTGATCCGCTCGAACTTGATAAGGATGTTATCAAAACACTTGCAGAGGCCATCAATGACTGCTGGGTCAAGTCAAAATGCTCCGCACCAGAGGCGGCGAGAAATCTACGCAACTCAAAGGCGACATTAGACGATGCTCTCAGCAAGCTGTTCCCAGACTTCGGCCCAGATTCTAGTTCCCAAGATAACCCACTGAATTATATCCTCCCAGCCTACGAAACTCTCTGGCGTATCGTGCTCTTCTGTTACATCGAGGTCTCCTTCCGTCAGCACCGCAAGGCAGAGACGGCGGAGTGGCGCAAAGTACTTGGCGAATTCGTCCAGGATCCAACACAAGCAGCATTTGAGAAGTCAGTGACGACAGAAACAGGTCCTTCAGTATCAGTGTCTCACATTGTGAACGAGGGTCTTCGCCTCTATCCTCCCACGAGACGCATCCACCGCTTTTATCATCTGAACGGACTCCTCTGCAAACCAGAAATCCTAGCGGCAGATATCGAGAAGATGCAACGGGATCCCGGAATATGGAAAGATCCACTCACATTCAAACCATCGAGGTGGTTTGATATCGGCGAAGAAGCTCGGAGCGCATTCATGCCATTTGGTAATAAACCCTTTGTGTGTCCGGCTCAGAAGGAATTTGGGCCGAGGATGATTGGGATTCTTGTTGCGGCGCTGGCGGCTCATATTGATGCTGAAGGATTGGTGTTGTGGTATCATGGGCATTGTGGATCTGGGAGCGCCGTGTTTGATGCTCAGGAGATTTATACGGATAGGGATATATATGGGTTTTGGGAGGTGGAGAAGAGGTGATTGGGTTCTGGATTGGTGCAGTTGTTGATATTGGGGTTTCTGCTGCAGTCTGTGCGAGATTTGCTGGGACGCGATACCCGTTGATGATGTTGGCTTGGACGAGAATGGAATGAGAGCGCGCGCTAGATCGTTGGGTTTTTTCGAGATGGCATGTTTTTGAGATGGCATTTTTTTAAATTTTCCATAGATTTCTGTCCTTCAGTCGTCAGCGAGTATCTAGAACGAGTTGTTTTGAAAAACCTAGAAGCTTCGGTTGCTTGGGCAACTTTCTACACTGATTGTACCTTTTAATTCGCTCACCTATCGGTATTCACACTTTCTTGGTCCGGTAATGCCTTGAAACGCTCGATGCACCTCAAGTACAAGCTTACGTATGAAATTGTCACTAGCAAATTAATTCCTTTGCATCTACGGTGTCCCAGTATCATCACACGACCAGTGTCCAACAAACGTAATCACTCACAGAAAAGAGTATCTTGGCAAAAATCATTTCTCAGTAGTCATACGAGCTAGAAACATATTGAACTCATCAACAAAACGTCTTCTCTCACACGCAAACCATCTCCAAACCCCTCACTTAGACTCCCCAACAACCTTCTCAAACACCCTCAAATACTCCTCCACCTCCTTCGCCCCCTCAATCGTAAAATCCCTCCTCCTCCCCTCCACCACAACATACGGCACAGCATCAATCCCATTCCCCGCCTGTTCCCTAACCAGCCCTTTCACCTCTTGCAACCCCTCATACTCATCCCCAATAAACGCCTCAGCTTCCGCCTCATCAATACCAGCATCTTTTGCAGCTTTGAGCAACGTAGCGTGACTCGATGGAGAAGCTTCGGATTCAAAGTATTGAGCGTAGAGCGAATTGACGAGCTTGTTGGCGGTTTCGGGACCGGATGAGGATTGGTAGTGTTGGATTAGGCGGTGGGCGTTTATGGTGTTGGCGATTGTGCCGTGGAAGGTGAAGGAGATGCCGGTGCTGAGGCCGTAGGCGGACATTAGGGTTGTGAATTTTCTCATTTGGGTTTCTGAGTCGTTGTACTTTGTTTTTTTGTACCTGTGGGGTGGAGCTTAGACTGGTCGTTGATGGAGGGTGGAGTGGGAGGTTATGTGTTCTCACCATTCGTATTCGTCTTCGCCTTGTTTGCTGGCTTCTGGATAGAGCTGGTATGGGAGGTACTTGACGGTGAATTTTACGTCGTTGGCTCCGGGAGAAGATCTGAATTTCTCCAGTGCTGAACGTAGTTGGCATATTACCAGGGATTCTCGGGTCATGAACACGGAAGAAATTCAATCAACCATGCATCTGAAGGCTTGCAGAGACATGATGTTGTTCGTGCAGTATGCATACTTGAACAGCAGTAGACTTACCAATATCTAGACGTTTCTTTGCTAGATAGGTCCTAACAAAGCGGTCAACCATGCCAAGCTCCGAAAATGTATTGCGCTCAATTGGAATAGAAGAATCTTACCATGGGCATACTGTATCTAATGTGAACGAGATCTGCGACTCATAAACCATGTTTATAGAATTCTAGGGAGTGCCTTTTGAGTATTTTCCGACTAAGCAATACATATGGAACTATTCAGCTGGTCAAGTAGTATGCACGCACCTTATTCGAAATGATAGTTTATATGTTCGTTGTTAGGTAGCTTCCTCACGTCCGATCTCGTGCGGAGGTGCTGTTTGTCACGTGATCTTTCGCCAAGACATTAAAACTAGCGGATCGTCTCTTTGGCCCCACCCCCCCCAAGGCATTCGTCTCATTCTTTCGACAATGATGACTTGGGGCAGCTCATTCAGAGTAAGTAAGTCTAGTGCGTGTACGAAGAATACTAGAGTGACTCTCGTTGTTAGAAGATATATCATGTATGGGCCTCGCATTGTTGCTGAGCGCCCTACTTGCTCTGACTGTAAGTCTGCTGCTTAAATACCATGGAGCAATACACAGGGGCCAATCGGACGACTTTGGCATCGATGGATTGACACTATGTGTTACACATCGTCTCTTCCTAGATAAGGAATTGCCATGATTAGGGCCAACCAGCCAAAGGATCTTGGCCGCATATAGCACAGGGTACTGCTAGCCGAAACGATTATTCTATCGAGAGTGAGCTCCTCTACGTCGATAGCAGACACGATTCAACAAGACCCTTGAGAATTTTCAAAAGCTACTAGAGAATTGAGAAGGCTGTATAATGTTGGACATATGACGATTCAAGGTTGCGCCAAATCAGAGCATATGGGACTTTCCTCACGGTCCGGCCAGATCGTACCATTCGCCACAGCAATGTGGCATCATATAATGCACGCTACTCTGCATTGATGCAAGGGTTGCTAGCTCTTACAAGCCGAAGACCATTACGGATATAGAAATTGTCAAATAGTACCTGAGTCCTTCCAACGCCAACTTCGATTGCCATATGATTGATCAGCCTTGGCACTAGTTGGGAACATATCAATAGCTGGTTTTGTTTCGGCAAAGAGTTACATCTTTCAGACAGTTGTCGTTCAAATCTGTATAAGAGCTGAGCAGGTAATGTGCAACATCTTTACAATCATGGACGCCTTTATTGGAATGGAGGAGAGATCTCTTCACTTGGCGCCTTCAAGGCAAGTACAACCTCTACACCAATCATGGAGAAGCTCGGACCTGAATGAAGGCGACCGAAGCCCTTTAAGGGGTCCCCTACCGAGAGTCAAAATGAAGCTTTCCCTTCACATCGGAATGCCTTCTCACGTTACACTTCGTCTACCATGCTGCATCTTCCCCCATACCTTCCGCCATTCAGTGTTTCAGGCGTAGTCTCTACAGCCATATTGTTCTTTTGCGCCTTTCACTGCAGCTCTCTCAAGCAAAGAGGAAGCTTGTCACACAGCATGAAGCTCACTGCTCTCCTCCTAGGCGTCAGTGCAGCCTTAGTTGGGGGCCAAGCTGTTCTGTATGCCTTCCCACTTGCCAGTCAGTGGCAGACCTTACAAAACCCACGAGAGCCGCCTGTTGACAATAAATAGCGACCCGTCTACGGGATATTGGGACTGTCCACTATCGGGAGGCGCCTTTTGCTTTGGGGACTCATTACGCACCGACACGATCATACGCTGCCCATTCATAAGTGGCTACAGCAGCAACTGTAGCGACCTGTAAGCCCTTCATCATCCACACTTCTGACCGAATTGTCACTAACAGCTCCTAACGCCTGAAATGGGTGAGTCCTGTCGGGCCTAAAGGCTCCACGTTGTGTAAGTCTATCAGAGTATCGGGCTGGGCAGTGTCGCATCCTTGGCCGAAAGTCGCTGATTGTTCTAGGCTACCAGACTTCCCAAACTGCAGGCAATGCATCCTGCTCATATGATGGTATTGCATATCCTGAGAACCTCGCACCGTTCTCGATCACTGGCCTGCCCAGTGAGTCAGAGGCGTCCTCCATTGTCTCATTTATTATACCTTTGAGACCCACTGGCTCTGGTAACCTGAGCACCACTATCATTCCTCAAACCTATACGTCGACTGTCACGGCCATCAGTGTTACGCCTTCTTCGTCATTACCCATACCGACGAACAGCAGCATTGCTACCATGCCCATCTCGTCACCCTCACCACTGATATCTTCCACATCGATGACCAGCAGCCTTAGCATGAGTCCCAGCACGGCTCCTGCCACCTTAGGATCCTCCACAACAGTACCCGGCACCACTGCTACCATACTCAGCTCGTCCGCCTTACTACAATCTAACAGTGGAAGCCTGACACCCACTTCGTCACGGTTGACCAGCACGAATATCACCATTCTTAGCTCGTCATCTTCTCTGGTGATATCTAATAGCGACAGTATGCTGTCTACCTCGTCACTGTCCACACGAATGACCAGCACCGATACGACGCTTTTTGGCTCACTGTCTTTTATGTCAGCATCCCCTGGCACGACGACCATCCTCAATACCGCGAATTCCGCGACGACATTCAGCGGCATCACAAGCTCGTCAATTCCCACTCTGGTGCCTCTCCGCCAGACTCCAACCACTGATAAGCCAGCTTCTGCATCGACAACAAGTGGAATCGATGCAAATCCTAACTGGGTCTCCACACCATCTGCCATTGGCACAGGGATCACGTCCATAGAAACTCCCACTCTGAAACAAACATCAAGCAGTCCCAGCGCCACTACCAGCACCCTGCTCGGATTGTCTGTCAACGAAAATGAGATCACTTTCACCGCCACCCGCACTCTGATACCAACATTAGGCACCATCAGTACCCCGCTCAGTCTACCAGTCCCTAGTTTAACATCAAGCAGCAGTACCACAACCACAATCCCCCAACCCTCAACAACAAGCTCAACCAGCATCCCCTACCAAAACCACCCCTGCGACAGCAACATCGCCTACAACGGCCTCTGCAAAGCCCTCCTCATCTCCGCCTTCACCGCAATCGAAGTGACCACCTCAATCTCAAGCCCCCCTTCTCCAGCCGCCTCAGCTATCCATCTCACCGTACCTTCAGGCACCAGCTCCCCCATTTCAAACACAACATCCACTTCCACCACTGCACCGCTCATCTTCCCCGCACAACCAGACTTTGCGAGCGTCAGTCTTGCAACCGCACCCTATCCGATCCCGTTTACGCCGACGTCGTATGGCGGGAGTTCTATACTTGCGCCTACGGTTGGTACGCTGAGCAGGGTTGCTGGACCGGCTGCGGCTTTTACTGGTGGGGCGGCGGTGGTGGAGGGTGCGGTTGGGGCTTTGTTGGTTGTGGCTGTGGTGGGTGTTGTGGTGATGTGAGGGCGGGTTGGATTGTTTGGGGTGGGGTATAGGGTTTTTGATGGGTGGATGGTGGTGGATTGAGATGTAGTGTATGCCTGGTTGGGGATTTGTGAGGCGTTGGCTTTGATTTAGATGGAAGATGGTACAGAGAGGTTATGCCATAATATCTAATCATATTTGCCGACTCTTCGAACTGTGGGTTGAGATGTTCAGTATGTCTTGTTGGTCATTTGTGAGGTTTTGGCTTTGGTTTAGATGGAAGATGGTACAGAGAGGTTATGCCATAATATCTAATCATGTTTGCCATGTCCCGTTGATCTGTATGTGGTATTTGGTCTTATGTTACATATGCTTTATGTCTGTATTGCAAAACAGATTAGCGGTGTTTAAATCGGGCGAGTCGTCTTCATTCTTCCTTCTCTGGATAGACTTGGATGCGCAGAGCAGTATTTGATGAACCTGGTTGCCCCTGGCCCTACCCTTCCAACGCCCACTCGTGCCTGGTATCTGGTATACACATCACATTCATGGCCCTAGAAACTCAGCTCACAAAAACTTCCTCTACTTGTGACATGGCATATCAAACATCAAAGATCTCTCCAGCACCCCCACCCCCAACCCTAACATCCACAACATCCATCCTCCACCCCTCCCAATCCTTCAACCCCCTCTTAACCTCCCTAACCCTCTCCACCCTCCTCCTCGCCTCCTCCTCCTGCGCCACCCTAAACGCATCCTCATCGAAATCATCATCCCCACCTTCCAAAAACCCCTGCTCATCCCTCCCGCCACCGCCGGTAAAAGCATTGAAGCCGCTACTCAGCACGTTAGAAAAGCTAGAGCCCTTCCCACCAGCCATGCTCTGTCGGCGATAGCCAGGTGATCCACCCGTGAGATCGATGTCGTCGAATCTGGAGCTGGGACTCATGACGCCGTCTTCGTCTGTACCGCTAAGCTGATTCCGCTTGTCTCTCCATACGCCGCGGCGGAGCTCGTGGACTTCGCCTTCCAGACCTCGCACTTTGCTTTCGAGCCGGCTCCTCTCTTCGTCTTCCAATTCGTCGACGCCCTCGTCGTCGATACCGCTCGCTTCCCTCTTTCGAGCCCTCTCTCTTTCTTCGCGGAGTCGTAGGTTCTCGTTCTCCAAGCCGGCCAGTCGGCGCCGCATATCGGCTGCTTCCTTCTCCAACTTTTCACGCTCGCGCTCGCCTGTCTGACGTCGACCGTCGGCATCTTTGTGCAGCGTCGTCAAGGCGGCGAGTTTTTTCTCGAGGGTTTCGACACGCCTCATTGAATCATCGGCAGCCTGCTTTGACTCCTCGGCTTCGCGTCCGAGACTCCGTATCCTTGTCTCCGCAGAAGTGCGCTCGCTGCCTTCCTTCACGGCCTTCTCGCTCGCTCTTTCTAAGCTCTTCTTCACGTCTTGGAGCTCGCGTTGCGCAGCGCCGGCGGCTCGCTCAGCTCTGTTTAGCTTATCTTCGAGAGCGGAGACCTGCTCCGATTGCGATGTTGTAGACGAGCTGAATTTTTCGTGCTGAGAGCGAAGGTTCGAGATCTCCATTTCCATGGATTCGATGGTAGAGCTTTTGCTGTCGAGCTGGGCTTGCAGGGATGACAGAGGACTGGAGGAATTGGCGGCTTGGCTGGGCGAAGAGACGTGACGTCTGGACTGGGATTGGAGCTGGGAGTTCTGGCGTTGGAGGGAGGTGTTTTCTTGTTTCTACCCATGTGATCAGCATCTACTTGATGAGAGTCGAGATTAGCATATGAACGTACCAGCTTATTGAATTCCTCCATCTGAGCCTCTGCCTTTTGCGCCCTTGATTTCAGTTCGGCAACTTCTCCACTCGCTTCTCGCAATTCCTCCAGCTCTTCCTCCGTATGTCTCCACCTCTTGTCGGCTTCCTGAGATTCCTTTGCAAGGCGTCGATTTTCCTTCTCTAGCTCATCTAGCCTTGCTGCCTGCTTGCGGTAGATAGAGTTGACCGAGTCACCGTCTGGCGTGAGCACTGGGAGCTCGGGAGATTTGGTTCCATTGGGGGATAGTGGACCCTGAGATACTGACGACCGTCGGAACGATGATGATCGCATCTTGGACTGAAGACTCAATGAAGGCTGGCGTTTATGAGGTGATTTTGCAAGAATCTCAGCGGCATCCTCTGACTGTTTCTCTACCCCCACCTCCCCATTGCTGTCCGCAGCTCTATGATAGTGATCTTCATCCGCACCGCCCGTAGGTGATTTCGGCTTTGCCGCTGTCTCTCCAGCTTGTTCGGCCGCTTCATCGGCAGGGGGAGCTTCCTCCTCTTTCAGATCCTTCGTTTCATCTCTCTTCTTTGCGGGCCCCTTTGTTTGGCCTTTCCCTTTCTGCTTCTTCAATTGCTCGAACTAGAGAAGGATTAGTATTCGTGCGCTTCGTTAAATGTGTATTGCGACAGGCGAATCACCCTCTTCTTTGCTGCTGCAAGCTTTTCGGCTTTCTCTCTCTCGTCCACATCGGCCATCGTGAAGGGACCCACGCGTTGGAAACGAGGTAGAGAAGGACCACGAGTGTCCAACTATGGCTATAGCTTGTGCAGATTAGTGACTGCTCGCTGTGACACCAGAGTAGCTGAGAGCAGAATTTGTGGTTAGACAGCTAGGCTCATGAGGTACCCCGTTATATGTTCACTCTACGAGACATGCACATTATAAAAGGTGTTCGCCAGATGCAGCTAGATCTCGGTCCTTGAGTCTTGGCGTGGGCTACACCCCTGTCGTTCCGCAGGAGAGGTCCCTTACTGGAAACAAAAGCTCCCAGTAAACCTGTCTTGCATTTGGCGTTCAACTCGACCCGGAACTCCGATTCGACACATTGAAATACCCGGGCGCGGGTCCAGAAGGACTGGGAAAGCCTTGTTTTTAGCCCACATTGGCTCTGAACGCACGACTATTCGTGCAAGGCTTGGGCTACAGAGGTTAGAAGATGGGGGTATGACGAGAACAAGATGGACCGATCCATTGCGTAGGCTGCTGGAAGCGATTTGGAAAGAGTGGGCAATTTGATCTAGTTTGCAAGTGGGCTAGTCTATGGAGACGAAGATGCAGACGGCATCAAGCGCTGGGCAGATGATGGGAGTCGGCGGCGATGACGATAGAACTTGGAACCAACATGTCCTTTCATCAAGGACTCTCGCAACGTCTCGTGGAGCGGAGTCCGACTCTGAAGGTACGTTTGACACCCTTTAGATCGGACCAATGCGATGACCCGTTAAGGAGTGTCTTTGTTAAGGGATACAGGTGAAGGACGTGCATCAAAGAGATTGCACAAGAACTCGCCAAGTAGTATGATACCTCCACGACCAGCAGAGCCTACACCATCGTCGAGTATCAGACCTGAACCATTTCCTTCCCCTGCCAATCGACGAAGGCAATCCTCGTTAAGGGAGCAGAGGGTTTTGCAGCCTCCCGGCTCCCTGCAGGTCTCTCCCTCAAAACGGTACGTGGAACAGACACCCGAAAAGCCAAATTGATCGTGTCGCTGATTGTCTCAGGCTGGCCTACAAAGGCCTCTCCAGCCAACAAATTGCACAACGGAACAATGCTCCTAACCCATCCCAGGAGCTCTATACCAAGCAATCTTCTTTCGACAATCCCTCCAGAACCAGTTTCGGCCCTCCAGTCCCAATTGGGAAACGGAATACCTCACAAAGTTCCTTCGAACTCCTCCCTTTAGTCAATTTTGATGATCTACACTCCAGCATTGAGTCCGTTAAGTTCGACACCAACTCGATTCCGGCGACTGGTGGAAGCTTAGGATGTAGTTCGAATGGGCCTATATCGATCGCTCATCGGCCGGGGCTGAGTGGACCTTCGAAGACCACAGATCCGGCCCAACTTGGGTCACGTATTGGTCTCAACGGCTCTTCGCTACGACGACACAATAGCAGCGCACAGCAGAGAGGGCCACCTATAGTGGATGTAGATAAGATGGCGCCTCCGAGTGGGCCAGCTTCAGCCAGAGCTCGGCGCAAAACTTACTTTCCTGCCCCTTATACGGGTACCACTGCCAATGCCCCAACGCT
>JAABUK010005361.1_pt1 | contig 20065 bp, 23 predicted proteins | sample 5559141 | NCBI WGS metagenome assembly JAABUK01 (sample SAMN10711869, study PRJNA513367) | rock metagenome | isolation source: Antarctica rocks | place: Antarctica: Victoria Land, Pudding Butte nord | collected 2016-01-03 | reverse complement strand
AGGTCGGCGATGTCGCCCACGGTCAGGAAGTACGACGGGTAGCCCAGCGATCCGATGATGCCCAGCTCGTGCTCGAGCCGGTCACTCACTTCGCCGGTCAGGGTCATCCCACGCCGGCCCAGCCCCGCCTCGCACCGGGCGCGCAACACCGCATCGGCCGCTCCGGGCGCGCCGGTGACCCCGCCGACCGCTGCCAGCTCGGGAAAGTGCACCTCTCCGATGCCGAGGTCGGTGCGGGGATCGACGGCACAGCGCTCGGCGACGTGGCGGGTATGAGAGAGCAACCGTCGGGCTGAAGCGCGGTCCGGGCCGCACATCTCCTCGGCCACCTCGGCCATCTCCTTGCCCGACTTCAGGTAGCCCTCGGCGTTGCTGCGGTCGACGGAGCGGGCGGCGAGCGGGACGAGCCGGCGGGCGGCGTCGAGCACGTCGGCCACCGGAGCGTCGCCCCGGTCGGCATAGCGCACCGCATTGGTCAGCACCGCCGCCACGCCGGCCGCGGCGGCAAAGGACAGCAGGGCCGCCCCGCGGGCGCTGTCACCGCGGCCCCGGTGGGCGACGACCTCGACGAGCAGATCCTCGGCGGGAAGCACCGCGCGCCAGCGGTCCAGAACGGTCCGGGCCCGGTCAGGCCGGCGTGCGGCCACCGCGTGACCGAGCTCGGAGGCCGGACCGAGCAGCACCAGCAGGCCGGCTGCGTGCTCGGCCACCAGATCAATGGAGGTGACCGGGCGGCTCCGCTCCCCGGCCAGATGGGTGGCGGTGATCAGCCGGCACATCGCGGCCCAGCCGCGGCCGTCCTGGGCCAGCAGCGTGACCCGGGGCAGCCGGAGGTCGACCTCGGCACCGCCGCGGGCCGGCGTCCGGCGGGAGGGTGGCTGGCCGGCGGGCGGGGGCAGCAGGGGGGTGTAGGCCAGATCGACCCCGAACAGCGGCCGCACCCCGGCACTTCGACATGCGGCGGCGAACTTCACCGCGCCGTAGACACCGTCCCGGTCGGTCAGGGCAAGGGCATCCATCCCGTGTCCGGCGGCTCGCTCGACGAGCACCTGCGGCGAGTTGGCCCCGTGGCGCAGGGAATAGCCGGAGGCCACATGCAGGTGCACGAACGGGTCGGACACCCGCCCTCACCTCCGGCCCGAGCTGAGCGATCCCGAGCTGAGCGCCCCGGCGCTGAGCAGCATCGGCTGGACCCCCAGGCCGAGCAAGGTCTCGACCACGGCGAGGAACGTCTCGGCGTCCCGCAGCAGATCGTCGGCCTCCCGGGCGGTCACCGCCCGGGGCAGTCCGGCCTCGGCGGCCGCCCGCTTGGCCGCGCCCGCAGCGAAGAAGCCGGCCCATTCGGTGAGCTCCGGAGCCACCCGGCACAGCAAGGTCCACGCACTGGTCGGCCGGGACGGTCGGCGCGGCGTGGTCGCAGCCGGCCGGGCCCGGGCGGCCAGCACGGCGGCCGCCCCGCGGAGCGCGGCCAGGTGGACGGCGGCATAACGCTCCGCCGGGCGTTCCAGGGTGGTTGCCTCCACCAGCGCCCGCCGGGCGTGCCGGAGCAGGCTGAGCGCTGACTGCCGAGCCGGCGGCGACATCGGGCTCAGTCCTGCACGCGGACGATGGTCCACTGGCCTGGCGACCAGTCGAAGCACAAGTCGAAGACCCCGGTGTCGCCGAGCCGGCCGGCCCCGGCCTCCACGCGCCAGAATTCCCGCTCGCCATCATTCACCGAGTCAGTTAGCTCAGTCGGCGCTGTCGCGGAGCGGCTGGCCCGCCACCATCCGCCGGACTCGATCCAGTGATCGAGCACGTCCCGGACGAGATAGAGCCGGTCCCGCCAGAGGAACTGCTCGGGTGAGTCGTCGCGTCGCAGCACCTCGGCGACATCGTTGGTGACCGCACCAGCTCGGCCAGCTCGGCCGGCGTCGCTGCCGACCCTGCCGTACAACCGGGTCATCGCCCACCGCTCCCACAGATCTGCGCCGGCGTCCGGACCATCCGGACTCCGTACGCTGCCGGGGGAAGGCGAGCAGCGGCGGTGCCGGTCCGAGGCGGCGCTTCCCCACGCCACCTCGGACCGGCGCCACCTCGAACCAGCGGCTCCCCGCCGCACCGGGGGGGTCGAGCCCGCGGGGCGACGGTGGAGGGACCGCCCGGTGCCGGCCCGTCGGCCACCACCGTTTGATTCGGTCAGCATCGTTCGAACACATGTTCGAACGACTTCCACAGTAAACCCCGGGACGGACGGAACCGCAATCCCTCCCGGCCGCCTCATCGCAACTGAGCGGCCGGCCGTCAGGCTCCGGGCAGAGCTGGCCCGTCAGGCCTCTAGCGGCTGGGTCCCTAGCGGCTGGGTCCCTAGCGGCTGGGTCGTCTCTGCCCTCGGCGCGAATCCACATGGCCCGCGATGCCGTACCGGCAACGGGCAGATCCGGCCGGTCCGCAGGTCGGCGAAGCCGCACCGCTCATTGCGGGCCGCCACCTCGTCGACGTTGCAGTTGTGCAGGTCGCCGCGCTCCGGGGCCGCCCCGGGTGACCGTTCGATGTCGGTCATGGCACTTCTTCCCTCGGGCCCAGCAGGGAGGCCGGCCCGTCGCGATGCAGCTGCGGCGAAGAACCGACACAGGTATCGGGACCATGCTGACGTCTCCAGGGGGCCGCCCGCAACCGGTCCCGCAAAACCGGGTGGTAGCACTTGGCCGTTCCAGCCACCTGACCGTTCGCCGGCCAGGACTCGAGCCCTAAAGTGATCCTGATACTTCTGGCTCTCCGGATGCCAACAGCGCCCTATGGGACCAGGGCGGACAGCTAGGGAGGGAGTGCGCAGCATGGGGCTGACAGACCTTTCCGGTGGGTTGCTCCCGGAGCTCAACGACGCGATGCCCGACCGGCTGGTGCCAGTGCTGCGCGACTTCCTCCGCCGGCATGCCGGGGCCCGCGACGCCGGCGTACTGCTGGCCGACTACGAGCTCCGCGAGCTGCGGCGCCTGTCGCCCCGGGACGGTGAGGACTTGACCGTGCAGGTCGAGGGCAGCAGTGCCGGGCAATGCTTCATCGGCCAGGTGGTGGTCAGCGAGCCGGTCGGCGACGAGACGGTGGTGCTGGTGCCGCTGTCCTTGCGGGCCGAGCGCCTCGGGGTCCTGCAGGTGGTGTTCACCGAGCAACCGGTCGAGTCAGAATTGCTGCGCGGCCTGCAGGAGGTCGCGCTGGCCACGGCGTACGTGCTGATGGTCTGCGGCGCCTGCTCCGACGTGGTGGAGACGGCGCGGCGGGCGGAGCCATTGAGCGTCGCCGCCGAGATGCAGTGGAATCTGCAGCCGCTGCGGGCGTTCTCGACCGATAGGTTCTCGATCGCCGGCCAGCTCATCCCGGCCTACGAGGTCGGCGGCGACTGCTACGACTACAACGTCGACATCGGCCATCTAGACCTGAGCAGCCTCGACGCGATGGGGCACGGCGTACGGGCCAGCCTGCTCGCGGCCTTGGCGACCGCGGTCATGCGCAACACGCGCCGGGCCGGCGGCGGGCCCGTGGAGCAGATCGCCATGGCCGACCGGCACCTGCTCACCCAGTTCGGCGGCGCCCAGTTCGTCACCGCCCTGGCGATGCGCCTCAACCTCGACGACGGGCAGATCGAGGTGGTCAACGCCGGCCATCCCCCGCCCTGGCGGGTACGCCACGGCCGAGCCACCGTCCTGGAACTCGACCCCCAGCTGCCGGCCGGGATGTTCGAGACGACCGCCTATCGCGCGCAGACCCTGCAGCTCGAGCCCGGGGACCGGCTCGTCCTGGTCACCGACGGCGTGCTGGAGGCCGGTGCCCCCGGCCCGGAATTCACCGAGCAGCGGCTGTCCGGGCTGCTGCTGGCCACCGCCCAGCTCACCCCGCACCAGTGCGTCGCCGACATCCTGCGCACGCTGCGGTCCTACGCCCCGCGGATGCACGACGACGCGACCGTCATCTGCCTAGACTGGTCCGGCCCCTGAGCCGCACACATCAGCGATTCAGTACGGCTCAGCCGGCGCCGCTGCCGCGCTCGCGCTCGGCGAGGAACCGCTCGAACTGTGCCCCCAGGTCATCGGCGGTCGGAGTCGCGCCCATCATGCCGCCGGCCGCGCCGCTGGCCTGGGCGCGCACCTGGTTGTCGTACTGCTCCTCCAGGGCCCCGACCAGCGCCAAGGTCTCGGGCGACTCGGCGATCTGCGCGTCGACGGCCTGGCGCATCTGCTCGCCGGCCAACACCAGTGCATCGGTGGGCAACGTCAGCCCGGTCGCGCCGCAGACGGCGTCGAGCAGGCGGGCCGCGGCATCGGGATACTCCACCTGCGACAGGTAGTGCGGCACCTGCGCCGCAAAGCCCATCGTGGCCCGGCCGCGAGCGCCCAGCTGGTACTCCAGCAGCGCGTCGATGTGGCTAGGGACCCGGACCGTGGCGCTCAGCGACTCGTAGCCGCGGACCAGATCGGCGTCGCGGCTGTGGGCGAGTACGCCGACCGGCCGAGTGTGCGGGGTTGCCCACGGGATCGCGGTCAGCCCGACCATCAGGCGTACGCCGAGCCGGTCGATCAGCAGGGCGACCGCGTCGACGAACCGCCGCCACATCACGTCGGGCTCCGGGCCGGCCAGCAGGAGGAAGGGCACCCCGGCACCGTCGACCAGCCGGTGCACCACCAGCTGGGGCTCCAGATACTCGGTGAACGCCTGGTCGTCGAAGACCATCACCGGCCGTCGGGCCCGGTAGTCGAGCAGCAGGTCGACGTCGAAGGTCGCCGTCACCGACCCCTTGAGCGTCGACACCAGATGCTCGGCGGCCAACCGCCCGCCGCTGCCGGCGTCGACGAAGCCGTCCAGGGCGTGCAGCAGGATCGGTCGTTCGCCGTCGATGCGGGCGTCATCGACCACCTCGAGCAAATCCTCCGGACGCAGCGCCACCGACCCATGATCGCACCCGGCGCGGCCAGCAGGACCGGCCCAGGTCGCGGGCTATGCAGGCCGCACCCCGCTGTGTCAGAGTCGCCGCGACACCTGCGTCGACAGCAACCGGAGGCCACGTGCGATCGAGCCGGGCAAGAGTCCTGACCGCCATTCTCGCCGTGGTCGGGTCCAACGGCTTCTGCGGACACGACGACCTGTGCACCGGCCTGCCCGGCTACGACGCGCCCACCGGCCTGGGCACGCCGAACGGGATTGGGGCCTTCTAAGCCGGTGCATCCCAACGTCGAGCGGGTGAGCGCCGAGCTGCGGGCGCGCGGCGCCGCCGGATCGGTCCGCGAGCTGGCGGTCGCGGCCACCACCGCGGCGCTCGCGGCCGAGGCGCTGGGGGTGGAGGTCGGGGCAATCGCCAACAGCCTGATCTTCGCTTCCACCGAGCCGGTCCTGGTGCTGGCCAGCGGCCGGCACCGGGTCGACACCGGCCGGGTGGCCGCCTTGCTGGGCCTGCCGTCGCTGGAGCGGGCCAACCCCGCCTATGTCCGCCAGCACACCGGCCAGACAATCGGCGGCGTCGCGCCGGTCGGTCACCCCACCCCCCTGCGGACGGTGGTCGACACCGCGCTGGCCGACTACCCCGTCGTCTGGGCCGCCGCCGGCGTGGCCCATACCGTCTTCGACACCAGCTACGCCGAGCTGCTGGCGATCACCGGCGGTACGCCGGCCGAGGTCGGCTGAACGCTTAGGCTCGGTGGCGATGAGCGAGCCCGTACCCGCCGTGGTCACGCTGCACGTCTGGCGCGTGCCGCCCCGGCGAATCCCCCGCGCCGTGGCCCAGATGGGTGCCGGCCGCCGGCCGCTGCGCCGTACGCCGGGCCTGCGCTTTGCGAAGCTGCTGGGGATCGGCGACGGGGCCACCTTCACCATCCGCGACAGCGATCCGACCCGCTGGGCGCTCCTCAGCGCCTGGGCCGACCCGGGCGCGGCCGGCGCCTTCGAACAGTCGGCGGTGGCCCGCAAATGGCGGCGCCTGGCCGTTGAAGCGTGGCGGGTCGACCTGTTGCCGCTGGCCGCCCGCGGCCGGTGGGCGGGCCGGGAGCCGTTCGGCCAGCCGCGCGCGGCGCGCTGGGAGGGACCGGTGGCGGCCCTGACCCGGGCCCGGCTGCGGCCGCACAAGGCGGCGACGTTCTGGCGGGCCGTCCCCCCGGTGGCCAGTGACCTGTGGTCCGGCCGGTCCGGTGGCGCCGCCCGGCCGGGACCGCGCTTGGCCCTGGGGATAGGCGAGGCGCCGGTGCTGTTCCAGGGCACCTTCAGCGTCTGGGACGATGCCGATGCGCTGACCGGCTTCGCCTACCGGTCCCCCGCTCATCTCGACGCCATTGAGCGGACCGCGACCGAGGGGTGGTACGCCGAGGAGCTGTTCGCCCGGTTCGGCGTACTACGCAGCGCCGGCACCCTGGCCGGCCGGGACCCGCTGGCATGAGCCAGCCCCCGCCGGCCGAGTCGGCGTCCGCCGATCCGGTGCCCGTCACCTGGTCCCCCGCCGACCTTCGGCACCACCTGGACGAGGCGCTGGACGTCTATTGCGCGGCCATGAGCTACCCGCGCTCGGCCGGCTGCCAGCGGAAAGGCTACGTCGTCGTGCACACCCAGCGGGCCGGCTTTCGTGCGGTCGGGGCGCAGGATGCGACCGGGGCGGTGATCGGCTTCGCGTACGGCTATCGCGGCGCGCCGGGACAGTGGTGGCACGACGAGGTGCGAGGCGGGCTGACCGCCGGGCCGGCTGCCGAGTGGCTCAGCGACACCTTCGAGCTCTGCGAGCTGCACGTCCGGCCCGACCACCAAGGACGCGGCCTGGGTCACCAGCTGCTGACCGACCTGCTCGACGGCTGCCCGCAGCAGACGGTGGTGCTGTCCACGCCCGAGGGCGAGTCGCGGGCCTGGCAGCTCTATCGCCGGGTGGGCTTCGTCGACGTGCTGCGCCGGCACCGCTTCGCCGGGGACAGCCGGGAGTTCGCGGTGCTGGGCCGCCAATTGCCGCTGGCCGGTCCGGCTGTCCGACCGCATGCCTGACGCGGGCCGGCTGTCGACGCGGCGCCGGGCCGCACTGCACCTGGCCACCGGGTGGGCGGCGATCACCGTCGCCGCGGAGATCGCCTATCCGCTGGTGCGCGGGCCGGGCCGCTCGGCCCTCACCGTCCTCACGGTGCTCACCTTCTTCCTCGCCTCGGTGACCCATGCCATTGGCACCCGGGGTGCGGCGTGGGCGGCGCAGTTCGTACTCGTCACCGCCGGTGGCGGACTGGTGGCCGAAGCGGTCGGCGTCGCCAACGGGGTGCCGTTCGGCGCCTACACGTACGCGGGCACGCTGGGGCCATGCGTTCTCGGGGTGCCGCTGATCATCCCGCTGGCCTGGACGATGATGGCCTACCCCGCCTATGTCGTCGCCGGCCGCCTGGCGTCCGGACGGCCCGCCCGCGCCCTGGTGGCCGCGGCCGCGCTGGCCTCGTGGGACCTGTTCCTCGACCCGCAGATGGTTGCGGCCGGGCACTGGCGATGGGCCCATCCGGCCCCGACCCTGCCCGGCGTGCCGCACGTACCGCTCACCAACTACGCAGGCTGGGCCTGCGTCGCGGTGCTGATCGGCGCGCTGCTGGTCCGGACGTTGCCCGACCGCCCGGACGCTAACGACACGGTCCCGATCGTGCTGTACCTGTGGACGTACGCGTCCTCGGTGCTGGCTCACGCCGCGTTCTTCGGCCTGCCCGGGTCGGCCCTGTGGGGCGGGCTCGGGATGGGGCTGGTCGCTGTCCCGCTGGCCCGGTCGCTCCGGCGAGCGCGGTATGCGCGGTATGCGCGGGGAGCGCGGTTTGCGCGGTCCGCGCGGTGAGGCCGGTCGGCTGGTGCGCCGCGGCCGCTGCCGCCGCGACGGCCCATACCTGCCTCAACGCCGGCCTGCTCCGCCGCCCGGCCGAGCCGACGGTGCCGCTCGATGTCGAGGTGTCGGTGCTGCTGCCGCTGCGCGACGAAGCCCACCGCGTGGCGGCGTGCCTGCGGGCCGTGCTGGCCCAGACCGGCGTCCCCCGGCTTGCGGTGGTGGTGCTCGACGACGGCTCCGGCGACGGCACCGCCGATGTCGTCCGCGAGGTCGCCGGCGCCGACCCGCGGGTGCGGCTGCTCACCGGCCGCGAGCCGCCCGCCGGCTGGCTCGGCAAGCCGCATGCCTGCCAGCAGCTCGCCGACGCGGCCGGCGAGTCGGCGGTGCTGATCTTCCTCGACGCCGACGTGGTGCTCGCCCCGTCGGCGTTCGCGGCGACCGTCGACTGCCTGTACTCGAGCGGCCTCGACCTGGTCTCGCCCTATCCGCGCCAGCTCGCGGCCGGCCTGGGCCCCCGGCTGGTCCAGCCCCTGCTGCAATGGTCCTGGCTGACGTTCCTGCCGCTCCGGCTGGCCGAGCGCTCGCGGCGGCCGTCGCTCAGCGCCGCGAACGGGCAGCTCCTGGCGGTGCGCCGCGACGCCTACGACCGCGCCGGCGGGCACGCAGCCGTCCGGGCCGAGGTACTCGAGGACGTCGCGCTGCTGCGGGCGGTCAAGGCGGCCGGCGGCACCGGCGGGGTGGTCGACGGCACACCCCTGGCGACCTGCACCATGTACGACGACTGGGCCCAGCTTGCCGACGGCTACGGCAAGTCACTGTGGTCGGCGTTCAGCTCACCGGCCGGCGCGGCGGCACTGATCGCGGCCCTGACGGCGGTGTACGTCGTGCCGCCGCTGGCCGCCCTGGCCGGCTCGCGCGCCGGCCTGGCCGGCTACGCCGCCGGTGTGCTCGGCCGGGTCGTCGCCGCCCGGCGGACCGGTGGCCGGGTCTGGCCGGACGCCCTGGCCCACCCGGCCTCGGTGGTCGCCTTCGGCTGGCTGACCGCCCGGTCGCTGTGGCGCCACCGGCGCGGCGAGCTGGCCTGGAAGGGACGGCCGCTGCCGTGAGCCGGATCGTCGTCGTGGGCGCCGGCGTGGGCGGCCTGGCCGTCGCGGCCCGCCTGGCCGCCACCGGACACCTGGTCACCGTCTGCGAGCAGGCCGATCGGGTCGGCGGCAAGCTGGCGCAGGAGGAGGTGACCACCCCGGCCGGCACCTTCACGTTCGACACCGGGCCGTCGCTGCTGACCATGCCCCAGGTGTTCGACGACCTGTTCCGGGCCACCGGCGACCCGCTGCACACCGTCCTCGACCTCGTGCCGCTGGACCCGGTGGCGCGCTGCACCTTCGCCGACGGCACCACCCTGGCCGTCTGCACCGACCACGACGAGCTGTGCCGGCGGATGCACGCGGCCCTCGGGGGCACGGCCGGCGCCGACTGGGACCGGCTGTGGCGCCGGGCGGCCGCGATCTGGGCGGCCACCAGCGGGCCCTTCCTGCACTCGCCGATCGAGGGCCCGGCGACGCTGCTGCGCCAGTCGGTGCACCTGCGCGACCTCGCCACGATCGCGCCGTGGCAAACTCTGCGCGGCCTCGGCCGCTCCCACCTGGCCGACCCCCGGCTGCGCCTGCTGCTGGAGCGCTACGCCACCTACACCGGCTCCGACCCCCGGCGCGCGCCCGCTGCCCTGGCGGCCGTCCCGTACGCCGAGCTCGCGTACGGCGGCTGGTACGTCCGCGGTGGGCTGCGCCGGCTCGCCGAGGCGCTGCTGGACCGGTGCACCGAGCTGGGCGTCGTGGTGCGTACCGGCACCGACGTGCGCTCCGTCGACCTGGTCGGCGGCCGGGCCGGTGGGGTCACCATGGCCGGCGGCGGGCGCCTGCCCGCGGACGTCGTGGTGGCCAACGCCGACGCCGCCCACCTCTACACCGACCTGGTGACAGTCCCCGGCGCGCTCGCCCGGCTGGCCCGCGCCACTCCGTCGCTGTCGGGCTTCGTGCTGCTGCTCGGCCTGCGCGGGCGTACGCCGGAGATCTCACACCACAACGTCTTTTTCCCGGCCGACTACGACGCGGAGTTCGACGCGGTCTTCGGCCGGGCCGGACCGCCCCGGCCGGTCGCAGATCCGACGCTGTACGTCAGCCGGGCCGACGACCCGGCCGCCGCGCCGGCCGGGCATGAGTCGTGGTTCGTGCTGGTCAACGCGCCGCGCCACGGCGTGGGCGGGGTCGACTGGGATTTCCCCGGGCTCGCCGGGGGCTACGCCGACCTGCTGCTGACCCGGCTGGCCGCGCGCGGCCTGGACGTTCGGGACCGGGTGCTGTTCGCCCACCGTCGCACCCCTGCCGACCTCGAACGCGCCACCCGCGCCCCCGGCGGGGCCATCTACGGCAGCTCGTCCAACGGCCCCCGGGCGGCGTTCCTGCGGCCGGCCAACCGGTCGCGGCTGCCCGGCCTGTTCCTGGTCGGCGGCTCGGCGCATCCCGGCGGCGGACTGCCGCTGGTGGCCCTGTCCGCGCAGATCGTGGCCAGGATGATCGGGCCGGCCTGATGCCGCGGCTGGCACAATGCCGGCATGGCCGGGGAGCGCAACGTGCTGGGCGGGGAGCTGGAGGTGTGCGGCAGCGATCCGGTGACCGGCTTCTACCGCGACGGGTGCTGCACGACCGGGCCGGAGGATCTGGGCAGCCACACGGTCTGCGCCGTGGTCACCGCCGAGTTCCTGGCCCATCAGCAGCGGACCGGCAACGACCTGGTGACGCCGCGGCCGGAATACCGCTTCGCCGGGCTGCGCCCAGGTGACCGCTGGTGTGTGGTGGCCGCCCGCTGGCTGCACGCCTATGCCGACGGGGCCGCCGCGCCGGTCGTCCTGGCCGCCACGCACGAGCGCGCGCTCGACATCGTCGGGATCGCGGCGCTGCGCGAGCACGCGGTGGACGTGCCGGCCGATCCCGGCGCGCTGAGCTGACCCGGGCGGGAACCGGCCGGCCGGCCGCCGCGTCCAATCGCGGTCGTCCAGCCACCGGAGGAAGCCATGCCCGAGCTTGACCCGCCCCCCGCCGTCCCGGACCCTGCCGCCGCGCCGGCCCCAGCCGCTGCCACCCCCACGGCGATCAGCCCCGCCGGCGCCGGCCGCCGGGTCGGCCCGGCCGCCCGGATCACCGCCGTCGCCGCCGGTCTGACGATCGCCGTCGGCGCCTACCTGGTCGGCACCGATCGTGCTCAGGTCGCCCAAGCCGCCGCGCCGGCAGCCGGCTCGCCGGCTCCGACCGGAGGGCCAACCAGCTCTCCCCCCGGGGACACCGCCGCGGCCGGCGCCGGGCTGCCCGGCGTCGAGGTGGTGGGTACCGGCAAGGTCGCCGGGACTCCGGACGTGCTGCGGCTGGACCTGACCGTGAGCCTGACCCGGCCGACCGCCAGCGACGCCCTCGGGGCGACCAGCACCGCGACGACCGCCGTCCTGCGGGCGCTCAAGGCACACCACGTCGCCGGCAAGGACCTCAAGACCGCCGGCCTGTCATTGCAGCCGAACTACGACTACACCAACGGAGCATCGGTGCTCCATGGCTACACCGGCTCGGAGGACGTCTCGGTCACCTTGCGCGACCTGCGGACCGCCGGCGCGGTCATCACGGCGGCGACCCAGGCCGGCGGCAATGCGGCGCGGGTGCAGGACATCGCGCTGGATCTCGAGGGCGACAGCGCGCTGCTGGCCAAGGCCCGGGACGCGGCGATCGCCGACGCCCGCAACAAGGCCCAGTCCTACGCCCGGGCCGCCGGCCGCACCCTGGGCCGGGTCGTGGTGATCTCGGAGAACACCACTCCCCCCGACCCGATCGCCCTCGCCAAGGACGCCTACCGGCCATCGGCCCGTGCAGCGGAATCCTCTGTGCCGGTGCAGGCCGGCTCCCAGCAGGTGTCGGTCAGCGTACGGGTGGTGTGGGCTTTCGGCTGAGTCAGCGCGCCGCTCATCCGTTGGCCAGACCCCGCCGCACCGAGGTGGCCAGCTGGCTGAAGCCGGCCGCCCCCAGCACCAGCCAGGCGGCCCCGCCCGCCGTGCCCGCCCCGGTCGACCGCGCGGGGAAGCAGCCGGCGACGAGCAGGGCAGCCGCCGCGACGATCACCCGGGTGGGCCGTTCGGCGACGGTCACCACGCCCAGACCGTCGAAGCCGGCATTGCCGGCGCGGGCCCGGAGGTACTCCTGGCCCATCGTCAGCGCACCGCCGGCGACGCACAACCAGGGGGGCGCCCCGAGCAGCCGGAGGGCGCCTAGGTAGCAGCCGTCGGAGAGCCGGTCGACCGCGGAGTCCAGGACGTACCCGAACGGGGTGGCGCGGTCGGTGAGCACGGCCACCGCGCCGTCCAGGCTGTCGACGAGCCCGGAGGACACCACGACGGCCGCCCCGAGCAGCGGCCAGCGGCCCCCGAGCCGGGCCAGGCCCACCACCCCCGCGCTGAGCAGGCCGCCCCCGCCGGTCACCACGTTGGGGCCCACTCCTGCGCGGGCCAGCGGGCGGGCGCAGTGGTAGCTCACAGTGAGCCAGTGGCGCGGCCAGAACGCGGCCTGCGGGTCGTACCCGCCGTGCAGCTGCGACCATAGCGCGAAGTAGCTGTCCCGATCAGGCAGGGTGGCGACCATCAGGGACGCGCGGACAGCGCGAGGCGCGACCAGACCTCACGGGTCGCGGTCGAGCGGTTGAGGGTGATGAAGTGCAGACCCGGCGCGCCCTCGGCGAGCAGTCGCTCGCACAGCGACGTCGCCACTTCAACGCCGACGGCGCGGACCGCCTCCGGGTCGTCCTCGACGGCATGCAGCCGCTCGGCCAGCTCGGCCGGGAACGCCGCCCCGGACAGCACCGCGAAGCGTTCGATCTGCCCGACGTTGGTCACCGGCATGATGCCGGGCAGGATCGGAATGTCGCAGCCGGCCGCAACCACCCGGTCCCGCAGCCGCAGGTAGTCCTCGGCGCGGAAGAACATCTGGGTGATCGCGTACTCCGCCCCGGCCCGGCACTTGCGCAGGAAGTACTGGATGTCGCTGTCGAGGTCGGGCGAGCGCGGGTGCTTCTCCGGGAAGGCGGCGACGCCGACGCAGAAGTTGCCGGCGTCGCGGATCAGCCGGACCAGGTCCTCGGCGTAGGCCAGCCCCTGCGGGTGGGCCACCCACTCGGCCTGCGGATCCCCCGGCGGGTCCCCGCGCAGCGCGAGCACGTTGCGGACGCCCACCGACGCGTAGAGCCCCACGATCCGGCGCAGCTCGGCAACCGAGTGGTCGACGGCGGTGAGGTGGGCGACCGGCGTGAGCGTGGTTTCGGTGGCGATCCGCTCGGTGATCCCGACGGTACGGTCGCGCGTGCCCCCGCCCGCGCCGTAGGTCACCGAAACGAACGTCGGCTGGAGGCGCTCGAGCTCGCGGAGCGTCTGCCACAGCTGGCGCTCGCCCTCGTCGGTCTTGGGCGGGAAGAATTCGAACGAGACCGACTGCCCGCCGGTGGCCAGCAGGTCGCCGATGGACACGGTCCGCGGCAAAGTCGATGCACGTCCCAGGGCCATGCGTCGAAAGCGTAGCCGCGGACAGATACTGGCGCGGTACGCCGAGATCGGAGACATCTGTGCCGTCAGACAGTCCGGTCGACCGGGCCGAGCTCCGCAGCCGGGTGACCAAGGCGATCGACGTCGTCCTGGCCCGCCAGCGCCCGCGCCTCGATGCGGTCAGCCCGGAGCTGGGGCCGGTGGCCGAGGCGCTGTCGGACTTCCTGCTCGACGGTGGCAAGCGGCTGCGGCCGGCGTTCGCCTACTGGGGCTGGCGCGGAGCCGGCGGCGGCGACGGTGACGAGGTGGTGGCTGCGGTCGCCTGCCTCGAGTGGCTGCAGGCCTGTGCGTTGATCCACGACGACCTGATGGACCGCTCCGACACCCGGCGCGGTGCCCCCGCGGTGCACCGGCGCTTCGCTTCCCTGCACCGGGCCGAGGGCTGGCGGGGCGACCCGGAATCGTTCGGCGACTCGGCCGCCATCCTCCTCGGCGACCTCTGCCTGATCTGGGCCGACGAGACCTACAACACCTCGGGGCTGCCGGCCGACGCGCTACTGCGGGGCCAGCCGGTCTATGACGAGATGCGCACCGAGCTGATGGCCGGGCAGTACCTGGACCTGCTGGAGCAGGCGATCGGCGGGTCCTCGGTGGAGCGGGCGATGCGCGTCGCGACGTACAAGAGCGCGAAATACACGGTGGAACGCCCGCTGCACCTCGGCGCCGCGCTGGCCGGCGCGCCCCCGGACCTGGCCGCCGCATACTCCGCCTACGGGCTGCCGCTCGGCGAGGCGTTCCAGCTGCGCGACGACGTGCTCGGGGTCTTCGGTGACCCCTCCACCACGGGCAAGCCGGCCGGCGACGACCTTCGGGAGGGCAAGCGTACGGTCCTCATCGCGCTGACCCTGGAGCGCGCAACCCCGGCGCAGGCGGCGCTGCTCCGCCGGCACCTCGGCGACCCGCATCTGAGCGGCGCGAGTGTCGCCGCGCTGCGCGAGGTGATCGAGGAGACCGGCGCCCGGGCCGACAGCGAGCGCCTGATCGACGAGCGGTTGGCGCAGGCGCTCTGTGCACTGGACACCGCCGACATCGACGCCGGCTCGCGGACGGTGTTGCGGGAGCTGGCCGTCGCGGCCACCGCCCGCACCGGCTGACCTCAAATCGGCACTTGACCTGCCCCGCATAGGCCCACGTAAGGTACTCAGTGACGGATCGCTAAATCCTTGTCACGCTTCGCAGTGAGTGCCCGCACTTCCAGCCGCCGCCGAGGAGTTGCCGTGACCACTATCCCCGGGCCGACTATCCCCGGGCCGACTGTCGCCCGGTCGACTGTCCCTCGGCCGACTATCCCTCGGTCGACGATGGCGGCGGTCGCGGGAGCGCCGGCGACCTTGCCTGCCTGCCCGGCCTGGTGCGAGGACGAGGAGCACTGGCTGGAGTTCGGCAGCCGCAAGCACGAGGTCGGGGTGGGCGCCCTCGACCTCCCCCACCGGGGCAATCCCGAGAATCGGGTGACGGTCGCTTGCCACATCGTGGCCTTCGACTTCGTCGAGGGCGACACCGTGGTCAGTGATCCCCCGGCAGTGGTCTTCATCGAGTACGGCGGGCTGCCGCGAAGCATCCTGCGCTGCGAGAGCCCGGAGGAGGCCGAGGCGCTGGCCCGGCTCGCGACGGAAGCGGCGCGGTGCTTGCGTGAGATTCAAGCCGGCCAACGCCACACGGCCGGCCAACCCGCACCGGCGCTTACGGCGACGTGAAGACGACCTGATCCCGGCCGGCGGCCTTAGCGTGATAGAGCGCGGCATCGGCGGTGGCCAGCAGGTCGGTCAGGTCAGTGCCCTCGCTGCCGAGGATTGCCCCGCCGATCGACACGGTCACGTGCACCACCTCGTCGCCCACTGACAGAGCGGCCGCCGCAACCTGCTGCCGCAGCCGCTCAGCAATTTGGCCGGCTTCCACGTGGTCGGCGTTGGGGAGCGCGATCGTGAATTCCTCGCCGCCGAAGCGACCGAGCAAATCGTAGGACCGCAGGCCGCTGGCGAGCGCTTCGGCGACCGCCCGCAACATCTCATCACCGACCAGGTGGCCGTGCCGGTCGTTGACCTCCTTGAAGTTGTCGAGGTCGGCGAGCAGGACCGCGAGCGGTCGCCGATCACGGTTGGCCCGGACGATCTCGCGCTCGGCCTCCTCCTGCCAGGCGCCGGCGTTGAGCAGCCCGGTCTTGGGATCAAGCCGCGCCGCGGCCCGCAGTTGGGCGTGGCTCTGAGTCCGGTGCAGCAGCAACACCAGCGGCAGCGCGAGCCAGGTGGCGAGCCAGGTGACCGAACACGCCATCGCCACGAGCAACCCAGCGCAGCTCTCCGCGACGTCGAGGCCGGCGCTCTCCCGCGTCCCGAGGAAGCTGCGCCAGCGACTGCCGGTCATGGCGAGGCGGGCTGCAGTGGCGATCAGCAGCGTGTTGACGATGCTGGCGACCAGGGCGGCGAGGAGCCCGGCGGCGACCGCGCCACCGGGCCGCCCCGAGGCGATAGAGAATCCCGGCCCCTCTCCGGCGAGCCGATCGAAGATGACCGAACCGGTCGCGTCGGCCAGACCGATCGCCGCCGCGCTGACGACCCGGCGGTGCACCAGGCCCGGGCGGCCGCGCAGTTGCTTGACCAGCGTGAACGGCAACGGGGTCAACAGCGCGAACACCGGCGGCAGCAGCAGCATCACCGGGATCGTCCACGTCGACAGAAGGTCCTTGGCCACCCCGGCTGGCTCGTCACCACGCCGGCTCAGCTCCACACATGCGGTCGCCGCCGAGGCCAGCAGGAGCCACAGGATCACCTCGCGTCGCAGGAAGGGCGTCCGGATGAGCCCGACGAAGATGGCAGCGACGGCCGTCCCGACCAGCAACCCCGCGTAGGCCACCAGGCCCGGGGGCTGGCTCCACAGCGACCAGGACGAGATCTGCCGGAGTCGGGCGGGGACAAGGGCGTTGCCCGGGCCGGAGCCCGGGCGGGCAGAGGAGTCGGGCAACGCGCTCCTCTACTGGACGGCGGAGGTGGTCGTCTGGTTATGCGCCGCGTACGCACGCCGAAACGTAACGTCACGGTCGGTCGGCCCTGCCCCGGCCGAGCTCGGCCGCCATCCGACCGGCCTGTGCCTACAACAAAGTGAGCGAACCGGCGCTTGACCGCAGGCCCAGCGCAACGACGAGCGCGTCGAGCTGGTGGGTGCCGCGCCCGAGCCCCCCGTACTCGAACGACGCCATTGCGACCGGAAGCATCACCATCTCGCCGGGGTGCAGGGTGGGCAGCAGATCGCCGAGTCCGTGCGCGTGCCAAGGCGATCTCTGGAGTCGCTCCCCGTTGCTATCGAGCAGCCAACCCAGCACGTGGGCACTGTCTTCCGGGTCGTTCGACCACACTTGGTCCGTCTGATTCCGCAGTCTGATCTCAAGCTCTGGGATCGAGCCAGCTCGTGCGGTCAGATCATCGGGCCACGTCAACGACAGACCTGCCCGGCGGGCGGCTCGACCAGGGAACACCCGGATGGGTCCAGGATCAGCGCTCAAGATCCGTGCGCCGTCAGGCCTGAGCGCCGACAGGGACGCCATCGCCCAGCCCCCGGTGGCAGGGTCTCCGCAGGGGGCTGCGAACACCTCGCTGACGCCCAGCCCGGGCTGCGCCGCCGATCGGTGGACCAGACGCCAGCCGTCAGCAGGCAGTCCGCCGGCGATCTCACCGAGGTGATCGTCGATGGGCTGCTCTGCGCCGATCGCCGCACGCAACGGCTCACCCCCGCCGGTCAGCACCTCGGGATCGACGTCGACGTGCCCCAGTTGCACCAGCGTCAGCTCGTCGACTCGATCAGTGCGCGGGAGACCCATGTGACAAGTCTGGACGGCCTGGCGGGGGCGATCAACCCCTCAGCCTCCCGCCGCCAGACCACCCAGCCGACCTGGCCACGGCTGCGACTCGCGCGACGGACAGCCGCTCACCGATCCAGAGCAGTAGCCGTCGTCCGGCCAACGGAACCCCAGTCCGCCCGATCCGGTCGCTTCCGGATCGCCTAAGTCTTGGGTAGCATCGCCGCGCCGGTTCATAACGCTTGGTAAGAGTCTACTAGCAGCGCGTAATGATGTGGTGTGGCCGATCGGAGGTGAGCGCGATGAGCAACACTCAGTGGTCCTAACTCAGCGCAGCCGTCGTCGGTCTCGGTGTGCGCTCTGCCCGGTTAGTGCTCGCCGGCGGCGTGGGCGGTGATCCGGGCCAGCCACTCGTCGAGAAGGTGGCGTTCGCTGTCGCTGAGTGCAGCTATGTCTGGCAGATGGGCTCGGAGGGCGTCGCGGCGGGGACCGGGCCCGCGCCGTGGCGGTCGTCACTGCCGGTGGCGATGGCGGCGATCACCGCTTCAAAGATCGCGTCGGAGAGACGGGGATCTCGACGCTCGGCGGGGTGGGCCAGCAGGGCCAGCACCGTCCCGCAGCCTGCCGCGTGGACCATGTCGACGGCGAGCTGCTCATCCACACGCAGGCCTCCGGCGGCGGCGACCTCGTGGATCCTGGCGTCAAGGATCCTCAGCGCGGCGTCGGCCGCGGCGCTGCGCTGATCCGGCTCCGGGTCGCCGTACATCAGGGTGAATAGCGCTGGGCTTGGCCAGCCCGAACTCGGCACCGCACCGGCAGGCCATCGACGCCGCCGAGGCCGCGGGCGCCGGGCGCATCCTCTACACCAGTCACATGGGCGCCGACCCGAATTCGCTATTCACCGCGACCAGGGCGCACGCACAACCGAGCTGGACCTGCGGGCATGTGGCGTCCCGTTCACCTCGCTTCGCGACGGCTTTCACGCCAGCAGCGCCATGTGGATGCTGAGCCAGGGCCTTCACACCGGCGAGGTCCGGCTCCCCGCGGACGGGCCGGTGTCATAGACGGTGCACGCCGAGACCTCGCCGACGCGGGCCGACCTGGTCGCCGCAGGCACACCGGAGCAGTTAACCGACTTGGCGCTGAGCATCTTCACCGCCAGCCGCCGAGGCGAATTTGCGGCCGTCGACCCCGCCTCGGCCAACTCCTCGGACACCGACCAACCTCCGTCCGCGACCTGATGGCGACCACCCTCAGCTCGGACGAGACTTCCGCTTGAGCGTGCGCACACCACAGTGAGGGTGCTCATGTGACCGGGACTCAGCTCCGGAGGTAGATGTGGCGTCCCCGCCGTGCGTCAGCGGCGAGCTACGGACCGACCGCGGCCAGCTGGCCGCAGGCGCCGTCGATGTCGCGACCGCGGGTGTCGCGCACGGTCGTGGCGATGCCGCGGGCGCGGAGCCGGCGGACGAATTCGCGCTGGACCGTGCCGTCACTGGCATCCCACACGCTGCCGGGCGTGGGATTGAGCGGAATCAGATTGACGTGGGCGAGCCGGCCACGCAGCAGATCGGCGAGCAGCTCGGCCCGCTCCGGCTGGTCGTTGACGTCGCGGATCATGGCGTACTCGATCGACACCCGCCGGCCGGTCACGCCGGCGTAGTTCCACGCCGCGTCGAGCACCTCGGCGACCTTCCACCGGGTGTTCACCGGCACCAGGGTGTCGCGCAACTCGTCGTCGGGAGCGTGCAGGGAGACGGCGAGGGTGACCGCCAGCCCCTCGCCGGCCAGTCGCCGCATCGCCGGCGCCAGGCCGACCGTCGACACGGTGAGGTTGCGCTGGGACAGGCCGAGGCCGGACGGTGCGGCGTCGGTCAGCCGGCGTACGGCGGCGAGCACCCGACCGTAGTTGGCCAGCGGCTCGCCCATCCCCATGAACACCACGTGGGAGACGCGTCCGGCACCGCCGGCCACCTCGCCGGCCCGCAATGCCCGCGCACCGGCGACGACCTGCTCGACGATCTCGCCGGTCGACATGTTGCGGGTCAGGCCGGCCTGGCCCGTGGCGCAGAACGGGCAGGCCATCCCGCAGCCGGCCTGACTCGACACGCACATCGTGATCCGGTCGCGGTAGCGCATCAGCACCGACTCCAGCAGCGTCGCGTCGAAGGCGCGCCAAAGGGTCTTGCGGGTCCGCCCGCTGTCGCAGGTGACGTGGCGTACGGGGGTCAGCAACGGGGGCAGAAGGGCGCCGGCGAGCCGGCCCCGGGCGTTCGCGGGCACATCGGTCAGGCCGGCCGGATCGTCGGCCAGCCGGCTGAAGTAGTGGCGGGAGAGCTGCTCGGCCCGGTAGGCCGGCTCCCCGAGCTCCTGCATCGCGGCCCGACGCGCGGCCGGGTCGAGGTCGGCCAGGTGCTGCGGCGGACGAGCGCGCCGGGGCTCGGTGAACACGAGCGGCAAAGGCACAGGCATGGCGCCTTCATGGTCTCACGGGAGCGCCGTGCGGCCGTTTCGATCCGCAGGTGGCGCCGGCGGCCGGCGCGGCGGCGAGGTCAGCGTGGCGGGACGAAGGCCTGCAGCAGCAGGTAGGCGACCGGCGCAGTGACCAGCAGCGAGTCCAGGCGGTCCATCAGCCCACCGTGACCCGGCAGCAGGCGACCCATGTCCTTGACGCCCAGGTCCCGCTTGATCATCGACTCGCCGAGGTCGCCGAGGGTCGCCGCCGCCACTATCGCCAGGCCGAAGAGCGCGCCCTCGCGCCACGTACCCCGGCCGTGGAAGAGCAGGGTGAGGAAGCAGATGCCGGCGGCGAGGCAGGCGATGGTGGAGCCGGCGAATCCCTCCC
>JAABUK010005360.1_pt1 | contig 20070 bp, 29 predicted proteins | sample 5559141 | NCBI WGS metagenome assembly JAABUK01 (sample SAMN10711869, study PRJNA513367) | rock metagenome | isolation source: Antarctica rocks | place: Antarctica: Victoria Land, Pudding Butte nord | collected 2016-01-03 | reverse complement strand
TGCAGGGAGACTTGCACATCACTTTTGAGGTGGTGTACCCGGTATCGCTGACCGAGCATCAGAGAACAATGCTCAAGGCAGCCTTCTTTCTACCTCAAAAACTGGATGCCAAGCAGACCAAGGCTTTGAGATCCTTTGAAACAGCCTTCAGGGACGAGACACATGGCTGGATTACAGCTTTTAGGAAAGACAGCCAACAAGCCACTTAATGCGAAAACTTTAGCCGCTGTACACTATAGCACAGAGCGTATGCTGTGAGAACACAAAGTGTATGTAGCAAACAATGTTTTGCAAAGACTTGCAGCAACACTCGAATGGATTTGTAATATACAAAGCTTGATTTGAACTGCAGCTCTTCTTCAGCTGTTTTCTGTAAGATTAGCATGCACCTTATGAACACCTGGAGCCACTCTTGTGAACGTAAGTCGCGCAAGTCATCCTTGACAGCCTGTGGCCCCTTACTTACACACGTGGAACCTTCAGCACGGTGCACAAGTGTAATTCGATACAATAGACCGTGCAATAGCTGAACCATGCAACTGGCATGACATCAATAGGTTCAATAACTTTAGGCCCAACTCACAGCAATCTTTGCGGTTCTGCACAGCTGGGGTCGGCTTTCCAACGAGGATTTCATCAACCTCAGGCGCTTACAAAGGCAGGCAGGACCCGTTCCTGTACTGATATCAGGTGGCATGTCTCGACCATGCAGCTTCAAACATGTCATGCAGCCGGTGAGAACACACAGAACAGCTGAGACTTTTCTGGCGCTCTCCCTTCTGCTGCAACACCGTTGTCCTGCCTTCAGCCGCTGGCCAACTGGCACAAGAAGTTAGTTCACAAGATAGGCAGCATATGCAGCATGCCCTATCTTTAGCAAAGAAGGCACTGGGCAAGACGTTCCCTAATCCTGCCGTGGGATGTGTCATTGTAAAGCAAGGCAAGGTAGCTAGCAAGCACAGCACAAGTTTGCACACAATCAGTCATTCCATTATATGCAGACATGTCAAATGAGCCCCAATGCATCAATACTAATTTGGTGTTGCAGCCTGCACATGCAACATTAAACTTATTCAACATCAGGTGTGCACGGCATTGTGCAGGTGATTGGTGAGGGCTATCATCCAAAGGCAGGCGAGCCTCATGCAGAAGTGTTTGCTTTGCGTGCAGCTGGTAAGATTTTTGGAAAAGCTTGTAAGGCACATGCTCAACAAAGTTGCTTTCGACAAGCAGCATGCTACAAGCTGGCTCGCATCAGCTGCACATTGTCAGCTGTCTGATGCAAGCTGTCCAGATCTGTGTCTGCTGCGAAGCATTGTACAGTCTTATACAACAGAGAAATGCCATAGAAAAGATTACATTTGCCAGCATTGCTTGTACACAAATCCCAGATTGTGCTTGCTTGGTCTTGCAAGTGACAGTGAAAGTGTACCTGGTCCTTGTGCTTACTTGGCTGGTGGTGCAGGACAGCAAGCAGCAGGAGCAACAGCATATGTGACGCTTGAGCCCTGCAATCACTACGGCAAGACTCCACCGTGCAGTCAGGCCCTTGTGGATGCCAAGGTTGCAAAGGTCAGCCTGTACACCTGCACACCATCTTGAGCATCAGAGCTCTGCTCAGCGCATCTAAACTTTTTTGACAACATTGCTTTCTGGGAATTTGCCACATTATCGTTTGTATTAGCAGCAAAACTACGAGACGCAGCCAACAATTCCTCCAAAACATGCAGAAAATGCACCATAAGTCATGCAAGCTGAGTCTGTCAGCAGGACTGCCATTCTTTGAGCTGTTCGTTCACAACCCCCAAAGCGTTGGGTCAGAGCTGTGTCACAGCTTGCATCTTCAGCGTCGACAATTGCCAGCATGTCTCCACTACATCAGGTTGTATGCTTCAGTAGGCACAGCATCGCTTGCTTGACTATCCGTCCATGCTCTGGTGCCTTTGCAGACAACGTGGGCTGTGCAGCATATTCTGATGCAGGGGCTGAAATTGAACAAGAACACACGCATGCAATGTACTATCAAAATCTGGATTTGTACTGATGCACTGATGCTGCAGGTGTTTGTTGGGGTCAGGGATCCCAACCCTCTTGTGAACAATGCTGGAGTGGACACCCTTACACAGGCAGGCATAAATGTGGCATACATAGGTGGTGAAGAAGAGCGAGAGTGCTTTGATATCAACAGTGACTTCATGGAACGTATGGCTCCATCAAAATGATTATATTGTCAAAGCAAGATGGAGAGGCTTGACCGCTTGAATATCATGATAAACGTCACGCGTGTAACACTGTCATAGATGTCTTGTGAAATATTATATGACACAATGTTGTGTGACATAATATATATTGTGACCTCTACCAGTGGCTTCAAAGCATATACTGGTCTGGAAAAGTAGAACCTGTTGCTAGCATGAACCTGATCAAGAACAGGTCTTGCACAGAGACACAAGCAAAACAGTTGCTGCATACAAGGTCGGCACATTCCACAGCAGGCGACAATTGCGCCTGTCCAAAATGATGGATCATAAATGTGATTGCAGCCCCGTAAGCAGAGCTGTTAATGAAACAACATTATGGTAGTGATGACCAGCATTGACACCCAAGAACACTCATAGTGTGTGCACACCGCTTGATAAGAAAGCACCACATCTCACAAGCTCACAAAAGGAGTACTGCAACCAGGATCATGTCTGACTGGGTTCCAACTTGATGTCTGGGTCAGGCTTGATTGCTGGTGCTTCTCCAGAAGCTTCCTGTTTTATGTCATCATTGCCACCATTGGCTTCACCACCAACAGTGCTTCCTTTGCTGCCTTTCTGCCTCTTCTTGGAGCCTTGATCCTCATGCAGGTCTGGCTTGACTGTCATCTCAGAGTCACCATCAGGATCTTCTTTGACAATGACCTCAGAGTCACTTGCTGGGTCTGGCTTGACAGTCACCTCAGAGCCACTGTCTTGATCTGGCTCATCCTTGAGGATCTGTTTGACAGTCTTTGTTCCAAACAAGGGGCAGTTGCCATCAGATGCCTTTCTGGGCTTGCCATTCTTGGCACAGCGAGGACACCTCTTGCCGTGGTTGACTAGCAGCACATGCAAATCATACCTGAAGCCACACGCATGTCAATGTCACTACATCACGGAAGGCTTTGTCCTGTCTGATACAGCAAGACTTTCTCCTGTCAGCCTTATTGACAGGCAATGGTTGACCAGCAGCACGTGCAAATCATACCTGAACCACACGCATGTCAATGTCACTACATCACACAAGGCTTTGTCCTGTCTGATGCAGACATACTTTCACCTTTTGCGGTATTAACTGGCCATGCACAGCAGCAGCACAAGCTTGTGTGAGGGCCTTCAAGACTAGCCATGCACTCCGAAGCTGTTATCAACCACCATACATGGTTTCAGCAAGCTATGCAAGCAAAGTGCTCAGGCAGTTGTGGTGATCATAGAGTGTGGGACACAGCATGCAATGCGCTGAGCTGTGCAATGATCCTGATCTCAGATTCAAAGCACAAGCTACACTGACAGATCTAGTGCCAGTCCAGAGCTTCTGATTGCTTGCAGCGAGCTACAAACTGTACACAACGTTGCGTTTTCAAAATGACGCAATCAATGGTGCTCACTTGAGATGGTCGGGGATTCTGGCGTTCAGATGAGAGTATGCCTCATCCCTGCTGGCTTTTGAGGGGACCCAACCCATGGCCTTGGTGATCCTCCACACATGGGTGTCCACTGGGAACTCATGCCGGTCTAGGCAGAACATGAGCACACAGGCAATGGTCTTCTTGCCCACTCCCTTGAACCTTTCCAACTCAGCTTTGATTTCTTCATCAGTGCTTTGCTGCAGGTGCTCTAAACTGCATTCTCCTCTTTCTGATTTGAGAGTGTTCAGGATGACCTGCAGGTCGTAAGATCTCTGGTATGAATTTACCACCAATGCCAAGGATACCGGACAAAAGCTCTGAGTAAACAAACGACCAAATCTCACGATCAAGTCACGAAGTAACAGCACCTGGTTTTGCCCCTCAAAGTGATGTTGCAGCAGGGCATCTGCACTTGATGACAACGCAGCAATCTGTGGTAGTTGCAGAATGCGCAGCAGAACAGTCACAGGAAGATGGTCACCAGGATACGCATTGACTTCTGTTTGAGCAGAAGTACAGATGCATGCATACCATAGGCTCTTTGCGTGACACACAGACAAAGAGCTTGCTGAAGCACTTCTCCCTTGCATCTTGATACACAGTCCTAGTGCATGTTGACACACAGTCTGACGCATCTTGACACACAGCCTAATGAGTCTTGATACACAGTCCTAATATGTGGCAACTGCACCTTGATACGCTCTGTCTTGATGGCAGCCAGGCCGCCAGATTTGATGCTCTCCTCAACATCAGCTGCATTCACGACCTTTGCACAATCAGACACAATTTGTGACGCAGCATTTGCAGCTAAAGAAAACATCAAATGTTGTGAGCATTGAGCATACCACTATCTGCAGTGCGCACCATTTCCCATTCAGGGAAGTTTTCCTTGAGCTTAGCAAACGCTCTAGCACTGTTCACGTCTGTTGTGTTCTGAGATAAAATCGTGCAGACCTGCAGACACAATCTTCAGTTAACCAGGTTGCATTTGCTGCTGCTGTAATGCAGTGTATGCAATTCAGGCACAAGCTGTGCCAATGGGTTCAGCTGCTGTCTTGACCCACCAAAGAATCCAAGACAGTCTTTTGCCAAGACTCTTTGTTTGATGCCTGCTTGTCGGCAGCTGCTTGTCCCTCTGCCAGCTCAAACTTTTCTTCCCCAAGAGCAGCACGCTTGGGATCCCCATGCAGCGCTGCCAATCCGTCTCTGGCCACCTGCGTGCCGAAGTGAAAACAAGTAAGGATGTTATGCATGCTGCTGAACAACCTCAGCGCCTCTGCCAACTCCTGGAACCGACTGCCCATGGACCTGACTTGCCTGGCACTCTTTAGGAGTGGGCCGATTGTGCTGTGGATATGGCCCAGAATAGCCATCAGAACCGCCTGTGCGGATTTTTTGGTCTTTTTCAACAAATTTTGATGTGGGAGAGCGCAGCTCTACCTCTGAGTCGGATGTCACTTGATCTAGATCAGAGTGTTTGCGCTTTTTGGTCTGCATATTCTGACCAACTTTTCTGGGCACGCTGACTTTGCTTGCATTAGTTGCTGCTGCACTTCTTGTTCGAGTGCCTGTCATGCTTACAGAGAGCGCTCTTATAGAAGCTCATGTTGATTGCTAGCGTTACCACGATCGAATTGGGCGGGGGTCTGTGCATCCCCATGGGAACCCAGAAACACACAGGGAGGGAGGATGGGCCAAAGCCTACTGACACCAGCCTCTGCTACCAGGCAAGCCTTGCCTGTACTTGCGCTAACGCCAAAGCTATGCAACATACCGATACCGTGCTGTTGTACTGCAGCTTATATGGTCGAAGGGCTCCGTATCTCTGCGTTGGACTTATCCTTTAACCGTATACAGTGCAACTCATGGGAAGAGCTCGAGCCGGTGCTGGATCAGCTGTTAGGACAGCGCATCGTGCACTTGCTTGAACTTGGCAACAACTACCTTCCAGCTCTGGACATTTTGAAATAGAGTGCGAGATTGTCAGAGAAGTTCTACGGTTTTGGTAACAGGCTTAGCATGCTGGGCTATGAGAGCGTAAGTCCCTTCACTGATGATCCCGACTTGAAGCACTGGTTGAGCAATGCTAGAGACTTCAAGCACGAAGTGTACGGTAGCACATACTCAGATTGACAGGTCATCCTTTCAATCTCCTCTTGGATAGTTCTAGGCTATCACTGCAAAGCTTTGCAGAGCAACACTCATCTATGTAGTGCTGCCTATGATCTGCATGATAAGGCGACATGTCTCTGTAGAATCACCTAGTCTTGCCCTAAGCTTGTTTGTGAGAGCTGCGGGGCATCCAAGGCGTTTTCAGAGATTTTACTTGACAGTTTGACATTTCAGCGTAGCTGGGCATGCCCTGCATTTCAGACCTTTGTCGAGATACATACATACATTGTATGCATAAGCCTCATTACATGTATGCGTTTGCTGTCCAATCACTTTGGTCTAGCCTGGCAACAAGGAACTCCCACCTCTCAAGTTGCAATCCAAACCCAGACAGACAGACATATAGCCAGACACAGACCGACAGACACAGACCAACCTGCTTCTGCTGCTGTGCTGGCATGCAAGGGTGTTACTGCTACTAGCTCCCAAGGCTCAATAAACATTTCAGGAAAGTATGGGCAGCAGCGTTCAGCATCAAAGGAATTGTATATGACCTTGCTACGTATATGCAACGCTGGATCTCTTGCCGTATATGCTCAATGGGCATGCAACAACTGTTCAAACTGACATGTAATTTGAAGTTTGCTTTGCCTGCAAAGGACAGTTTACATACACATATGCCAGCTGATGATGAGCCACAGACAATGCAGTCAACCATCTGGACATGCAGGTCAGTGCTGCTGGCACAATGTGTCATGTTGTTACACGCCAGGGCAACAGTTCATGTGAAACTACTGTCACACAAGGCTAACAACCCATTGGTATTGCCTGCTGAGGCAGCTTCATGGTTTGGCTGCCACTCACACACTGACTAGCAAACAGCAATAAGCAGACACATCCAGCACCATGACAACAATGTCGGGCAAATACAATTCGAAAAAATGATGGCTGTCAACACAACACCAGTGCCAAGCAATAAATGAAGGGTTTCACTGACTTCAACACCAATGCTATTCATTGGCACAAAACACAGCTACAGCCGCCACTTGTCATCCTGCTCAATTTCAGTACATCATCTACCTGGTTTGGAAATTGAGATACTGCAAAGATATGGCACTGACAACTCTAAAGAAGAAGCACCAACCGAAAGAAATGAGTACACACCAGCCAATGTAATAATGCTCAAAACCTAGGGCAGTTCTGACATAGTCTGCAATGGAGATCAGTGAGCCATCAGGCTGTGCAACCAGGTTTGGCAAATCCCCAAGTTGACTTGCCACAAGACCATACGTTGTCCATGTCATGGGATTCAGGTAATAGGCCCAAATCCACCACCCTCGAATTTGCTGCACAACACAATCAACACGCTTCACCACAACAGCATCAACAAAGACAGGCATGCCGTCCTGACAGCACTAGCAGCAGTTCGTTGGTGCAAGACTTTAAGCCAAGCAAGAAGACTGGAGGTAAATCACCATCAGTAGTTCACTCAACCAGTCTGATCAGCACTAGCACCACATTCTCTGCATGACAGCAGCTGACAGGACATGTCAAGGAAGCTGACAAGCAACACTTTTGGCCAGCACGGCTGATGCAATGGCAATCTAGCTGTTCGATTCTTCAGTGCATGCTTGTCACAGACAGACAACAGAGCAGATGCAACTTGTTTGAGCCAGAAAGGCTAGCCGTCTTGCGTACCGGTTTTGCAATGTAGAACCCAGAAAGGACGTTCCAGGTGGGGATGAGGGTGAGCAGGACTGTGGTGGCAATCTGAAGGTTGGAGGACACATTCACACTCATGATGCCCACATGCGTGAACTCGTCCAGGGTCAGAAGCAGGAACAGCAAAAACCAGAAGAACTTCTCTGCAACATAAGGGAACAGCTTTGGTACAAGGACAAAGGAATTAGGTTCTGTGCCTGTCTTGGGAAATCTGGCCCCACAATAGGCTAAAGCATCCACCATGCTCATTACATGTGAGTGGGTGACATGGGAAATCACATAACAATTCATCCGAGCAACAGACCATTATCTTTGCTCACATGCACAATGACTGCCCTGTATCGCTGTCACGGCAACATGCAACAGACTGCAAAGTGGTAACTATAGCCATGATTGACATTTGATGAGACACAGAGGAGACACAGAGGAGGGAAGGATGCAACAGGCAACAGACAGCAAAGTGGTACATACAGCCTGAGTTGACATTTGCCAAGACACAGAGGAGAAAGGAAGCAAGGCATACCAACGTTGAGCTCCAAGCCAGCGCACCAATACACGATACAGCTGTACACACACGCCTGGACAAAGATGTAGGGCAGCTCTACTGTACACTGCGCCAGTGAGAAAGGCAAAGAATGGTAGAAGAATGAAGCCCGCTCTCTGTAGTACACAGCTCTTTCCACTGAGATGACGGGTAGGACATTCAGCGCATACAGAGCTCCCAAGAAAATGGTGGTAGCATTGACGGCGCCCACGACAGCAGTCACGTCCTGTTCAGAAGACCTGCACCACAAGGCAAGCAGCTTCAGAGCTGATTGCAGATAATGCATAACAGATGCGTCCAATGATGCGCTGTATAGTTCAGCAGTCTATGTGTCTGCAGCTGCATTGAGACTTACACTCGATTATAGTTGAACAGCATGTGTGTATGCAGCCGCATGTGCATTGAGACTTGCACTAGCAGATAAAAAAGGCTGTCATGACGCCTGTGACCAATTGTCAAACACGTGTCTGACTTAAGAAACACAGGCCTGATTCAACATGGTGCAGCAGGCAAGGGGCATCTAATGCACAACAGTAGGGGCATACCTCTTATGACCAATCTTCCAGTACAGAGTCCCCAGTACAAAGCCCAAGATGACAGTCGTTATGAACCTGATGTAGTTGTACTCAGGTGTGCGCCAGTATGCTATCGAGAACTTCTTTAGCAGCGCCTGCATTCCGCAAAGACAGTCACAGCACAGCACAGCACAGCACAGCACAGCACAGCACAGCACAGCACAGCGCAGCACAGCACAGCGCAGCACAGCGCAGCGGCCTGGTACCCACTCACCAGGTACTGCGTGCTGGACCGCTTGGCATACTTCTCCTTGAACTCTATGGGCTTGTAAGCATTCTCTTGTGAATGTTCGTCCACCAGCCAATCTGTCTGCCTGCAGACGTGCCATGCAACAGCTGGTGTCAGAAAGGACTGTTCGTGACTGCCTGTTGACTCCCCTGACGAGCCTTGAGGACAGGAAATGTAAGTTGATCAAGATTGATTGCTCCAGCTGCGTTGTGCAAACTGCTGTAATATGTACGTGCCCATGTGCCATGTTGAGCAGGTGAGGACATACACACAGGTATGCTGCAGCAGCTTCATCGTGCCAATCAGACTGCTTACAGCAACCTCCTGCACTCACCTACCCGCAATCAGTGGCCACGTATGCAGTCAATTTGCATGCTCAGCACACATCAAGAGCGCTCTGTACAGTGCTGCTTGCCCTTCTCAACAAAGCCAGCAATATTCTGTTTGCGCTACAATGCCTGAGCAGCGATGTGCATGTGCATCCACATCGGGACTGTCTGTCTGTATGCATGTCTCACCCTTTCAGCTCGCTGTCCAGGAACTGCTCCGCAAAGCTGATGTCTTGCTTCTCTTCAACAGAGGCTGTGGTATTCTCCAGCATCCAGGTGGCAGGGTTGTAGCCAGGGGTGATGCGGGGTGACCCCAGCTTCTCGAAGTATGTGATCAAGTCCCTGGAGTTTTCTCCCAAGGCACCGGCATACAGCGTGCTGCCGCCTCTTTGCAACAACAGCAGCTCATCAAAGGCCTGCAGACACGGAGTTGAGCATGATGCAAAACAGGTGTCTGCTGCTGTGAACAGGCCTTGAGCGGCTATGCATCTGCGCCTGTGGGCGGCCACAGCTGTGCAACTCACAGCAAAGGCAGTAAACAATGAAGCGGAGGAATCTGCCCGCCTGCAAAAGCAGCTTGCTGAAAGCTACTGTGAACACTGTGATGTAAACAGAATGAAGAAGGATAGCATATGAAATTCACTTTTGAAGGAAGAGGATGGGTGACATGGAGGGAAATAGCAGACCAGAGGTCAGGCATGGAAATAAATCAGACCAAAAGAAAGATCTTGGCAGAAGAGTTGCATAGCCTGAGGGAGGGCCTCAGCAAGTTGACTGAGAGAAAACCAAGAACACTCAGCGCTCCAACAGCGATTGGAGGCACACAATGCAACAATAGAACGCCCTGAATCTGGCCCCAGCTGCCATGCAACAAATCCCACGTACCGCAAAATACCGCAAAGGCACACAAGTTTTCCAGTGCAGTATTACCAATGAGTCTCCAAGGATGTGAGGCATGCAGGAAATGGCTTGCTCAGGAGGCTCAGAGTGGCTGGATAACGCACTCAGCAGCAGCACCTTAGACTGCACACCCCACGCACTTGCAGGTTGGGGTGCAGGCTGGGGTGCAGGTTGGGCTGCAGGTGGGGTGCAGGCTGGGGCGCAGCCCACTTGAGCACAAGGGGTAGAAAAGAGAGAGAGGGTGTGACCTGGAAAATCTCCAAGCTGGGTTGGTGAATGGTGCACACCACGGTGCGGCCGGTGCGCACCGTGTTCTTCACTGATCTCATCACAATAGCTGCAGCTCTTGCGTCCAGACCTGCATATGTAGCCACAAAATGCTCACCCAATGACTAATATCAGCACTACTATCAACATGAGTATCGTTATGATTGCTGTTGACACAGACAAGTATTACTGACCACCACTTCCCCTACCATGGTATCAAACAAAACCCTACGAGAACAAAAGGGGTTGGGACATAATTCATGCAGAGCATCATGAAACAAGATCTGGGTGATTGCGAAGCTCAGGTGAGCTGGCCCACAAAGTCAGTGAAGGGGCAGCAAACCACTTCCACTGCCACAGCTACTGAAACTGCCCTGTGCAAGCCCTAAAGACACACAACAGAATGTAGACCCATCACTGTCTGTGGTGTGTCTCTTGGGCTTGCACAGAGCAGCTTCAGTAGCTTTGGCAGTGCAAGTGGTTTGGTGACCCATCACAAGAGCTGATGCCCCCTTCATGGGGTAGGGCCTTGGCCTTGGCAGGAAAGTAACTTTAGCCGGCAATCATTGGGGTACGCCATGTACAGCAGGTCAATCACGACAAAACTACTCAGACCCATGCAAAAGGTTGCAAATGGTGACTAACCTGAGGTGGGCTCATCCATGAAGACAATGGAGGGATTGGAAACCAGCTCCACTGCAATGGTCAGCCTCTTGCGCTGCTCAACGGACAGACCACTCACTCCTGGCATACCCACCAGGGCGTTGCGCAGGCCTTGCATGTCCACCAGCTCCAACACCTGTTACACACGCAGCATTATGTTATAGATATTAAAAATATATATTATGTAATGTGGTACTATGTATATTCTGTTTTATATGTCAAGGTATATATGGGAAATAATACCGAGGGCTGACGTAGAGACAGATTCAGCAGCTCTCAGATACAATACCGTAAAAAAGGATTGCTGGAAATGTGATGAATGTGCAGTAAGCTGTGCATGATGGTGGGACGTGAGGGTCTGAATGCAAGAAGCCAGCATGTGGTATGCACTGGCATGCGGACACCAAACCATAAGGTGAGCTGTGCCAGCGTGCAGCTAAGCAGTGTGACATGGCCAGAGACACAACTTGCAGCACCAAATGGAAAAGGTATACATAAGTATACATAAGTCAGACGCAGCTCACATTGTCGACAAATGCGGCTTCTGAGCGTTTGTTCACATTCCTGTCCAGCCGAAGATTTGCGCTGAACCTGAGGGACTCGACCACGGTGAGAGCTGGAGTGTGGATGTCATTCTGCTCCACGTACCCCATCACACGAGCCAATGTGGCCTTTGTCTTGTCCCTTCCATTCAGCTTCTGCTCACCAGTGATGCGCCCGCCTGCCAGCCAAGGAGACCAGTCATGACATGAATGACACAGTTAGCGCTTCATGATCATGCATGAACATAGCAGTGCTGCATGACTTTCTCACTCTTGTGAAGCTTTCTCAAGGGGAATACTCACTGAGTGGCAATGTGCCTCTGCTCAGGCAAGCAGTGCAGAATTACGCCCACAAGCACAGACTTGAGCTTTGCACAAAGCTGAGAAGTTGTGAGTCAAGTATATGCCAGCAGCAAGAAGAAGGGACAAAGGGAGTAAGCATGATTTTATGCAGCAGTAACATTGTGATGTCATGGGCCAGAAGACTAGCAAACCAACAAGAGGCAACAGTCACTGTCATAATTGACATGGCAACAGCAAAATCACACGAATGACTGGGGCGGAAGGCAAAATCACACAGCTGACTAGGGCCGGAAGCAGACCTGTCTTGCGGTCAGCCAGCACGTCCATGAGTGTGGTCTTGCCAGCGCCTGAAGCTCCCATAAGGGCTGTTAGCACACCAGGCCTGAAGGCTCCGGTGATGCCCTGCCATACAAAGACACATGCATCAGCAGCAAAGCAGCAACCTAGCGGCACAGTGCACTCACAGTGCCTTGCTGATGGTGTTGTGCATACAGAGTTGCCGACACAGGAGAGAAATACTCTACTGGATAAATGTGCTTGAATTGGCTATCCCTAAATCCTTCTCGTAGACAAATACAACAAGCCACTGCATGCAAGCTGCCTTGCTACTTTACTTTGCTTTTACTTTTGCCTAGCTTGCGACGGGCAATTCAAAGAAGCAACTGCAATTACCACTGATGCAGGCGTCAGCAAACAGGTGGTCAACAGGCTGCAAAAGAGGACAGCAGCAAGAAGCAGCAGCAGAAGAAGACTGCCAGGCACCTTCAGCAGCTCCAGCTCTTCACTCTTATTGTCTGGCCGCTTGACAAAATAATGGATGTCCTTGAAAACCAGCGCAACAGGATCAAAGGGCAAAGACAGCCCCTGCTGCTCACTGCCGTTCTCGCTGGCGCCATCAGCTGCAGCATCACCATTCTGTAGAGACTGACTAGGCGCTGACTCAGCCCCTGTGCCAGCTTGAGCATTGGCATTGCCAGGGGCGGCCCCTGGACCCCCTCCTGCAGAGGGGCCCAGAGCTGAGGCCCCGTAAGCAGAGCCAGGGTTGGCCACAGCAGCATCCCCTTCACCTTCCTGCAAAGCATGCATAGCATGGTTTGAACTCGGTTTGAGCGTTAGTGGGGCCAGCCTCTGTACAATTCACATTCACCGATTCGCAGAACGGGACCCCAAGCTGATGCGCAGCCTGATCTGAAATGTGCCCAGGCATTGCTGGAAGCGTTGTGCCATCCTCATTTGCAAAGTGCAATCCATGGCAATCATGGCATCCTTGCGTCCCTTACAAATGATCAGCTGCTATTTTGCCTTGGTATCATAGCAGTGACGTTTATAAATCATCAGCTGCTATCTTGCCTTGGTATCATGGCAGTGACGCTCACAAATTAATGCCTCAGCTTTGTCGCAAAGAGCAGTCCAACAATGCAGCAAACAGCAGCAAGACAGCCGTATCAGCATGCAAGTTGCACCCCCTTTTAATCACTGTCCAGCAACTTGAGCGTGCATGCAGTGCTATCTATCACAGAAGCCAAGGCAAGTTCATACCTTCTCTGCAACTTTAGAGGCATCAACAGTCTTCTCCCCATTGGCACTGTCATTCATGTGACGGTAGCCATTGGTCTCCATTCTGCCAGAGTCAGTGACCTTCCTCTGCTGAGCCTTGCTGCCTGACGCCTTGTCACTTTCCATATCAGCGTCTATGGCTGCCGCTGCTTCTTCACTCATTGCTGGCCTCTGCTGAGGAACTGCATCACCACAAATCAAAGTCATGACACTCTCTGTAGTAGATGCTGACAGTAGTCAAAGGTTTGCTTTGCTGCACAGCAGGAATGGGCGCAAGGCACTAGTCCAGAACAGATACTGAACTGAGCTGCAAAGCAAGAACCTGTATTTGCTTGAAAAACACAGCCTGCAATGGATTATGTCAGCACATAGAACTTCACGTCAAGCAGACAGCAGCAGCAGCAGCAGCAGCAGCAGCAGCAGCAGCTCTTGAAGAAGCTTACATGATAGGAATGTAAAGGCCACAGTGGCAATCAAATTGAACACAATTGCATAGGCCGCCAAGACCCCCACCCCCAGCCACACCCACCAGTACCCCGTCTGGATGTCAAAGACTGCTAGCGAAGCCTCCCCAAGGGTGATGGAGGGGTCATACTCATAACGCGCGCTCCACTGCTTGGTCGTGAACTCGTTCAGGGCAAGCGAGCGCACTGTGAACGATAATGGTGAGATCCAATACGCCCAAATCCACCAGCCTCTGATCAGTTCTGCAGGCCACAAATCAGCAGTGCCTGAGCAAGAGTGTGCATGACTAGTGACACACAACAGTGCAATACTTGCCCAGGTCAACAAGCAAGGCAGATACTGATTTCAAGGCTGTTGCTGCTTATAGCTGGCCTGTTGTCCCTTGGCGTGAACTTGTGCAGTCTGATTTTGAACATATCTGCACACAGGCTGTTACTATGCTGACTGCCAGAACAGGACCTTTGACGTGAAGCTAGTCAGGACTGTATGTACCTGACTCTAGGGGAAGACAAGTTTTCCATGAAGATGTAATAGATGAAAACCATTCCTGGGAGATATCTGGCATGATCACAGGCTATGCAGCGTGTGAGGAAAATTATAGGACATGCAGCCTGTAACATGTCAAGATGCAAAGCGGGGGTGGAAGTGTGCCAACCGCTGCATTTGAGCTGCAGGGTCCAGCACTACCTGGCTGGTGCACAGCGTAGCAGGGCAAAGCATGACATATAGACACGTGTCCAAGCACAGTCAAGCATGGTACAAATGCACATGATAGGTATGGCAAGGCCACAAGGTGATAGCTGGTGAGACCACATGGTGGAGTATGGCAAAAGCGCGCATGATGGCGTATGGCAAAACTGTGCACAGCAAGGTATGGCAAAACCGCACTCAACAAAACGGTGAATGAAGACAGACTGCAGGGTGCAGCCTGCATGCAAGCATGATGTCAAGATGTGGCAAAGCGTGAGAGCACATTCGAAGGCTCAGGCCTGGTGCAAGGGACCTACTGCGCGCAAGCATGATGCCTCCAGAAAACACCAGAGCAAAGATGGACAGCACGCCAACAGTGGAGGCGATGATGGGGTCGCGCCCGACAGCAGCACAGCCTCTGAACAAGGCATTGGATGCCATGTTGGTCAGGAACAGGACCAGCCAGTATGTCCAGAACCTGCAGCAGCATTCAGTTGGTTGCTGCTGTCACAGGCATCACCACACAGACCAGCCAGTGCACTGCTGGTGTTGTTGCAGTGATGTGCTTGGGGTAAGCATTGATGTGCTTGGAGTAAGCAAAGACATGTTTGGTTGGAGGGTGAGTCCATCAGCAAACTGAGCATTTGCATAAATCTGAGCAACTAGCACTATGGCCGAGGAAGACACGGATCCACACAGGACATAATCATAACAATAAACGTTTTCCGGCTCATGATGAGCTAGGTACGTGCGGGACAAGTCTTGTCTCTCCAAAGCTGTCTGTCATGCGCATTTCTATAATGTGTACTAGTTTGACGTACACACAGGATATGGATCCACCTGGACCAGAATTCACAAACCTACCATCTCACATGATCGTTACTACTTAAGGCTGTGTGAAACACATACAGCATCGTAGCTCAGAGTCATGATGTGACATAGCATGCAACACATCATGTGACATAGCATGCAACACATCATACATGCATCCAATTTGGTGATAAAATGAAGGCAATCACAGATACTAACCGTCCAGCATTTTTGTAGTAGCCGACAGCAAAGTAAGGGATGCAGACCCACAGAAGGGCTTCCCAGATTGACAGCGGCAGGTCCAGAATCGTCTTTGGCAGGGCATAACACCAGGCAGGGAAGAACTGCAGTGCACAGAAAGGGTCAAGCGCAAAAAGTGCAGAAGCACATGTAAGGTCAAAGAAATAGACTGCAGTGCACACAAAATTCAAAGGAAGAAAGTGCAGAAGCATGTTTAAGGTTAAAGGGAGCAGAGACTGTGTGCAGCATGCTCATTTGACCTTTCAATGATGAGTAAGTGCACAAAGCATGACAAGCGTCCAGACATTGCATGTGCACAAAGCGTGAAACATACAAACTTTGCTGGACCTCTTGCTCAGCTGCTGACTTGTGTAGTGAGGTTTGTTACAAGCAGCTGGACATGGCAGCGCTTGCACATGCACATGTGTGTAAGTGATTGCATTTGTACTGCTGCACAAGGCGAGTTGCATGTCGTTTTAAGGCACAGCGTGTACTGTTGCAGGCATCAGTTCACACCTTATTGTCTCTTTGCTTGTAGAAGACTGGGAGCGCAAGTACTGTCTCAGGAATCTGCAAAACACCATCATCAAAGTGAACTGCCATACAGGTTGTCATTGCCTGCCCTGCTACGTAGGACTGTGCCGTGAGCAATAATACCAACAATATCATCTTGAAGTAAAGTGCATGCCAGATGTGCCAGTACGACGTGTCATCATCTTGTGCTCAAGCTGATAGCAACTACAATCAATGCCCAATTTCTCTCAACAGATGACCAGCCTCCACTGTAGCAAACACACACAGCAGATGGAAAAGGAGCCATACCTTTCCAAAGCCTGCAAATGTACTGATCAGGGCAGCGAAGAAGATCTCCAGCAGGAACAGCTGTCCTTCCTGAACTGTGTCGTGGCCAGGCTTGATGAACAGAGTGGCAGACAAGAAAGCTAGGTAAGTAATCTGGAAGGTTCTGGAGTACAGATTGAACCTGTCTCTGTAAACCAGTTTCAGCTCGCGCTTCATGCAGGCTTTCAGGGCCTGTCGCCAGCTGAGCCCGTACCTGCAGTGGGCAAAGGCACTGGGAAGGGCGACGCTGAAGCGCAAAGTCGTCTGAAAGGCAGACGCGAAAGGCAAGTGCAAAGAGCAAAGGTAGCTGCTGGACTGAAAGGCCTGCCAACGGGCCTACTTAGAAAGAAAGATTTAAACAGAACCTTCTGTGACCTTTGGTAATGCAGTAACACACAAGGCAAGAAGTCTAGCAAGAACAGGCCTCAAACAACGCACACAAGTCAGGCATCAACTTGCACATGCGAATCCTGCTCAGGAGCACTACCACCAACACTGACGCTACGCTTGCATGCGGCTCATGACAGAAACAGAGCTCCACATGTGGTAAAGTCATGGCAAAAACAGTGCAGCCACAAGGCAGATGCAGACAGCAAGACAAGCGCACAGGTAGGAATGGGACAGCCAGGAAAAAAGTGTGGGTCTCACTGGGTGGTGACTAGGGAGTCTGTCTGGCGCTGGCTGCCCTTGTAGGGAGCCTCTGCTGCCTCCAAGGCAGACCTGCCCTTCTCACTTCCATAGAAGGCAGCTGCCATTTCCTGAAAGGCAAGATCAGACACTGGTTATAATGTGTGAGGCAGATCAAGGTCATGTTACCTTATGAATCTGTGCATAAGTCAGCGTGTGCAATATTTGTGCAATGTTTGGGCATGCTCAAGGCAGCTCGCTGCAATCTGCTTGCAGGGTTTCTGAAACAATTAATCCATGCATGCATGCAGTCATGTACCAGCTGGCTCTCAACACAGTAGCAGGGAAAGCACATGATTGTGCACTCAGATAGTCAGTCTGAGTCATGATGTGTCATGAAACACATGGCAGATTGCTGCATGTCACCAGAGCCATGGGATTGACAGTGCATCAGCATCTGGCATGACAAGCAGATGTACACATCAGCAGTCAGCGTCTAGCCTACCTTGACAGTCATGTAGTCATGCTTGCCGCTCTTGTCCTTGCGAAACTGCGCCTGACCTTTCTGTATAGTGACATCTTGCAAGAAGTCAGCGTCACCCTTTGCCTCAGGGCACTCGAAACCCAGCTTGTTGAAGAATGGCATCACCTGCAGACACATCTTGCTTTATGTCTCAACAAATTTTGTGAATCTGCAGCGAAGTGAGTTTGTAGTGAGCTGTAGTTCTGCGACAAAGTGATTCAGTGTGATGTGGTTTTTCATCAAAGGGAACTTGATTGTAACAGTCTGTGTCCCACGCATCCTTGACTTACTCTGCTATGCACCAGCCCAGTATACAATACATGCATGGCAATGCAAGGTCAGACAGCAGAGACAAAAAGTGCGTATAGCAACACAAAGTGACGCAAACCCTCTGCAGACACAGCTAAGGCATTCTGGCTGACGCAGTTTACAGTATGTCGTGCATTGCCAATCAAGCGCCATCCAAGGCATGCACCTTAACTCACACTTCAAGCTTCAAAGATACGCAGCGCTTTGCCGATGCAATGAACACAGATCTGGCCGCATGTGTATGTGACCGCATGACATCGCAGAAAATTCATGCCAGGCGCTGATCACAACAGAATCATCAGCAAGTGTTGAGATGCAGGGATCTCTACCTCTTCCCGGGGACCATGATACACTATCTGTCCCTGGGACAGCAGCATGACGTCATCAAACAGGTTGTACGTCTCAGGGGCTGGTTGCAGCAGGGCCACCAGCAGAGTGCCCTCCATGATGTGGCAGAAGTTGGAGAGGCATTTGGTGATGAGAAAGGTGGTGGCGCTGTCCAAGCCCGTGCTGATTTCATCCATGAACAGCACCTTCTTGCCACCCACAATGATCTCACCTGAAGACACGCTGCTTCACAGTCATCGGCAGCTTCCACTACCGTCCCAAAGGCGACTCAAGCAGGCTGCTGACAGAATGCTTGGTGCTGACTTCTTGGACCATGCATTCCTGCGTGACTGGTCAAGGGCAATGCTGTATATTGACATACGCATTCATGTACACCAGGGAAGAACAAGGCTGCATAATCTACCATCACAGCACACTGATGCTCATCCAAAGCTTCTTCCCTGATGCTGTTGTACATGGGTAGCACTGTGGCGACAGGGCAGATGTACTAGCCATTTGTTGGACACACGTGCTGACTATGTCTGTGAGCTTACAGCCTTTTGCATCCCTACATACGTTTGCGCAATTTGGTACTGGACTACTGAGCAGGGTTCATGTTGACTGCCAGTAGCAGCTGCATGGCTTCAGCTGTTGGAGAGTGGCAATGTGGGAAAGCATCTGCTGGAGAGGTGAGAGAATATGGCAAGCCAGAAAGGTGATTCACCTGAAGTGACGCGCTTCTTCTGGCCCCCACTGATACCTCTCAGCAGCTGGTCCCCCACAATGGTGTCAGCACACACTTCCAGCCCCAACAGCTTCATGATTGTCTGCAACAAGCTTACAGCATTCAAGTCAGCAGTCAGTCAATTTGCTTTGGACCTCACGAATGCAAGCTGCAGCTGAGCCAGCAATGCTGAGCATAAACATGCAGGTCAACTGTGATGAGCAAGTCCCACATGCAGATCATAAGCATGTGAATTATGCATCGCGCTGGGAATATGTATTGAGAGCCAACATTTATTGTTCTCATGCTCAGTGACAACCCATCCTGCGTCATACTCAGTGCTATGATATGAAGCCACCCAGTATTGAACTGTATTGGGAGCAAACCAATGAGTATGTTTTGCAGAGATGTAGCGTCTCTGCATGAGAGGCCCAAATGCACAGACCTGAGTGGCAATGTGGTCAGGTGTAGACGCAGCGTTGGCCTTCAGGTAGGCATCCACAGCAGGATCTGAGTCTGTCATAGTGATGCCCTGCTCCTCCTCCCGCCGCAACAGCTCATGCAACTCATCTGCACACGTCACTTTTCTAATGTCTAGCTAAATCTCTTTCAACTTGATGTTGACGCTGATATGATCTGCTGTTCTTGATACGATCTGCAGCTCATTGGCTGAGGCGCAGGCGCTACCCTGTTGCTGTATGTTTGTGATTCTGCTTACAGATTGTGCTTGAATTCAACTCATTGTGATGTGGTACACAAGACTGCGTGCATTGAGTGATTGCATTTGCAGTGAATGCAAACCTGAGTCTGCTCCTGGATGGTGACCGTGCCAGCGCTAAAAGACTGCCAAAATCACTAAGGACAGGAACGACCAATGACAATGCAAATGCATGATGATCACAGGGTCAAAAGGCAAGATTAGCCAAGCATCATGCATCAGCATGGCTTGTTGCAGCAACAAGGACTGCTGGCAGCACAAACAGAACGCACAAGCCAGCCTTGACTTGTAAGTGCAAGTGCAAGTGCAAGTGCAAGTGCAAGTGCAAGTGCAAGTGCAAGTGCAAGTGCAAGTGCAAGTGCAAGTGCAAGTGCAAGTGCAAGTGCAAGTGCAAGTGCAAGT
>JAABUK010005358.1_pt1 | contig 20076 bp, 23 predicted proteins | sample 5559141 | NCBI WGS metagenome assembly JAABUK01 (sample SAMN10711869, study PRJNA513367) | rock metagenome | isolation source: Antarctica rocks | place: Antarctica: Victoria Land, Pudding Butte nord | collected 2016-01-03 | reverse complement strand
TAGCAATCTGCTTTGCCTCGGCGCAGCCGAAGGCGCAGGTAAGGGGAGGTAAGTGGAGTTGTGGATTGTCTTTGTCTTTGTCTTTGTCTGCCGTCTAAGTCAAAGTCAAAAAGTCAAATAGCAACTATTCTGGCAAATTTTTGAGCCAAGCAAGATTCAAAGTGATGTGCTCAAGGGCTTTGAGGGCATGTCTTCAAGGAGATTCAAGGGAGTTTGGACAAACGTATGGCAGTAACAGTCAGGCATGCTCGCAAGAAAAGACATGGCTTTGTGGGGTGATGCTCGTACATGTGCTTGGGTCATCAGTCCAGATAAGTGGTAAGTCTTTGCTGGCATGCTCTGTGCAAAGACTCCTGCTAGCTGGTCGTCCACTTGCTGGAAAGATGACACGTTTGGGCCCAATACATCCTGCAAACCATTCATGTTGTTCTGTCTGTGCATGGTCTATGTATGGCTTGTGATACTCTGCACACATGATAATGGTAACAACAATGTTTAGCCAAGAATGGCTCAATGAGCCGGTCTTAAGCAGGGCTTGTGAAGCATATGCTCAAGTCAGCTCGTTTTGCATGGTGTCATTGTCTGCATCACCTCAGCCCAGCCATGAACGCGCCAGGCAGAAAGGAGACCAGTACTTGTTCATAGTGATGAGTGCCAATTCACTTGCAGCAATATGTCATGACGGCTGATACCAATTGGTGCCAGGCACAGCGTATGCGAACCTTCACAGGACCCATAGCACGGATGGGATCAAAAACAGCTGCTTTCTGTTGAACGCTTTCAGATCCGAAGAAGTTCACCTGCAGCAGAACAGCTAGTATCAGGGGGCACAGAGCAAAGACAGGGATCAGCCAAACTCAGTTACTAGCTAAGCTTAGTCATTGACATCTTAGTCAGTGTGCTTGGTCAGTATGACAAAGCAAGGGCGTCGTACAGCCAAATTAGGCTTATGAAACACAGCATTGCTTTCTCGACATTTTCTATGCAGATGATGCAGATGCTGTTTCATCTGCATCATCTGCTGCTTTGGGTGTAATGCAAAAACAGTGAGCACACCGCATTCAAAAAGCTTCTGCAGCATTGTCAACACATACCACTAGAATTGCTTGATTTCCAGGAATGCTGAATATTTCAAGTCCCAGACCTGGGTATTGGGCCAGTGCTGCAACTGCGAAGCCTGTCAAGTTCCTGCCATGCCACAGAAAATTCGCCCTGTAAAAATGGTGAAGACTGATGCAATGTATGCGCCTACTTCATCTGGAGTAGTGCAAATGCACTGAGACTATAGTGGGAAATGTACTGCAACAGCTGCACACATTGTGCTAGTGTTTGCTTGTGGATAAAGGCAGTGCTGAACAGCATGCACAGCAACAAGGAAGTGATGCAGTCAGGACATGAGGCGCGATGCCCACCTGATAGTTGTCAAGTTGCTGTCATCAGGCAAAATAAGATACCCAGCATACACATCTGTTGTGTCATTGAAGAGTTGAAATGTTACTTCAGTCACTATTCCAAATACTGTTCCAGCCCCTTTCAATCCCCTCAGCAGCTCATGATTTTGTGTTTTGGAAACTGTGATCTGCAACAGATATAGACCATATAAGACGTTGCTTCCTTGAACAAACAGCCATCCGCTTGTCAACACAAAACACTGCCATGAACAATTGTTTGACAACAGTCCATGAGCTGCCATCTAGCTAGTATAGATGACATAAGCCCCAACGTTATATTCATACCAGCGATCCATTTGCGATGACAATTTGAGCTCCAAGGATCCTGTCACATGTCAAGCCATGCTGCCTCATGGACAGGCCGATGCCCCCGCCCAGAGCTAGTCCCATCCCTGCATGCAATATACGATATTATGCAATATGTACCTCATACCCAAATAAGAGTTGATAAGTCGTGATATACAGACATGTACTATGGCACTGATATCAGCACTGGGTGCTTGTAAGCAGCAAGGCCAACCATGAGGGTGCAGGATGCTTGATGGCAGCTGAAAAGCATGCATCAATTTTTCAATTCCACAGGACAACTGAAGAGACAAGCGGATATTGGGTCAAATTACTAAGTTGCCCTAATCCCCACAAGATCCTTGCAAGCCATTTTCGTGTGTTAGGTCAAGACATGCAAGCATACCCATTCATCAAAGCCGGGCAAATCATATGCAGAACATACAATATGTGCCAAAACAGTGCGAATGATGCTGAAACTATGCATACCTGTTGAGTTGATATCTCCCCAGGGTAGACCTAGTCCCCAAGTTGCAGCTGCATGCAAAATGTCACCACCAAGCGCTCCACCTGCAGGTGCCATGAACAGGTGCTGCATGTGGCCAATCATGACAACGCTTAACAAGAAACCAAAAGAGTCTTGATGTTTTTAACATTCATGACAGCATCACAAGTCTGTGTATATGTGAGACCTGACAGCGCTGTACTGGTTTGGCAAAGGTTTCTACCTCCGATGCACAAGTACATGGGGTCGTGCTGCTATCTGTAAGACGTGGTAGCAACAAAGGCAAACTCTCTAAAACAAAAGTTCTTTGGCTGCAATGGATGTCAAGCAGAACACAGATCACCTTGAGCAACAGCGGTCTGCTGCACAGGGTCAATGGTGACGTTGCGCATGTTGCTGAGGTCCACAGTGATACCACCAGCAGCACTTTTGGCATTGATCTGCAAAAACTTCCCTTGTGAATCGCATTTTCTATGTTTGGCCGTGAACCACAAGCCTCAGTGCGTTGACATACAACATGTCTATGTAGTTGAACACAACTGAATTGCAAGATTGCATCTAGACATGTAGCCAGTAACACTCTAGCAACATTGATGAAATGGAAATGTAACAGATTGAAGTTCTTATGGCTGTTGCTGACTTTGTAACCGGCCCAGCATTTTATTTCAGCACATGCGCATGCTGCACATGCACATGCGTGTGCTTGGGACAGTGTGTAACAGCCAGTGAGTGTGAAGGACTGTCTTGTTGAATGCATCACAGCATTTGAAGGCAGGGAGTGCTTGCCCCCCAGTGACCTCCGCCACGAGCTGCAATTGTCAGATTATATTCCCTAGCAATGTTCACAGCAGCAACAACATCCAGGCTGCCTGCAGATGAGAAGGTTTTGAGAAAGCTGGCCAACGTGTGCTAGCTGATCAGTCGTAACTGCTGAGAACTGCTGCAGCTCAAAGTCATGTCCACTGAAATTTAAGCTCAACCAAGGGGGTGTGTCTCACTCTGAGCAGCCAGCACAGCTGCTGGGACTGCAAGGGCTTCGTCTTGCAAAAAAGGGTCTATGTAGTAGCCCTGGATGAGCAGTGAGGTGTTCGCACCATCCTGAGCAGAGTATAAGGCTCCCGCCGTTTGGTTTTGGAGTTGCTTTATCCATACTGGCTGAGCAACCGCGTTTGCAGTTGCACACAGGGCGAGTACCACTGCTGCAAGGCCAAGGCCTGCCTTCGAGAACTGCTGCATGAGACAGTCTAGCCGCAAGTATTGCGGATTTCCAGGCGAAAGCGTCGACGGCCATTTCTTGTGCCACCTGTATGCGAACCTGTCCGACAAGGCCTCGATTGCCCCCAGCAGTTGCAGAACTGAAGCGAACACCGAGCTCCGAGACCAAGCAGCACTTTTTGAGGCAAGATATTGCACGTCTCTTCTGAGTGGAGGAGCCTACTGCTGACCCAGCCATTGAAACACTGCTGAGGCCATAGGCACTGCACACCTGTTTGCCCAAGCGCACAGAGCCAACTTGGATTCTTCTCAAGGCTGTGTCATTGGTTCCGGAGCTTACACACAAAAGTCTGATCGCCTCATTGAAGTATCGGTCCAAGAAACTCTTGTAGCAACTGCCGGAAGCTAGCGCAATGACCGGTAGCTCTTCGAAATCGCTTGTTCTCTGCACATGCTTGCGTGAAAGCACATATTGCGTTTTTGTCGATAAATTTTGCGTCCATCGCACACGAACATCGTTATCGGCCCAACAACCGCTGCCATAGACCGCCCGGTCGTCCGCGGGCCTGTCGCTTCCGTTCATTGGACTCCCTCGCTACCATCGTAAAATTGCAGCATATGGCTTCCTGTCGGTCATGCAAGCTGACCCTCCGTGATCAGCACCGAGTCGCTTGCGCCCTTGCTCTGTGTCTTTTGTGCGGTTCGGTGGGTGCCTCACTGGAAACAGACTTCCAAAGTGATGAGGTCAGAGTAAATCGTGACAGCCATAAGGCTGTGCGGTCAGGTTCACTTGTGCCTGAAAGGTGAGGCACTGTGAGCGCCTGTTGCTTGTTACATACATACTGCGGGCACCTGTGACTGCCCCAATTTGGTCACAGGATGCAGATGTTTGCCTCATTTCCAAAAAAAATCACGCACCTTCTGCATTGACGTGCAACGCTGTGTTCATGCTTCCCGCTTGATGCTACAGACAAGTCATTGCCAACAGAAGCTTGTTGTCCTCTGGCAACACCACAATCTTCAGTAACGGCTGGGCTCAAGGGTGGGGCTGGTGGGCTAGTGGGGCTAGGAACATCTCTGTGGTTCCAGAGGTTGGCGTGAACTCACAGTCTGGTCTGTGCACCACATTTCCAAGGCCTGGGGTGAGAGAGCCATGCACACTCCTGCCTTCACCTTCGTCTGTCAACTTTTGAGGCTTTGCCTTGTGCTACATTTGCTACACCCAATGTAGCTCTCAGCGCTCAACACAGGGAGGCTGCGCCTGCATTGCACTTGTGTTGCAGGCTAGCAAAACATCACTTGAAAGTCTGTGTCAAATGCATATACTGAACCTCCATGTTGTGATGTGACATGCCTGCAACTGCTTACAGGGCTGGATGTCATTCAAATGCCGGGACTGTTTCACACTGAACAGTGCTGCTGGCATTGGATATGCAATATCACAATTTTCAAGTGTTGACATGATAGGTGAGGTGCTCCTCAACATAAAATGGGAATGTGAAAATTCAATTTGTGCAACTTCAGTTTCGTACATGTTGTCACTGCATGTGTGGAGTGACTGGAAGTTGGCTCACTTGGCACATGTCTTGTAAGCATGTTGTGTCAACCCTCATGATACCTTGCCATGACCTTGCACATGAATAACAACAAGTCAGCCCATACAGTTAGATTTAGCAAGTGCGTAGCTTTGAGCATGTCTGAGCAGAACAATCCTGTGTTGTGCTGTCTGGCAGCCCTAGGCAACCATACACATGCCTGCCAGACATCATGACCATTGCTTGTTGCACAAATCCAACTCTACATTTGCACACAGTGCTTACCGAATGTACTGTTCACCACTGATGAGCTGCAACCACCAGCAGTGATTACATGATTTACATTGCAGGATCGACTTCAGGGACCTCCACAGCCAATTCTACAATCCCCACGGGACTGCAAATAATCATCCAGGATTCCACAGCACAAGTCACATGCTCCATGCCTTTGGGCTCTGCATACAGCACTAACAACAAGCTCGTACAGAGCATGACCCTGTTTCAAAGCTCTCCCAGCAGTTCCGATCATCAAGACTGCCAAACAGCCCTGCAGAACGCACATGCAATTGGGCTGCAATCGCTGTGGGGCAACGTCTCATTCTGCATTGATGATGTACAGCTGCTGTCAAGCACGGTGGTGTCTCAAGGTGCAACTCCTTCTGAGCTGTCCATCTGGCTGAGTGCAAACTTTTAGCTTGCAGCATGATGCTGTTTTTGCAAATCTGCATAAACATCAGAAGGCAGGCTCAAAATGCACCACTTACCTGTCCCTGGAGCAACACAACTTCCAGCTTGTGTTCTTGTTGTTGTGTCATGTTAGACATCTGGTGCTGTGCAGCTATTCCTCAGGCTGGAGCCCTGCTGGCAGACCCCAGACAACCCCCCACCCCTGCAAGCTTCACAAAATTCAATCCTGCAGCTGATGCTGGTACGCTGACCTGTTGTACTGACTTGCAAGGTTCAACAGGCCATAAGCATTGTACAACTTAAGCTTCACTCAACATCACCTGCTTCAGCTGCTTGCCACATTGCTTACCGATGCATTGGCAAGCATGCATTCTTTGTCCTGATGACATCCCTGTTTCACATCAAGTAATCTGCATGAGCGGCGTTGTACAGCTTGAGCAGTCAACAGCTACATGACTGTGAAGCTTCTTGCATTGCAGGCACAGTGCTTGGGATAAGTCTGGGGGTGGCAGGGCCTGCAGCAGGGGTGGCAGCATGGCTTGCCATCACCTACTCTTACAGAAGGTCCAAGCATATGCTTGTCTTGCAAGTCAGGAAGCAACTTCAGCTCAAGCACATCTCATACGACAAAGACGCACACAGTGTCAGCGCAAATCAACCCAGCTCATCTGCCATGGTGCAAATGACAACCGTCACTAGTCCACTTGTTGCCAAACAAGTGCCAGGTGAGCAAACAGGAATGCAAGCCTATAGGAAGCCTTCAGGAGATGTAGCTGAACTGTGCACATGCAATACAAGACAAGTTTGCAAGCAGATTGGAGACCCTTGCTTGCTGACGTCATAGCAAGCATGCAGCAGTGATTTTGCAGCTTTGCATCAGTGTACACTGTCACTTACTTTCATCTGCCAGACAACATGCTGCTGGCAAGGTCATAGAGCCCTGTAACCACAAGGGTCATGCTGCATGACAAGCTACAGCTGGTATGGGTGCTGAAGGTTGCTGAAGTACTGTACCTGTAACAACAGATGCTGACAAGGGTTCTGGCACACATATGCATGGCTGAACGTTCTCATCCCAGCTGTTTTAAGGATAAGACCCCAAGCTATTGTTGTCATCTATCTTGCAGGAATGCAGAGAGACTCATCCATGACTCCCTTCATTGATGAGCTGATTCCAGCAAGTCAAGCCTCAGAGGTTCCTTCGACCGAAATGAAGAGAGCTGCCATGCACATTGCACAGCAGTGTTTACGCTTCTGGGATGGGACGTTTGGGATTTGTCCTGGGACAGATGCAGGTGGTGCTAAAGCTGGAGTCTGGAGGCAGAAGTTTGACGGTGTACGCTGTGCCGCTCTGCTGCTGGCATTTCAAAAGTTTAACAGAAACCTGCAGATGCAGTCAGGCAGACCAGGTATGTCAGCAGCTACCACCCTGAGGCTCATGTTCTGCACATTGAAACAGAGCGCCCCAGTCAGAGCAGACCTTCTTCAGCCAAATACATCCTGAATGAACAAAAGTTGCACAGCAGTAAGTGGAGACTGACCAGGTGTTGTGCGTGCAGACACGCTTATGCAAGCATGGACACAGAGCACAACTGCTTGTCAACAACAGGAGGTGGTGTCAGCTGTGGCCCAGACATTGCAAACCATCTCACTGCCTGAAGCCCAAGCTCTGAGTGACAGAGATCTTGATGTTGCAACCACTGCGTACACAGTCAATATACAGGTTGTATCAATGGAAGGCCGTGAGAATGGTGTTGAATAAACACTGTCTGGGCAAAGGGTCAGGAAGAGCTTCAAATACAACTGCAATATTGCCAGCACTGATTCAGGAACATAGGCACTTGGCATGTATATACACTCAGCCTATGCAGAGACAGAGAGGTGACAAAGACTCAGGCAGCCAACAAGTTCGTTGACATATAGAAGAAGGCAAGGAAGGCCTCAAAAGAAGAAGATTACAAGCTAAGACAGCTAAAAATCTTGCGATGGGTCGAGCGCCGAAACCAAAAACAATCTCGTCTTCAGCACATCCTCACCGCAACTTCGGCAGCGCACAAGACAGGCAGACAACAGCTCAACAAGCTTTAACTGATCAGGAATAGTCGCTCGTCGTCAACTTAGTGCAAGACGCTGGCTGCAGAATGTCACAGGCAGGATTTCAAAGTGCAAAAGAAGCTTTGTTTGGGATACAAGGATTTAGCCAGATGTTTGCAATGTTTTTGACCAACGCCTTCTAGGCCACGCAAAGATTCAATCTGTGGTTTGTCCCTACACAATCGCTGCAACATCAGGATCTTTGTCAGGAAGATCTTGTGCTTCAGCCTGTGAGATAGTCTGCAGTGTTTGGGCCACAGCTGACACCACCTCCCTTCGTTGGCGAGCAGTCGTGCTCTGTACCCAAGCTTGCATAAGCGTATCTGCATGCACAGCAAGTGGTAAAGTAGATCTCTGTTCATTGCCATGCAACCGCTGCTGCTGTCATACATCAACATTAACGGATGGCTGCAATGCTTTGTATTAACGTGCAAAGACCACGAGCCTCAATTTGGTAGCTTCTGACATACCTGGGCTGCCTGACTGCATCTGCAGATTTCTGTTGACCTTTTGGAATGCCAGCAGCAAAGCTGCACCGCATACACCATCAAATTTTCGTCTCCAGATTCCAGCTTTAGCACCACCTGCATCAGTCCCAGGGCGAATGCCCAAAGCCGCATCCCAGCGTCTTAAACATTGCTGCGCAATCTGCATGGCAGCTTTCTTCATGCCGGTCGAAGCAACCTCTGAGGCTTGACTTTCTGGAATCAGCTCACCAGTCAAAGGTGTCATGGATGTCTCTCTCTGCAATCCTGCATAACAAGTGACGACAACAGCTCAGGGTTTCATACTAAAGACAGCTTGGAGGAAACCTTTCAGCAATGCATGCATGTGCCTCCAAAACCATGTCAGCATCTGTAGGATCTCAACAACCTTCAGCTCCTTAATAAGCTGTAGCCTGTCAAAAACAGGGCTCTTGACCCTTGTTAGCAGCATGGTGTCTTGCACACGCAAGCAAGTGACACTTTACAATGTTGCAAAGCTGTAACATCACTGCTGCATGCCTGCCTGCTTGCTGTGTCTTCAGCAAGCAAAGGTCTCCAACCTGCTTGCATCGTCTGTTGCAAATGCAAGTGCACAATGCAGCTGAAAGTCCTGATAGTTTGCTACAGACTTGCATTCCTAAGGCATACCTGATGATTGGCTGGTACTATGTGAGCTGGTGAGAGCTGTCATCTGCACCATGGCAGGCGAGCTGTGTTGGTTTGCGTTGATGCTGTGTGTGTCCTTGTCACATGAGATGTGCTTGAGCTGAAGTTGCTTCCCGACTTGCAGGACAAGCCTACGCTTGGACCTCCTGTAAGAGTAGGTGATGGCAAGCCATGCTGCCACCCCTGCTGCAGGCCCTGCCACCCCCAAAAGAATCCCAAGCACCGTGCCTGCATCCCCGGAAGATTAACAGTCATGCAATGTTGATTGCCCAAGCTTTACAACGCTGCCCATGCAGATTGCTTGAGGTCATCAAGTCAAAGAATGCATGCATGCCAATGCGATGACAATTAATGTGGCAAGCATAGCATCTGAAATTGAGTGAAGCTTGGGAATAGACAAATGCACATGCTTGTGGCACATTGTTCCTTGAGAGACAGCATGACAGGTTGGCGTACCAGCATCAGATGCAGCATTGGATCCTTTATGGCCTGCAGGGGTGGGGGGTTGCCTGGGGTCTGACAGCGAGGCTCCAGCTTGAGGAATAGCTGCAAAGCACCAGATGTGTAACACACCACTTTCACAGCTTGACTCTGCACTGTGGACATGTTATGCTGCAAAAGTGTCATTTGTGGCAAATTAGTCAAGATAGGCATGCTGAGTCTTGATCCCTGCGGGATCCTGCTTGAATGTGCCACTGAAAACTCTGCAGAGTGACAACAAGAAAAGACCAATATGCGGTTTGACATGCCTGCGTTCAATAGCCAAAGCGATGAGCCTGGCCGGTTGCATGTCTGTGGTTGCTTTGACAAATAAATCAACTGAGTCTTGTCTTGTCCAAGGAAGGACGCAACGCCAGTGAACTCATCGTACACAAAGCCCTGACAAACCATGGGCGAGAGCCATAAGTCGTTGCAGATGTCAGCAAGGACTGCAGGAAGTGAGGCGTTGTTCTCCCCATCCTGCACAGCAAACAATATGTTGGGCAAGAACTTATGTCGACAGTGCTGAGTGCACCTAGCAAAAGGCTTTGACAGTGAGCACCACGATACAGATCTCTACTTGAGCCTTTTTGCTGAATAATTTTGCACACATATTTGACTGCATCTTATTGATCACAATACAAGCAAAAAGTCTGTACACAGCAACAGTCTCAGGCACGACCCTAACAAAAACTTAGACATGCTTGACGAACTAACATAAGATACGGTAGGGGACACCTTGACTTCAATTGTCAGTTGTACAATCACACATACATGTACTCATGGAAAGACATGGTGCATGAAACAGAGCTAACCTGCTGAAGAGTGCACCAAGCAATAGATGCCAGCCTATGGGTGAATTTCCGTCACCACATACTTGTATTGATCCTCAAAGTGGCCAATACCCCACTGTAGTCCGGCATGCTGAAAAGTTGGCTTGCTCAAGCAAATTTGCAGTGCCTAAACTTCATGCTGATTTGGCCACATCCAATAGATAATCCCATCTTCTCTACAAATTTGAAGCTGCATGACAGTTACTGCTGATCTCAACCGTCATGTTCACAACAGATTTGTCAGAACAGTGCACTTGCTGCATGCTGGAGATCTTGAGTATCAACAAACTTGCACTTGCCTGTGCTGCAGCAGAGCTGCAGCTGATGGGCTGCCTGGGCGCGCTGGTGTCATGACGCTGAAAGCTGTACCTCAGCAAACAGCAGTTGGGTGGAGATGAACAGCTCCCAGGTGCTCTTTGCAACTTATGCAGTGTCACCTTAGCAAGTTCATACTGCCAAGTGAGAGAGAGAGAAATTACGATGCTTTAGCCAGCCAACAAGACTTGGTCTGATAACATATAGAAGAGGACAAAGGTTGAATTTGGAAGAGATCAAGACAGCTTGAAACCAACTTGAAAACTTGTTGTGCAAAAAAGGACCTCACAGTGTTGTTGTCCGAGGAAAACAAAGGAGCACCTTCCTGCCTAAGTGTGTGGAGAGCTGGTCATTCAGGAATCATGTGCATTTCTTCTGTCACAGTCCCATCACCACCGTGTGTGCAGAGAGGCAGATTAGAGAGAGGTTACAATGCAGACAGAATCCTGCTTCTATCAGAGAGAGAGAGAGAGAGATTACAATGCTTTAGCCAGCCAGCAAGTCTGAGCACATATAGAAGAAGACGAAGGTCAAATGTGGAAAACATCAAGACAGTCTAGAACGAACTTGAAAACCTACATATGATCTTGCTGCGCAAAAAAGGATCTCATGGTCTTTGTGTCCGTGGAAAACAAAGGAGCATACCGCTGCCTAACTGCCTGGAGAGCTGGACACTCAAAAATCATGATCAGACCTTGTGCTTTAGAATCAACACGAAAGACGAACAACATGCTTTGCAGAACTTTTGCAGCAGAAGCTACATTGTAATCTCTCTCTCTAGACATGCCGCAAGCAGACTCGAAGTTTCCTCGGAAGCCGCGCCCCTCTCAACAACCAGAACAGACGTCCTAGCACAGTCTCGCAATGTCTGTGCGAGTTGTAATCATTGCTAAGGTATTGATCCATAAGTCTTGTCTTCAGTGCGATGTCCAGTGGAAGAACGACTTCTGCCAGTCCTTTTCCGCGGATAGCCCTAAGGCGTTGTCCCTGCAGGGCTTGCCTATTCTCTGGCGCAAGACTTTTGCTGCTGATGCGACCATTGACGGTGTGATCAGAGAGTTTTGTTCAAGACACAGGCTGATCGTCGACACTTGTGTTCTGGAGCACGCTGGACACCCTCTGAGATGCGGCGTCCGTCTCGATCAGGTGTTTGAGGATGTTGTTGCACTATTTGACGAAGCACTTACCCGTTCACGGCAGCAAGTCAGTTTGCGCGGCCAGACTGCACTGCGACATCTTTTGAACTACACACAAGGCAGCGCCTCATGCATGCCGTAAAGAGCCATCTCGGTAACACTGTGTCGCGGCATGCAGATTGGTGCTTCAGGACCAGCCTTGCTGCAGATGGAAGCATCGACTGCAGCCAATCTTGCGGTGTGCGTAGCACATCTGCTTCACAGTTTGCCCGAGAACCAGGGGTTAGCACAGTGGAGCAAGGCTATTGCTGCTTACAGTCCTTCTGACACTTTCATCTATGGAAGTGCTGCGTTACAGCTGCTCAGTGATGCAGCAGATTCAACCATCAGCAACAGTGACGGGTATCAGCTTTGATGTGCGGCTGAACATGAAACCAGCCAATTTTGAGCCTTTGTTTCAGCTCTGTCAGTACCTCATATCTGGTACTGAACAGCATTCAGCGGCAGCAGAGTCACCTGCTGTTGCAGTCAGGGCACAAGCTGATGCAGACTCAGCTGAAGCAGATATTCGCGGTCTGTTGGACTTGGTAGTCGCAAACAGGCACTGCAGGGAGTTTCCAGCTGCAAAGCTGAATCTACCAGAGGTGTCAGCTCTAACTGACCCAGGTACAGATGCCACAAGTCAGTCTTGCTCTGCCTTTGTTCAACCGGATCCTATGCAACTTCTGGATGTGAGCATCAAATGCATTCACGACATGCACTGAAATTTTCCAGTGATCTGTCATGTTGTTGCATGTCGAAGCCAACCAGCTCTGCACAGACTTGAAGCACACTGCATGTATGTGACCCGAAATACAGGTACAGAATCGAGGCAAATAAAAGCCAAGGTTGGGCCCAAGAAGGTTGAGAGTGCGGAATCTGAGGCCGACACTCTCCCTAAATCCTTGCATGTGTTTCATGGAGACGATTCTTTGGATTTTGAGGTATAGGCTGCCTGGTCTGTTGATAGTGCAGATGTCATGATGATGCTTTATGCTGCCTGTAGCTCACTCACATGGCAGCAGGTTGGTGCTGCAAGGTATGTGCCGCTAAGCCAGATTTTCTACGAGATCATTTGGTTCTTGTCTAGTGACATCACGAGGAGTCTTATATAGCACATGTGACATTGCAGAAGTTGGAGAGCGGTGAGGCTGTGGTGGTGATGCCTGAGGGCACATCGCCTGGGAGCACAGTGACAAGGCTACGAATTGCATGTTACGATGACAAAGATGGTCCTGTGGAGGGGGTGTCAGGCAGCATACAAGTGTCATGGACGAAAGACAGAAGATTCGCACGATTTCAGGAGTTTGGTAGCATGGTCAGCCTGCCTGACCTGAAGGTGCGCCCTCACCACTCAGCCTTGCTCTAGCTGCCATCTGTTGTCATCAGGCAAAGCGATTCCTCTGATGTCATTGACCACACTGCCTGCAGCACTGACAGGAATAAATCACTGTGAGAAGCAATTGAGGTGACTGGTACCTTGCGTCTCACTATCATGTCCAACCTCAAACTAGACTGACCCTGAAGCAAACTCAATCTGACATTGTTGCCCTGTACAATATTGCGTTGCCTGCAATACCTGTGTCCCTTTGGTCCAGTTGAGATGTGCACTGTCTTCATCTCTTTGGATACTTATCAATGGTAGTATGTAGGTGCCGCTGCAAACAACTGGGCTTGAAAAGCATTGGATACAGTTTGATATGGACAATATATTAGGGCCTCCACTCAGACTGAACATTCACATCCAGCCTGCCCTCCCCTCCAGTGGACCCTTGGACAACTCCGCTTGCAGCCAGACCCTGCCTTTAGAGCAGTCCTGTGCAACAAGACAGGAACTACAGCTGCCAGAGGCTAATCAGCACATCAGCAGCAGTTGTCTGGCCTCTCTGGTGTTGGTACAAGATGAGGAAGCAGTCCATATCAAGGTGGAATCCTTTGTCAGACACAATAATTGCTCACTATTCAAGCTGCAGTTGCAAGCCTCCATGCATTCCCTGGTCGTCACAACCAGCATGCACTTCAGTCAAAAGCAACAATCCTTCTGTGCGCAACCTTCAAACAAGACTTTTTAGCCCTTGCAAAACATGTATGCTAGAGGAGCATCAAGAGCCCGGTGAAGAAACTTGAATGTTGAGCTTCTGCACATAGAGTGTGCATAGCAGCACAAATGCCTTGCATGCATTGAAAAGCACCAAGCGGACCATTTCCTGTGCAGAAGGGCATAAAGCCTCAAACTGCCTTCATAGCCAAAGCGCGAGCTGGAAGTGTGCTCCATGGCTTGGCATTCTACGGATGTGACCAGGCCGGTCAGCCTTTGCAAGATGGTGTGGAGGGTACAGTGGAGCTGTCGTGGCGTCCTGGGCCCCAGAAGGCCTTCTTGGACCATGCGCTACTCTGTCTGCCTGACATACATGTGATATCGCTGCTATGTATGTTGTTACAGCTGTGTTGCTACTGCTCTTGCTGCTGCTGCTGCAGTTAGGGCGTCTGTACTGTAGCATGTCTTTTGTTTGTGGGAACCATTGGCACCTGACATGCATGATGCACAGGATCAAGAAGCAGTATCTGAAGCAACTTTTGGGGACACCTTTTCACACCTGCCTCTCAGTCTTGCAGCTGTGCGGCACCCTCTGCACACAGATCACACAAGTGACAGAGCCAATGCTGTGCTGCATGTTGTGCTGCGATAATGTCAGTCTGTAAGATTGGAAAATGCTGTATCAGTGCATGTCAAGAGCTGATAGTCGTAGCAGATCACACACTTCACAGTCAGCTTCCCATACTGTGAGCACATACTTTTAGGTACCAACAAGCCTGGGCACACCTTTGGAATGGATCAAATTTGTCCCCAATGACAGTTCAGCTGTGTGCTCACAACTAAGATTGATTGTGAAAGCTGTGGCTGGCGAGCCAGTGTCCTGTTGCATGGTTGCCGCCAGCACCCAGACCAGCCCTGCAGCTGATCTGCAAACAAGCAATGGCAACCTGCCTGAAGTCTTTGGCAATCAGCCCTTTGACATGGAGATGTTTGCAGTAGATGAACATGGCAATAGGTGGGGTCTGCAACGCTGCAAATGCTAAGTTCATGTGTGCACTTTTGCACACTGTAAGTTGCTGTGTATGGAGCCCTTCACTTGACCTATTTCTTGTTTTTTAGACATGCTGAAACCATCATGCTGGTCACCAACTAATTGTGATGCTTGTGTGCATTGGCGGAGCAATCTGCGCTGCCGAGCACTTTGGCCGTACATTTTGCTTGTATTGTATGCGCTTACTAAAGTGCGCATACCAAAGCAGCTTCAACACTGGTCTTGTTGGACAATTGGTTACAAGCCTTTGCTATACAAGGCATGTGGGATGTCCAGATAAGCTGAGCAATGTACTGGACCTAAGGTTGTTGCAATGCAGGTGCCACTCTTATTATGCATGGGACACTACATGCCTGTCTTCACACACTGTGAAGACTCTGGAGCATGATCGTAATGCTGTGTACAGCTCCAACAAGGTCAGAGTCCCGCCTGACACAAGTGTGCCCTTGTTGCAACGGCTGCTCTGATGTATTTTTGATTGCAGACAGTCTCTTCTGTTGCTATTTTACACACAAATGTGCACGCCCAGAAACATGCGCTGGTGTTGTTCAGTCAAAGGCGGTGGCGCCCATGCAAAGCTATCAGGCCCCTGTGCTCAGACCTGGGCCATCAAATTTGCCTGACTGGAGCATTGTAGTCATTTCCCAGGACATAGCATCATATGACTTGAGTCACATCAACTTTCTCAGGTTTGTTGATGAAGCATCCACCACCAGAGGCATGCTGTGCAGGTGATTGAAACCGTGACGCTTGTTGCCTCTGGCAGCTCTGGCATTCTTCAGCTCATGGTCAAGTGCAACCGCCATCATGCCCTCCACCCATTCACCATGGACCTTGCCTTCACAGCTGCTGCCACTGAAAGCTCCACGAACATGTCAGACCAGAGTCAAGACAGAGTGGCGCTTGGGGCAAGCGCAGCAACTGTGTCTGCAGAGGCACATCATGTGAAGGAGGGTTTGACCGACAACTTGAACTCAGAGCGTGCTGCCACTGAGTCGGATCCTGAGACTTCACTGGACACGGCAGAGATGCCTTATACTGTTGGTGACGTCCCAGCACAGGTTGCTGAAGCATCCAACCCCATTTTGCCTAATTCAGCATCAGATGTTAGCTCAGTCAGCATGCCACTGGAGGACGATGCCAACATCAGCCAAGCGGCAAGAATGGACATACCAGCAGATGCTGCCAGCATGACTCGTGCTCAGCTTCTGTACAACACCGTTCTCTTCACCAAGCTGGCATGCCTACACAGGTCTGCCAGCATGCCTGGCTCCAGCAAGGAGCAATTATTGCATCACACCATCTGGGCAACCATCAGAAAGCTTGGCAGACTGCTATTTGAGACCAGTGCCCCCGGAACTGTGGCAGGTTCTGCCAGCCTGCCTGAGTTGCAGTTGCCTGTTGCCTCTATGGGAGAAGCTGAAGACAGCCTCAGCTCAGATGAGATACCCCAGTCTAACTTGCAGGAAAATCGACAGCTGAGTACCAAGCACAGCCCCTCTTTGCTGGGCAGCTCAGACAAGCTGGGTGCAGATGTGTCCAGTCAATCTTGCAATGCTACCAAGGAACAGCAAGTCAGCATTGATGAGACAGACAGCCCTGAGGTCAATGAGCTTCATCTGTCTCTGCTGCTGCTTAGCCTGCTGATGCCAGCTCTGCGCCAAGCAATCAAGCAAGAAAACTGCCCAGAAGATATGGACATTGTGCCCAGCTTGTGTTGCCTGCTGGCTTCTTTGCTTACGGCAATCACGGAGGTTGCTGAAGCAGTGGCTGATGAGATTTGCAAGTCTGGTACGGCATATGCCTGAAACATAGAACAAGCCACCATCTTGTATGATTGCTGATACTGTCAAGCCTGGCTGCAACTTTGTCTGTACAGACGTACCAGTGTGTTGTTTGACACCAAAGGAGCGCTCATTGCTGGCAATCTGAACGCTTGTATTACGCAGGAATCTGCATGATTCATTGCAAAGCATGCATCAATGCATGCATGGCAGCCACAACAGAGTAGTAGAGCCCCCACAAAAGGCATGTTTCTACTTGCTCAGTTGACTATTGATGCAAATCCAAAACTGGCAGATCAAGCTGACTGCACTCAAAACCAATCTGTCAAAATGTGTGCAGGTGGGGTGGTTTTGCTGGCCAAAGCCATGGAGCAAGGGCCGGTCCAGAGCAGCTTACTGTGTCCTGAGTGGACTGATGGACAGGAGCATGATGCCTGAGGAGCAGGTGGCAGAGCGGGAGGCCTTGCTGGCTCGCATGCAAGGAGTGCGCCGCTTCTCCGCACTGCTGTGCCCCATGTATGTGCAAGAAGAAGAGAAGGAGGAAGCCGAAGCAGGTGACAAATGCATGGAGAGCCTGGTCGGCCACAAACAAGTGGCCTTGACCAAACACTGAGTGGCTCATAATCACAGCAGCTGTTGATAGAGCATCAGGTTATGGCAAAAGTACAACACAGCTGATGAGTATCAGGAGCACGACAGACACGGGCAACTCTTGGGCGATACGTGGTATTGCTGGGTGCCACATCGCGCTTGCTCATCTGCTAACGTCTCCCACCCATGTGATTCTAACTGTGCGTGACAAGCACCATGACACTGCATGCTGTGTGGGAGCCTAATTGTGTGGTTGAGGGCTCTAGCTTGTAATACTCTGGTAGTCTTTGCAACTTACCTTTGCTAGTAGCTATGCAGGCACAAAGGCCTTTGGGGTCATACCAACTCTTGGACCCCCTTTCATGCTTCAGCTGTCTCTCTTGAAGCAGGTCCTTTGCCACATTGCTACCCTGCTTCACCATGAGATCCAATACTAGGGTGCAGACACCTCATGTTGCCAGCACAGCATTGCCAGGGGGTATGACAAAGAGTGTAAGGGTGACTTCACCCCACTTTGCACCTGGGATCCCCCAGAAGACCTGTATGAGCAGATGCACTGCAACGCTGTTGACATCGATGCTGCTGACCAAACCTCAGCATGTCAGCGTCAGCTTGTGCAAACACAGCTGCCCTTGTTTTAAAACCATCTTTGCAGTCTGCTTTGCAGCTCCAACAACACTTGTGGGTCACGCCCACAGCTGCAGTGTGGACGCAAATAGAGGTCGTGATAGCCAGGATTCTGGCTGTGTTGCAATGGCAAAGTGGTAGTTTCCAGACGCAGCTCGTATGTGAAGTAGGACTGCAAGGCAAGGATGTTGAAAACTACGCAGCACGCCGAGTACGGCTGCAAACAAACCTTTGGCAGCTGCTGTATGATCTGCTGGCGGGTCATGTCAACAACACAGAGCTGGACTTGCAAAGTGTCCTCAAGACAGCACTTACACCAGTGCTGCACGCTTGGTTTGTGAGTATGGGCGGCAACAAACCACGTGCCTATGACATGAGCTGCCCTTCCAAGTGTCCTGAGATTGGCCACCTGGCAAGAGGTTTGCTGCAGCGGTTGGCAGCTGACAAGGAGGTCTTCTCTAGCTCCCTACAGCAAGACTGGGCTTCTGGCAGTCATCTAGACGTCTGCCTTGCTTGCGAAATCATATCCCTCGCAAGTGAGTGCTGCTTCTCTGCATTTGGGATGCAGTTTGCTGTTGATCAGTGAACATCACATGTCTGGTGATGTGACATGCCTGCCATCAGGCAGCATGTCTTCACATATACCTTGACAGCTGTGGTGTAATAAGAGCAGAAGCATAGTTTCATTTGCAAATCACTTGATGATTGTGAGCATCTGCATGCTGTTTGGCCTTTGTTTGGTTCGTCGTTTTTTGCCCACTGTGGGACATTTCCATCCATATTACACTGCGTATATTGAATTTTGTGTACACACTTTTATTAGTTCATTGATGAGACTGCTGTCTTAATGTGTAGGATGCAGGCGTGGCTGTTATCTGTGAGAAAAAATCAGTCGAGTACGACGCATATGGAGTTCTTGTTTTTGCAGGCATGCGTTGGGATGAAAATCTGGCAAGCCAGTTGCATCACGTTGCTCTTCATCCAGACATGGCCACCTTGTTGGATGCCCTACATGCCATACTCACCCAACACCCCAACAGCCCCAAACCCAACCCCACGCATGAGTTTCGAGACTTGGTCCAAACAATTCCAGCTCTGGAGGCCAATCCGCCTGCCCAGATGACAGCTGCAGCTTGTAGCTTGCTGCTGCAGAGAGAGCGTGTTGAGCGCCTACATGCAATCAAGGAGACCTACAATGTCGCACAAGAGTTGCTTCATACTGGAACCTGGGACGAGATCATGCGCTGCATATCAGCTGCTCTCATGGTACCAGTCAGTCAATCAATGTATCTACATTTCTTGTCTTTATCCTGAACAGCAGCATGTAACATCTCTCATCCAAACGGCAACAGCTATGTGGTATCCAGTTGTGCAGATCAAGTCAGCTGTTCATGCCACAGCCAATGGATGGGACATGCCAGCCACCATTGCTGGGCTGCAGAGCTCTGCTAGCGATCATGTAAGCCTACAATGTCAAAAGTGCAGCTTCAACATTCTGTTTGGTGTTGTTTGCCAGCCTTCACAGATCCAAATAACTTTTGAAACTCGTGAGCACAGACAATATTTGTTCGGTCCGCTTTTAAAGCCGCATCACCTGGTGCAACCACAAGATGTGAATACTGACGCCTTGCTAATGCCCATGATCCAGCACTGTGACTTCGCTTCTCAGTGTGAAGTAGAGGGTATCAGCTGAATAAGTGCGCTTGAGAAAATAAGTTTTGGCTGCATGACAAGTCATCCAGAATCTTCACAGTGGCTAAATAACCAGCTGTGCAGGGGGAGTCACAACGCCTTGACCAAGATGAGCCGGTGTTGGCAGAGCAAGAGCAGTCAGCCAGTACAGCAGTTTCAGAGCCAAAATCTGCACCACATGATCAGGTGCGGAAGCTGCATGAGGTGACAGAGCGCTTTGAGATCTGCAGCAATCCCAACGCTGACAGGAACCTGACCCTTGATGAGAAGAGCAAGCTCAGCGCCTGCATTGCGTCCCTGGATGGGGACCAGCTGGGGCAAGTGCTGGAGGTTGTCATGCAGGAGGAGCCAGATCTCCCAGGCATGTTCTGCTCACCATGCTCCCTCCTCTTCATTTGGTCATGCACTCACTCCCTCACTCACTCATTTTATTTTTTTTCTCCATTTTATAACTTACAGTCTGGGGTGTGGAGCCAGTAGTGACTCATCAGACATCCTGGCTTGAAAGCACAGGTGTATGTGGTGTGCAACAAAACCAAGCTGGTGGGAGTTCTGTTCGAAAAAGAG
>JAABUK010005357.1_pt1 | contig 20076 bp, 19 predicted proteins | sample 5559141 | NCBI WGS metagenome assembly JAABUK01 (sample SAMN10711869, study PRJNA513367) | rock metagenome | isolation source: Antarctica rocks | place: Antarctica: Victoria Land, Pudding Butte nord | collected 2016-01-03 | reverse complement strand
CCAAAGACCAAAGCTTGTGGGCTGAAAACCGGCAAGATGCTGATAGAATTGGCTTTTGTTGTTATCAAACCGAGATGATAGAACTCATTTCGGACATGTGTGACCACCGTAGCCCTCCGGGAGAGGGAGCAGAGGCAGAGGCGGCATCGCCCGGGCGGCTTGCGTCCAGCGCCGCTTGCAAGGTGTAGGCCGCCGCCATGCTGTCCACCACGGCGGCCCGCTTGCGCCGGGTCAGGTCCATCTCGCCGATCAGGAAGCGGTTGACCGCCGACGACGACAGCCGCTCGTCCCACAGCGCCGCCGGCAGGCCCGCCAAGTCGGACAGCGCCCGCGCCCAGTCCCGCACCGCCTGCGCCGCCGGCCCCATCGTGCCGTCCATGGACAGCGGCCAGCCGACGACCAGCCCGGCCGCGCCCTCCTTGCGCGCGATGGCCAGGGCCTCCGCCGCCGCGGCGGACAGCTTGCCCCGGCGCAGGCTGCCATAGGGGCTGGCCAGCATGAGCCGCACGTCGGACAGGGCGACGCCGATCACCTTCGCCCCGGGGTCCAGGCCGATCAGCCGCTGTCCCGCCGGGATCGCGGCCCGAAGCTCCGCCATGTTGAACAGGGGCATGGTGGCCGGTATATCCCCACTTCGCTGCGCGGCCCGGCATGGGCCGTGCCCCCCTTACCATAGGATAACCCTCCGCCATGTCGCTCGACCCCGCGACCGTCCGCCGCGTCGCCAAGCTGGCCCGCATCCGCGTCGAGGAGGCAGAGGTGGCGCAACTGGCGCAGGAACTCGGCGGCATCCTGGGCTGGATCGAGCAGTTGAACGAGCTGGACCTGGACGGGATCGAGCCGCTGACCGGCGCCGCGCAGATGGCGCTGCGGCTGCGCGCGGACGAGGTGACGGATGGCGGCATCGCCGAGCAGGTGCTGTCCAACGCGCCCGACCGCGCCGGTCCGTTCTATGCGGTTCCGAAGGTGGTCGAGTGATGCTGACCGACCTCACCCTGGTGCAGGCCCGCGATGGGCTGCGCCGCAAGGATTTCACGGCAATGGAGCTGACCGGCGCGCACCTGGCGGCGGTGGACGCGCTGAACCCGCGGCTGAACGCCTACATCACCGTCATGGCCGATACCGCACGCGCCGGTGCCGCCGCCGCGGACACGGCGCTTGCCGCTGGCGACACCCGCCCGCTGCTGGGCCTGCCGCTGGCGATCAAGGACCTGTTCTGCACCCAAGGCACGCGCACGACGGCAGGCAGCCGCATCCTGTCGCCCTTCGTGCCGCCCTACGAGAGCACGGTTACGGCCAACCTGCTGCGGGACGGGGCGGTGTTCCTGGGCAAGTCCAACCTGGACGAGTTCGCCATGGGGTCGTCCAACATGACCTCCGCCTACGGCCCGGTGCAGAACCCCTGGACGCGGGCGGACGGGGCGCCGCTGGTGCCCGGCGGGTCGTCCGGCGGGTCGGTCGCAGCCGTTGCGGCCCGCATGGCGCTGGGGGCCACGGCGACCGACACCGGCGGCTCCATCCGGCAGCCCGCGTCGTTCTGCGGCATCGTGGGCGTCAAGCCGACCTATGGCCGCTGCTCCCGCTGGGGCATCGTGGCCTTCGCGTCGTCGCTGGACCAGGCCGGGCCGGTGGCGCGAACGGTGGAGGACTGCGCCGTGCTGCTCGGCAGCATGTCGGGCTTCGACCCCAAGGACAGCACCAGCGCGGACCGGGCGGTGCCGGACTTCGCCGCCGCCTGCCGCCGGGGCGTGCGCGGCCTGCGGATCGGCGTGCCGCGGGAATACCGGTCGGATGGGATGCCGGCAGAGGTTGATGCGCTGTGGCGGCAGGGCCTGGACTGGCTGCGGGCGGAGGGCGCCGAGATCGTGGACGTGAGCCTGCCGCACACCAAGTACGGCTTGGCCACCTACTACATCGTGGCGCCCGCGGAGGCGTCCAGCAACCTTGCCCGCTACGATGGCGTCCGCTTCGGCGCCCGCGTGGACGGGGAGGACCTGACGGACCTATACGAGCGCACCCGGGCCGGTGGTTTCGGCGCCGAGGTCAAGCGCCGCATCATGATCGGCACCTACGTGCTGTCGTCCGGCTACTACGACGCCTACTACTTGCGGGCGCAGAAGGTCCGCGCGCTGATCCTGCGGGACTTCACCGAAGCCTTCGCCAAGGTGGACGCGCTGCTGACGCCCACCACGCCCAGCGCCGCCTTCGCGCAGGGGGAGAGGATGGACGATCCCGTGACGATGTACCTGAACGACGTGTTCACCGTGCCGGCCAACATGGCGGGCGTGCCGGGCCTGTCGGTGCCCGCGGGGCTGGACGGGCAGGGGCTGCCGCTGGGATTGCAGGTGATCGGGCGCCCCTTCGACGAGGAAACCATGTTCGCCGTGGGCGCCGCGCTGGAGCGTGCGGCCGGCTTCATGGCGCTGCCCTCCATCCGTGCGGGAGCACAGGCATGAGCTACGTGATCGAGGGCCGCACCGGGCCGTGGGAACTGGTGATCGGGCTGGAGGTCCATGCCCAGGTCGTCAGCCGGTCCAAGCTGTTCAGCGGCGCGTCCGCCGAGTACGGCGCGGCGCCCAACAGCCAGGTCAGCCTGGTGGACGCTGCCTTCCCCGGCATGTTGCCCGTCATCAACGAGGAGTGCGTGGCGCAGGCCGTGCGGACCGGGCTGGGATTGGGCGCGCAGATCAACCTGGTCAGCCGCTTCGACCGCAAGAACTACTTCTATGCGGACCTGCCGGCAGGCTACCAGATCAGCCAGTTCGCCCATCCCGTCGTGGGCGCCGGAGTCGTCGAGATCGAGCTGGCAGACGGCAGCACCAAGCGCATCGGCGTCACCCGCCTGCACCTGGAGCAGGACGCCGGCAAGTCCCTGCACGACCAGGACCCCACGCGCAGCTTCATAGATCTCAACCGCTCCGGCGTGGCGCTGATGGAGATCGTGAGCGAGCCGGACCTCCGCACGCCGGAGGAGGCCGGGGCGTATCTCCGCAAGCTGCGTACTATCCTGCGCTACCTCGGCACCTGCGACGGCAACATGGAGGAGGGGTCCATGCGTGCCGACGTGAACGTGTCCGTCCGCCGCCGCGGCGAGCCGTTCCGCACCCGCTGCGAGGTGAAGAACGTGAACTCCGTCCGATTCGTCATGCAGGCCATCGAAGCCGAGGCGGCGCGTCAGGTGGAGGTTTGGGAAAACGGCGGCGAGGTGGTGCAGGAGACCCGCCTGTTCGACCCGGCGCGCGGCGAGACCCGCAGCCTGCGCAGCAAGGAGGACGCGCACGACTACCGCTACTTCCCCGACCCGGACCTGCTGCCGCTGGTGCTGGACGAGGACTGGGTGGCGTCGCTGAAGTCGCGCCTGCCGGAGCTGCCCGACGCCAAGCGCGCCCGCTTCGTCGCCGAGCACGGCCTGCCGGCCTACGACGCCGCCGTGCTGGTGGCCGACCAGGAGACGGCGGCGTTCTTCGAGACCGTGGCGGCCGGGCGCGACGCGAAGCTGGCGGCGAACTGGATCATGGGCGACTTCTTCGCCGCCCTGAACCGCACCGGGCGGACCATCGGGGACAGCCCGGTGTCGGCGGCGTCGCTCGGCGGCCTGCTGGACCTGCTGGCCGACAGGACCATCAATGGCCGCATCGCCAAGGAGGTGTTCGAGGCGATGGTCGAAACCGGCGGGCATCCCGCCGGGATCGTGGACGCCCGCGGCCTGCGGCAGGTGCTGGACACCGGCGCCATAGACGCCGCGGTGGACGCCGTGCTGGCCGCCAACCCGGACAAGCTGGCGGAGTACCGCGGCGGCAAGGACAAGCTGTTCGGCTTCTTCGTCGGCCAGGTGATGAAGGCGATGGCCGGCAAGGGCAACCCGGCGCTGGTCAACGAGGCGTTGAAGGCCAGGCTGTCCTGACACCCCCCCTGGGACCGCATCAGGCGATCCCGGGGCCGGCCGTCAGGCGTTCGCGCCCAGCATCCCGCGCAGGCGCGACGCCGCCGCGCTGCCCTTGATGGCGTCCCGCCACATCGCCTCGGCGACGCGCTGGTGGGCCGCGACCGCCTCGTCGGCGCCGGTTATCATGGCGACGCCGGTCTGCGCCATCGGCACGCTGTCGCTGCGGAACGGGTTGGCCGCCAGCATCGCCCGCTCCCGCGAGCGCAGCACCTTGAAGCTGCCCGACGGGTCCGGTCCGGCCAGCAGGCCGAATTGCAGGCCCATCGGCTCGGTTTCCATCAGGCCCGCGATATGCTCGATCTCTCGCGCCGCGACGGTCCGGCACTGCTGCCGCAACGAGTCGGACAGCTTGAGGCCGCCCAACATGCCTTGGTCCAGGAACGCGCGTATGGACGATGCCGAGAGCAGCGCGATGATGCCGGGCTTGCGCTGGGCATACATGCGCTTGCGGGACGCGAGGATGCCGAGCACCTGGTCCGCTGTCGTCCGGAACGTCCCGCGGTCCGTGCCGGCACCGTCCGCCGCCTCTGCCAAGCTGTCGGCCATGGCCTGGTCGAACATGTCGGACGTGGTGAGATAGCTGATTGGCCCGAACACCTGCAGGACTTGGTCCGCGCTTTCCTCTATTTGACGGATGCGCTCGAAATAGCCGACGGGGCGGCTGTAATACTCAACGCCGATCCCGAGCAGCGACAACGGCGACACCTTGAGCAGTTCCGCCAGCCGCTTCACGGTGTCAAGCTTGATGACCTCGCCCTTTTCGTAGCGATACAGCGCGGCGCGCGAGACGCCCAGGCGTGCCGCGATCTCCTCCGCACGCAGCCCGGATTCGATCCGGTAGGCCCTGAGCTGCTGGCCGATCTCTGCAAAGCGCATCATGAATCCTCCACCGTGCCCCGCTCCGTCCATTGAGAAGGGTACGCTAGCGGTATGTCTACAGGAAAAGACGAGTCGCCGCAGCGGATATCAGCATCACAGGTGAACATCTCTCCCCTGCGCTGATGGGGGTCCAGGAAATCAGATGCCGCAGCGGCCCCGCCATTCCAGACCGGCGACCGTGTCGCCCGCCGGCCGGTACTCGCACCCGACCCAGCCGGCGTATCCCAGGGTGTCCATGCGGGGCAGGACGTGGGACCAGTTGATCTCCCCGGTGCCAGGCTCGTTGCGGCCGGGCACGTCGGCAATCTGCATGTGGGCGATGATCGGCATCAGCGCCTCCATGCGCCGGGTCAGGTCGCCCTCGGTGACCTGGCAGTGATACAGGTCGAATTGCAGCGCCACGCGGTCGTGGCCCAGGGCCTCTATGATGGCCGCGGCCTGCGTGGTCGTGTTCAGGACATAGCCGGGCATGTCGCGGTGGTTGATCGGCTCCAGCACGAGGCGCAGCCCGGCCGCGGCCGTGCGCTCCGCGGCCCAGGCGACGTTGGCCACGTAGGACGCATGGTTGGCGCCCGGCACCGCACCGGCCGGGGCGATGCCGGCCATGCAGTGCAGCAGGGGGCAGCCCAGGGCGCCGGCATAGTCCACGGCGCGCATCACGCCGTCCCGGAACTCCGCCTGCCGGCCCGGCAGGCCCGCCGTGCCGCGCTCGCCGGCCGCCCAGTCGCCCGGCGGCATGTTGAACAGTGCCAGCGCCTGCCCGGCGCCGTCCAGCCGCGCCCGGATTTCAGCCGCCGGATGGTCATAGGGGAACAGGAACTCGACGCCCTTGAAGCCCGCTGCGGCGGCAGCGGCGAAGCGGTCCAGGAACGGCAGCTCGGTGAACATCATGGACAGGTTGGCGGCCAGGCGGGGCATCGGCGCTCCTTGGTTTGTATCCGGGGTTTGCGTCCGGGCTTCGCGGTCGAGGCTTGGACTCGGAGCCTGCGGTCCCGACGCTAGCTTTGCCGGGCGGGGATGGCCAGGTTAGGATGGCGCCACCCTATCTGGCGGACGCCGCATGACACCGAACGCCAACATTGCCGAACGCCTGCTGATGGGCCTGCTGCTGGTCGGCATAGCGGTCGGCTGCATCCTGGTGCTGCGCCCTTTCCTGTCCGCCATCCTGTGGGCGGCGATCCTGGCCTATAGCACCTGGCCGGTGTTCACCTGGGTGCGCGTCCGCGGGCGGCTGCGCCGGGGCTGGGCCGCGGGCGTGATGGTGCTGCTGACGACCGTGCTGATCGTGCTGCCGCTGGGCCTGGCCGCCCCGGCAGGCGCCGAGGACGTGACCCAGCTCCGCAAGGCGGTCGAGGACGCGCTGAGCGCCGGCCTGCCCAACGCGCCGGACTGGCTGGCCAACGTGCCCGTGCTGGGTCCGACGGTTGCCGACTACTGGAACGCATGGGCGGCCGACCTGAGCGCCATGGTCAGCTTCTTCAAGCCCTACTTCGGCATTATGGCGGAGCAGGGATTGAACGTGCTGCTCGGCATCGCGGGCGGCCTGTTGCAATTCGTGATGGCGCTGGTGATCGCGTTCTTCTTCTGGACGACGGGCGACCGGCTTGCGGCCTACCTCCTGCGCATCATGCACCGCATCGCAGGCGTCCACGCCGCGCGGCTGGTGGCGGTCACGGGCGCCACCGTGCGCGGCACCGTCTATGGCATCCTGGGCACGGCGCTGGTGCAGGGATTGCTGACCAGCTTCGGGTTGTGGCTGTCGGGGGTGCCGCGGCCGTTGCTGCTGGGTTCGGTCGCCGGGCTGATATCGGTGCTGCCGATCGGTGCGCCGGCCATCTGGATACCGGCCATGCTGTGGCTGCTGGGCACGGGGCACACGGGATGGGGCATCTTCCTGGGGCTGTACGGCTTTTTCCTCATCAGCGGTTCGGACAACGTGATCCGCCCCTACTTCATCGCCCGCGGCGCGCAGTTGCCGTTCCTGCTGACCATCCTGGGCGTGCTGGGGGGCGCGTTGGCGTTCGGCCTGCTCGGCATCTTCCTCGGCCCGGTGCTGCTGGGCGTTGGCTTCACCCTGGTCCGGGAGTTCGCCGGGGCGGAGGAAGTGGCCCCGGATTTGCACAGCCCCGGCATGGTGCCCGTTCCCGACACGAGACCCGTTCCTGGCGCCAGGCCCGTTGCGGACCCGGCGCACGCCGCCGGCCACTAGAAAGGGTGCAAGCAGCCGATGTTCGCCTTCATCGTCAGCCGCATCCTGCAAGCCGTGCCGGTGCTGCTCGTGGTCGGGCTGATCGCCTATGCCATGTTTGCCTTCGTCGGCGACCCCGTGACCATCATGCTCGGCCAGGACTACACCGAGGCGCAGCGGGTGGCGCTGGTGCAGCAGCTCGGCCTCGACCAGCCGTTCTTCGTGCAGTACGGCAAGTTCATGTGGAACGCGCTGCACGGCGACTTCGGCATCAGCTACCGCCTGGCCCGGCCGGTGATGGACCTGATCGGCGAGCGGCTGCCGGCGACGCTGGAGCTGTCGCTGACCGCCGCGCTGTTCGCGCTGCTGGTCGGCGTGCCAATGGGCGTCTATACCGGCATACGGCGCACCGCGGCCAGCGCGCGGCTGTTCATGGCGTTCAGCCTGGTCGGCGTGTCGCTGCCGACGTTCCTGATCGGCATCCTGCTGATACTGGTGTTCAGCGTGCTGCTGGGCTGGCTGCCCAGCTTCGGCCGGGGCGAGATCGTGCAATTCAGCCATTGGAGCACCGGGTTCCTGACCGCGAAGGGCCTGAAGGCGCTGGTGCTGCCGGCGTTCACGCTCGGCCTGTTCCAGATGACGCTCATCATGCGGCTGGTGCGGGCGGAGATGCTGGAGGTGCTGCGGTCCGACTACGTGAAGTTCGCCCGCGCCCGCGGGCTTGGCACACGGGCGATCAACTTCGGCCACGCGCTCAAGAACACGCTGGTGCCGGTCATCACCATCGCCGGGCTGCAAATCGGCGGCATCATCGCGTTCTCCATCGTCACTGAGTCCGTGTTCCAGTGGCCCGGCATGGGCCTGCTGTTCATCCAGGCCGTGCAGAACGCCGACATCCCGATCATGGGCGCTTACCTCATGCTGATCTCCGTGCTGTTCGTGATGATAAACCTGATCGTGGACCTGCTGTACTACGCCGTTGACCCCCGGCTGCGGATCAGCCGCGCCGCGGTGGGGGCGGCGCGATGAGCGGCGCGCAACCGCCCCTGGCCGCCCCGATGACCGCACCGATGACCGCACCGGCGGCTACGAACCCGGTCGCGCGGTTCTGGGATGGCGACGTCGCCTACGGCTTTCGCCGGTCGCCCATCGCCATCGCCTCGGCGCTCGTGCTGCTGGTGCTGCTGGCCGGGTCCATGCTGGCGCCGTGGATCGCGCCCTACAACCCGTTCGACCTGGCCAGCCTGAACCTGATGGACAGCCTGCAGCCGCCGGCCTGGGCGGCGGACGGGACGCGGGAACACCTGCTGGGCACCGACAACCAGGGGCGGGACATGCTCTCGGCGATCATGCACGGGACCCGCATCAGCTTCATCGTCGGCTTCGCCTCGGTGCTGTTCGCGGTCCTGGTCGGCATCGCGGTCGGGCTGCTGGCGGGCTATGCCGGCGGCGCGGTGGACGCGGCGCTGATGCGGCTGGCCGACGTGCAGCTTTCGTTCCCCGCCATCCTGATCGCGCTGCTGGTGGATGGCGTCGTGACAGCCGCGCTGCCGCGGGACATGCACGAGGCGTTGCAGCTCTATGTCGTGGTGTTCGCCATCGGCATCAGCTTCTGGCCGCAGTTCGCCCGCACCGTGCGCGGCAGCACCCTGGTCGAACGCGGCAAGGAGTACGTGATGGCCGCTAAGGTGATCGGCCTGTCCGGCCCGCGCATCATGCTGACGCACATCCTGCCCAACGTGCTCGGCCCCGTGCTGGTGGTCGGCACGCTGACCCTGGGCCTGGCGGTGGTGACGGAGGCGACGCTGTCCTTCCTCGGCGTGGGCCTGCCGGCCAACGAGCTGTCCATCGGCACCTTGATCCGCGTCGGCCAGGATTTCCTGTTCAGCGGGGAGTGGTGGGTCACGATCTTCCCCGGCCTGGCGCTGGTGCTGATGGTGCTGTCCATCAATCTGCTGGGCGACTGGCTGCGCGACGCCCTGAACCCGAGGCTGCGCTGATGGCGCTCCCCAACGCTCCACTGCTCGACGTGCAGGATTTGGTGGTCGAGTTCCCCGGGCGCCGCGGCACCCTGCGGGCGCTGGATGGCGTGTCGTTCAGCATCGAACCAGGGGAGGTGCTGGGCGTCGTGGGCGAAAGCGGCGCCGGCAAGTCGCTGACCGGCGCCGCCATCATCGGCCTGCTGGAGCCGCCGGGCCGCATCGGCGGCGGGCAGGTGCTGCTGGACGGCAAGCGCATAGACGGCCTGCCCTACGAGCAGCTCCGCCGCATCCGCGGACGGCAGATCGGCGCCATCTTCCAGGACCCGCTGACGACGCTGAACCCGCTCTACACCGTGGGGCAGCAACTGGTGGAGACCATGCAGACCCACCTGCGCCTGTCCGACTCCGAGGCGCGGGCGCGGGCGGTCCGCTGGCTGCAGGACGTGGGCATCCCGGCAGCGGACCGGCGCGTGGACGCCTACCCGCACGAGTTCTCCGGCGGGATGCGGCAGCGTGTGGTGATCGCGCTGGCGCTCTGCGCCGAGCCGCGGCTGGTGATCGCCGACGAGCCGACGACGGCGCTGGACGTGTCCATCCAGGCGCAGGTGATCGCCCTGCTGAAGAACCTGACCCGCGAGCATGGCACCGCCGTCATGCTGGTCACGCACGACATGGGCGTCATCGCCGAGACTGCGGACCGCGTGGCCGTGATGTATGCCGGGCGCATCGTGGAGATCGGGCCGGCGCGCGACGTGATCCAGCATCCGTCGCATCCCTATACCGAGGGGCTGATGGCCAGCATCCCGTCGCTCGACGTGCGCGTGGGCCGGCTGCGGCAGATTGACGGCGCGATGCCGCGGCTGACGGCGATCCCGCCGGGCTGCCCCTACAACCCGCGCTGCCCCAAGGTGTTCGACCGCTGCCTGCGGGACCGGCCCGGCCTGATGCCGGCGCGCGGCACGCAGGCCGCGTGCTGGCTGTACGACCCGGCCCATGCGGAGGCTGTCCATGCTTGACGCGAATCCTGGGCTTGACGCAGGGCCTGGCGCGGACGCCGGCAGCCGCCTGGTGATGCAGGCCACGAAGGTCAGCCGCTACTTCGACGTGTCCCGCCCCTGGCTGGCCCGCATGATGGCGGGGGAGGGACGGCAGACGCTGCGCGCCGTGGACGAGGTGTCGTTCGGCATCCCGCTCGGCACCACCCTGTCCCTGGTCGGCGAAAGCGGCTGCGGCAAGAGCACCGTGGCCCGGCTGGCCGTGGGCCTCCACGCGCCGACCAGCGGCGAAATCCTGTTCGAGGGCGTGGACCTCACCGCCGCCCGCGCCCAGCCGGCGCTGCGGCGGCGCATGAACATGATCTTCCAGGACCCCTACGCCTCGCTGAACCCGCGCTGGCGGGTGCGGGACATCGTGGCGGAGCCGATACGCGCCTTCCGCCTGCTGCGGGGACGCGACGTTGCGGACCGGGTGGCGCAGTTGCTCGTTCAAGTCGGCCTGTCCCCGCGTGACGGCGAGAAGTTCCCGCACGAGTTCAGCGGCGGCCAGCGCCAGCGCATCAGCATCGCCCGCGCGCTCAGCAGCGAGCCGGAGTTCCTGGTCTGCGACGAGCCGACCAGCGCGCTGGACGTGTCGGTGCAGGCGCAGATCCTGAACCTGATGCGAGACCTGCAAGAGCGGCTGCAGCTCACCTACCTGTTCATCAGCCACAACCTGTCCGTGGTGCGCCATATGTCCGACCGGTTGGGCGTCATGTACCTGGGCCGCATCGTGGAGTACGGACCCGGCGAGAGCATCTTCGCCGCCCCGCGCCACCCCTATACGCGGCTGCTGCTGGAGGCGATCCCGGACCTGTCCATGTCCGGCCGCACCCGGCAGGCGGTGGGCGGCGAGGTGCCCAGCCCGATCAACCCGCCGTCCGGCTGTCCGTTCCATCCCCGCTGCCCCCTGGCCAACGACCGCTGCCGGGCGGAGCGGCCAGGCTACACGCGGAGCGGCGACGTGCTGGCGGCGTGCCATGCCGTCGAGGAAGGGCGCGACACCCCCGGCGGCCAGCGCAGCCTGGTTCGGGCGGCTTGAGGCGCCTCGTCCCATGCGCCGGCCAGGGTGCGCGGCAGTTGCCGCCCGGTCCCGCCCTAGGCGGCGCCCTGCCGGCCGGCCGGCCGCGCCGCGCGGGGCCGGGCGGCGCAGCGCAGCGGAGTGGACGCGGAGGCTGCGGCGGAAGCTGCGCTCGTGGCGGAGGGCTGGCAGGTGCTGGCCCGGCGGTTGCGGACCGCGGCCGGCGAAATTGATCTCGTCGCAGAGCGGGCGGGCCTGCTGGCCATCATCGAGGTGAAGCAGCGGGCTACCCTGGCCGGTGCCGCCGAGGCGTTGGGGGCGCGGCAGCAGGCGCGCTTGCTGGCGGCGGCGGAGATCGCGCTGGCCGAGCATCCCGGTTGGGGCGTCGCCGGGGTGCGGTTCTGTCGCTCGACAAGCTGGAAACGGCGCTGTGGCGCCTGCCCGAGCGGTTCGTGGGAACATTCTAGGCTTCGGGAGCAGCACGCCGCCCCGGAGGTTCAAGTTCCCGGCGCACCAGGCGCTTGCAAGCGTGCGGCGCTGCCGCCGTCAGCGTCCGTATGCTCCCAGGAAACCCGCCAGCAGCCCACCCAGCACGTCCGTGTTGTAGCCGCCTTCCTGCACGATGGCAGCCGGCAGCCGCAGCCCGGCGATCATTCCCGCAGCCCGCCCGAACCCATCCGCCGTGACCCGCAAATAGTTCAGCGGCTCGTCCATCGAGGCGTCGAAACCCAGGCTGAGCACCAGCGCGTCCGCCCGGAAGCCCCGGATCGCGGCCAGCCCATCCGCAATGGCCGCCAGCCAACTTGCATCGCCGGTGCCCTGAGCCAGCGGCAGGTTCAGGTTGCAGCCCAGGCCCGCGCCGCCGCCGCGCTCCCCGGCATGGCCGACATACCAGGGATAGTATCCCGCGGGGTCCCCGTGCATGGAGACGAACAGCACGTCGTCCCGGTCCCAGAAGATGCCTTGGGTGCCGTTGCCGTGGTGGCTGTCCACGTCCAGCACCGCCACCCGCGCCGCGCCGCCATCCCGCAGGCGCTGGGCGGCGATGGCGGCGTTGTTCAGGTAGCAATGCCCGCCCGCCCGCGCGGCATACGCATGGTGCCCCGGCGGACGCGCCAGCGCATAGGCCGTGCCGCCGGCCAGCGCCACGTCCGCGGCGGCGACCGCGCCGGCCGCCGCCGCGAGCGCCGCCGGCCAGGTCTGTGCCGAAACCGGGCAGGACGTGTCCGCCGTGAACCAGCCAAGCTGGCCCACCGCACCGTCGCCGGGCTGCGCGCCGTTGGCCATCATCTCGGGCGAGGGGTGGATGTTCGGCACCATCTCCGGTCCGGCGCCGGGCAGCATGCCCCAGGCCGCCGGGCCATCCCGCAGGAAGCGGAGATAGGCCGCCTCGTGCACGGCTGAGACGGCCGCCAGGCCGGACGCCGGTGCCTCAGGCTGCAAGCCCAGCGACGCGCACCCTTCCAGCAGCGCCAGGGCGCGGGCGGGCACCTCGAAGTTCTGCCGCACGACGCCGCGTTGCAGGAAGAACCGCGGCGCGTGCCGCAACTGCGCGTCGTCCCAGAAAACCTTCATGCCGAGACCCCCATGCCCAAGACTTTCATATCCGAGACTTTCATGCACGATCCGTGCGCGGCAGGCTATGGCGGCCGGCGCTTGTCCATCCCGCCCCAAGCGCTCTACGGTGGCGCGGCACTTGCAGGGACCCGGGCATGAACATCTATCACACCGGCCCCTCCCGCCGCGCCGTCCTGGCCGCATCCGCCCTGGCGCCGGTCCTGATGACCGTGACGCAGGCGCTGGCGCAGGGCACGGCGCCCAAGCGCGGCGGCACGCTGAACGCCCTGCTCACGCCGGAGCCGCCGGTGCTGGTCCTGGGCGTCAACAGCCAGGGGCCGACGCTGGTGTGCGCTAGCAAGATTTACCAAGGACTGCTGAGGTACTTGTCCACGCTGGAACCGCTGCTGGAGCTGGCCAAGAGCTGGGAGCTGTCGGACCCCGCCTGCTCCCTCCTCCTCCGGGAGAGGGCCGGGATGAGGGAGGCGGCAAGCGCAGGCATTGGCCTGGATAGGACCGCCCTTGTGTGGGATGGGACCGTGCTTGCGGCCTCCCTCACCCCGGCCCTCTCCCGGAGGGAGAGGGGGAGGAAGCGGCGCTAGATCACCAGGCGCCCGCCCAGCAGCCGCACCAGGCAGACGCCCGCCAGGCACACCAGCACCCCGGCCGACAGCACCCAGCGCAGCCGCATGTAGGACCGCGGCATCAGGTCCTGCCGCGCCGCCCGCGCCTCGACCAGCGTGGTCGCGACCACGCCCGCCATCAGCAGCGCCAGCGCGACCAGCGGCAGGCCCAGGAACGCCAGCAGCAGCGCCGCCCAGCCCACCAGCGACGGCAGCACGCCCAGCCCGAACCGCAGCCGCTGCACCCGCACCGTTGGCATCGCCCCGCTGCCGTCCAGCGCGAACCCCCAATGCACCCCGCCCAGGAACGCCAGGATCACTGCGCCATAGGCCACCAGCGCCAGCAGCGACCGGTCGGCCAGCGCCGGATCGGGGCTGAGCGCCCCCAGGCCGCACGCCGCGAACGGCAGCAGCCCGCCCAGGCCCAGGAGTATGGCGAACATCGGCAAGGGGCGGGTCATCGGAAGCCTCGCAGCAGGTCAGGGCAGGTGGTTAATCGGCGGCCCCCGCCCGCGCAACACCCGCCGCGGCGCGGCGGACCCTGCCCATTCCCCGCCGGGAGCGTTAGAAGGGCGGCATGGGCCTCTCCCTCGAACTCATCACCATCCTCCTCTTGATCGTGCTCAACGGCGTGTTCGCCATGAGCGAGCTGGCGCTCGTCTCGGTCCGCAGGGCGCGCTTGCTGGTGCTGGAGCGCAAGGGCGTGCCCGGCGCCGCAACCGCCCGCCTGCTGTCAGAGGACCCGCAGCGCTTCCTGCCCACCGTCCAGGTCGGCATCACCCTGGTCAGCGTGCTGGCCGGCGTGTTCGGCGGCGCCCGCGTCGCGGCGCGGGTGCAAATCGGCCTGGCGACGGTCCCGGCGCTGGCGCCGTTCGCCGAGTCGCTGTCCCTGGCCATCGTCGTCGTGCTGACGACCTACCTGACCCTCGTGCTGGGCGAGCTGGTGCCCAAGCAGTTGGCGCTGCGCCGGCCGGAGGGCGTCGCCGCCGCCGTCGCCCCGGCGCTCAGCGCGATGTCCCGCGTCGGCGCCCCGGTCGTCTGGCTGCTGGGCAAGTCGTCCGGCCTGATCCTGCGCCTGTTCGGCGCCCACGCCGACGAGCGCCAGGGCGTGACGGAAGAGGAGCTGAGCGCCCTGCTGGCCGAGGGCGCCCAGGACGGCGCGCTGGAAACGGGGGAGCGCGACATGATCGAGCGCCTGCTGCGCCTGGCCGACAAGCCCGTCCGCGCCATTATGACGCCGCGCACGGAACTTGCCTGGATAGATCGCACCGACCCCCGGCCGGACATCGCCGCCACGCTCAAGGCCACGCCGCACAGCCGCTTCGTGGTGTGCGACGGCACGGTGGACAACGTGGTGGGCATCGTGCAAGCCAAGGACATCCTGGACCGCATCCTGGGCGGCGGCGACCTGTCCGTGGCGGCGGCGCTCCGCAAGCCCATGGTGATCCCCGACACCGTGACGGCGCTGGACGCGCTGGAGCGGTTGAAGGCCGACCCGCTGGGCCTGGCACTGGTGATGGACGAGTATGGCAGCTTCGAAGGCGTGGTAACGGCCGCCGACGTGCTGCAAGCCATCGTAGGGGAGCCTGCGGACCCCACGCCGGCCGCACCACCCGGACCCGATGGCGTCGCTGCGCCCCTGCTGCTCGATGGCGCATCGCCGGTGGATGAGATCAAGGCGCGGCTGGGCCTGCCGGACCTGCCGGCGGAGGGCAGCTATCACACCCTGGCCGGTCTGCTGCTGGCCCTGCTGCGCCGCCTGCCACGCACTGGGGACCGGATCGTGTTCGGCGGCTGGCGGTTCGAGGTGGTGGAGATGGACGGCCGCCGGGTGTCCCGCATCAGCGCACAGGCGGAGCCGGCGGCGGAGGGCTAGGCCGGCGCCGCAGCAGCCCGGCGCCGGCCTATCCACATCGAGAGCGCCTGGCCCGTTCTGCCCTGATGACGCCAAAGACGCGGCGGCAGGTCCCTGTGTTCAGTTAGGCGTACCTTCAACGCTCGGGCACCGTCATTGCGGGCCGCCTGAGGCGTGGCAGTCCAGGGGCCGATGGACCGCATACATGGCCTCTGGATTGCCACGCCGCAAAAGCGGCTCGCAATGACGATGCAAGGTCATGGTGGTCGGCGCAGGTGACCGTGGCGCTACAGTCCGCGGTTGCCGCCGAAGATCAGGAACAGCACCAGCAGCAGCAGGATCAGCCCCAGCCCGCCGCCGAAGCTGCGCCCGCCGTACATGCCGCGGTTGTAGCCGTAGAACCCGCCGCCGCCGAACAGCACGACAAGAACGATCACGATGACGATCAGGCTCATGGGCCATCTCCCGGGTCGGTTGAACGCTTACGGAATGTTAACGGTCCAAGCGACCCCGGGTTGCCGCCCCGCGGCTCAGGCCGCCTTCGCTTTCCGCCGGCGGGCGTGCAGGATGAACTCGGTGTAGCCGTTCGGCTGCACGCGGCCCTTGAACACCAGGTCGCAGGCCGCCTGGAACGCCGGGCCGCCAGGGTTGCCGGCCATCGGGCGATACAGGGGGTCCCCGGCGTTCTGCCGGTCCACCACGGCCGCCATGCGGCGCATCGTCTCCTGCACCTGCGCCTCCGTCACCACGCCGTGGTGCAGCCAGTTGGCGATGTGCTGGCTGCTGATGCGCAAGGTCGCGCGGTCCTCCATCAGCCCGACATCGTGGATGTCCGGCACCTTGGAGCAGCCGACGCCCTGGTCCACCCAGCGGACGACATAGCCCAGGATGCCCTGCACGTTGTTGTCCAGCTCCTGCTGCACGTCGTCCGGCGCCCAGTTCGGCCGGTCCGCGACGGGGATGGTCAGCAGGTCGGCCAGCGTGCCGCGCGGGTGCCCGGTCAGCTCCGCCTGCCGCGCCGCCACGTCCACCTGATGGTAGTGCAGCGCATGGAGCGTGGCCGCCGTGGGGGAGGGGACCCAGGCGGTGTTGGCCCCGGCGCGGGGATGGCCGACCTTCACCGCCAGCATCTCCGCCATGCGGTCCGGCGCCGCCCACATGCCCTTGCCGATCTGCGCCCGGCCGCGCAGGCCGCAGGCCAGGCCCACGTCCACGTTGCGATCCTCGTAGGACCTGATCCAGGCGGTGCCCTTCATCTCGGCCTTGCGTATCATGGCGCCCGCCTCCATGGAGGTGTGCATCTCGTCGCCCGTGCGGTCCAGGAAGCCGGTGTTGATGAACACCACCCTGTCCCGCGCGGCGTGGATGCAGGCGGCCAGGTTGGCGCTGGTGCGCCGCTCCTCGTCCATGATGCCCATCTTGAGGGTGTTTGGCTTGAGGCCGAGGATGCCCTCGACCCGGGCGAAGACCTCCACGGCAAAGGCGACCTCCTCCGGCCCGTGCATCTTCGGCTTCACGATATAGACCGACCCGGTCCGGCTGTTGCGGACCGGCCCGGACGCCTGCAGGTCGTGCATGGCGATCAGCGAGGTCACGGCGGCGTCCAGCAGCCCCTCCGGCACCTCCTGCCCGTCGAGCAATACGGCGTCGGTGTACATGTGATGGCCGACGTTGCGGATCAGCATGGTGCTGCGGCCCGGCAGGACCAGCGCCCGGCCGTCCGGCGCGGTGAACTCCCGGTCCGGGTTCAGCCGGCGCACCGTGGGCTTGCCGTCCTTCTCCAGCTTCGCCGTGAGCGTGCCGTTCATCAGGCCGAGCCAGTTGCGGTAAACGTCCACCTTGTCGGCGGCGTCCACGGCGGCAACGCTGTCCTCGCAGTCCTGGATGGTGGTGATGGCGGCCTCCAGCACCACGTCGGCGACGCCGGCCGCGTCGGTCGCGCCAATCGGGTGCGCGCGGTCCAGCCTGATCTCCAGGTGCAGCCCGTTGTTCCGCAGCAGCACGGCGGTGGGCGCGGCGGCGTCGCCGCGGTAGCCGACCAGCTTCGCCGGGTCGCGCAGGCCCGTGGCGCCGCCCGGCAGCGTCACGGCCAACGCGCCGTCCTGGACGGCATAGCCCACTGCGTCGGCGTGCGACCCCCCTGCCAGCGGCGCCGTCTCGTCCAGCACCTGCTTGGCCCGCCTCACCACCACGGCGCCCCGCACCGGGTTGAAGCTGGCCCCGCGCGCCGCCCCATCCGTTTCCGGCAGGGCGTCGGTGCCATACAGCGCGTCATACAAGCTGCCCCACCGCGCGTTGGCGGCATTGAGGGCATAGCGCGCGTTCGTCACGGGGACCACGAGTTGCGGCCCGGCGGTCGTGGCGATCTCCGCGTCCACCCCGGCGGTGCTGACCTCGAACGGCGCCGGCTCCGGCAGCAGGTAGCCGATGCCGCGCAGGAAGTCCGTATAGGCCGCGGCGTCGTGAGGCCCGGCGCCCTGGCTGGTGTGCCAGGCGTCCACCTGCGCCTGCAGCTCGTCGCGCCGGGCCAGCAGGGCGGCGTTGCGCGGGGCCAGGTCACGGACCAGGGCTGCAAAGCCGGACCAGAACGCATCGGGCGCGACGCCCGTGCCGTCCGCGGCCTCGGCGATGAAGGCATGAAGCTCCGGCGCAACTTGCAGGCCGGTAGCGTCAATATTGGTCATATGGCCTGTTTCCCTCAATGATGTGCGGTGTTTGACGCTGCCGGGCCGCGCTGTCGAGGGGGTCTGTGCAGTGCAGCATAGCCGGGCGATACTGGGGCCATGACCGATCCTGCCGCTTTGGACACCCATGCCCTGGACCCCCAATCGCTGGACGGGGTCCGTGCCGAGGCGTTCCGCCGCTTGTCGCGCGGGGTGGCGGACCGCCGCTCGCCGTTCCGCACGCCGACGCTGGCGACCCTGGACAGGGATGGCTGCCCACGCTTGCGTACAGTCGTATTGCGCGCCTTCGACCCGGCCACGCGCCGGATTACGGTCCACAGCGACCTGCGGGCAGCTAAAATAGGCGAGATCGGCGCTGACCCCCGTGTTGCGTTCCATGTCTGGGACGATGGCGCGCAGGTGCAGGTTCGGCTGGACGGCATCGCCGCCGTGCAGTCCGGCGCTGCGGCCCGGGGGGAGTGGGATCGGCTGCACAGCGGTTCCCGCGCCAGCTACCGGGTTCGCCCGACGCCCGGCACCATGCTGACCGATCCCGCCGTGGCGGACGCGGACCGGGTTGAGGAAGATTTGGCCTTCAAGCACTTTGCTGTGATTGCCGTGTCCGTGACCGCCTTGGAGTGGCTGCACCTGGGGCGGGACGGCCACCGCCGCGCGGCGTTCGCCTGGACGGACGCCAGATTGCGGGCGGATTGGCTGGTGCCATGACCTGGTCCGTCGTGCTGCACGACGCGGACACCGGCGCCTTTGCTGTCGCAGTCGCCACCTGCGCCTTCGCGGTGGGCGCAAGCTGCCCCTTCGTGCGGGCCGGGGTGGGCGCCGTGTCCACGCAGTCCGTCACCAACCGCTATTTAGGTCCGGCGATCCTGGACGGCCTGGCGCGCGGGCTGCCGCCGGACGCGGCCATCCAGGGGGCGCTGGCCGGGGATGACGGGCGCCACCTGCGCCAGGTCCACGCCGTGGACCGGCACGGCCGCAGCACGGCATGGACCGGGAACAACTGCGTCGAGTGGTGCGGCAGCGTCGCCGCGCCAGGCGTCAGCGTGGCGGGCAACATGCTGGGCGGGCCGGACGTGGCCGGCGCGACCCTGGCGGCACCGGGCGGGGGCGGTCCGTTGCCGGAGCGCCTGGCCGCGGCGATGCTGGCCGGGGAAGGTGCCGGCGGCGACCGCCGGGGGCGCCAGTCCGCCGCCATGCTGCTGACGACGACCGAGGACTTTCCCGACCTCAACCTGCGCGTGGACGACCACCCCGATCCCGTGGGCGAGCTGGCGCGGCTGGTCGGCCTATGGCGGCGGGACGCCGCGCCGATGCTGGGAACGCGGCCGTCGCGCGCAAATCCGTCCGGCGTCACGGACTTGGACGCCATCGAGGCCGGGTGGATCGCCCGCGGCCTGCCGATCCGCCTGCGGCGCTGACGCCGGCGGCTGCTTGCTCCGTCCGTCGTTGCGAGCCGCCGTGGCGGCGTGGTGATCCAGGGCTGCAAGAACCCCATGCCGCCACTAGGCTGCCGTGCCGCTGCGCTCGTTGGTGGGCCTGACCCAACATCGCTGCTGTGACCCGCAAAGTAGCCGCGTTCTGCTGGGGCCTACCCGATAGAGAAATGACGGCTCGTGGTGGGAAGCGGCCTGTCCGCTTTTGCGCGGAGACTCGATAGAGGGGATGCGGGAGCGCAGTCGCGCCGCTTCGCTTACAGCCCAAGCCGCAGCACGCATCCCGCGACCATTTTGCAACGACTCTGGAAAGTCCTCGCGGCTTGCTAGCGGCCCCGGACACCCTCGAATACTGCCTCCGGCCAAGTCCTCGCGCCGGCGGGGTGCCGGGACTGCCCGGAGATTATACCGGGACTGCACCTACTTTTTCATGATGGATATTCGGCGTTGCTGCAATGCAGCATATAGGTGATCATCTACGCTCAACTCTTACCTCCGCCAACCCGGCTACGTGACGCCGTGAGCTACAATCTCCCGTCTGCTATACGTCGATAACCAGAACCACTACTACCGGTTGGCTCTCCCTAATGAAGTCCTTCATTTGCGACGCAAGTGACATTGGGAACTCATCTAAACGATGCGCGTTCTGCATCAGGACACGTATTAGGCGAGTCCGGGGTGCCCTATATCCACCGAACTTATACCAACCGCCCGTCGCTCTGCAGCGATTCTAAGTGGCTGCTGACGGTTGTGCAGCGATTCTAAGTGGCTGCTGACGGTTGTGGGTTTCGTTGTCTCTGGCGGTGTGGTCCACGTCCTGGATGGAGCTTCTGGACACCCTTGTGGCTGGCGTGCGCTCGGCGTGCGCGGCCTTCCC
>JAABUK010005356.1_pt1 | contig 20079 bp, 17 predicted proteins | sample 5559141 | NCBI WGS metagenome assembly JAABUK01 (sample SAMN10711869, study PRJNA513367) | rock metagenome | isolation source: Antarctica rocks | place: Antarctica: Victoria Land, Pudding Butte nord | collected 2016-01-03 | reverse complement strand
CATCTCGCTCGCCTTATTGAACGGCGCGGATGATGCGGTAGAGATGCTTCCCTGCGTTCAGCATGACCGCCTTTTTGCAAAATCAATTCTACTGAACTACTTAAAAAGCAGTTTTGGAATTAATTAAAAATGATAAATTAAAAATTTGACTATCAAATTTTTAACTTTTAATTAATTCCAAAAGAGCACGTTAACATGGAAGTTGCTCTAGCGTAGCAAGCTGAGCTTAAGCAGCTACCAGCTTGGACGAAGGTTCCTGGTCGCTGGGCGGCGTGTCTTGGTAGTGGCTGCCCGCTGCCTCGGGGCTGGGCTCGTCGGCCGGGGCGGGGCTATTATCCGCCAGCGGCGGCGCCTGGGTGCCGTAAATGTGCGCCAGGTCATTGATAACAGCCTGGCCGCTCACTTCCAGGTCCTTGAGGCGCCCGTCGGCAATGTCGTACACGAGGCCGTGCAGGCGGGGCGGGTTGTCGCTGCGCATGGCATTCTGGATAATGTTGGTCTTGGCCAGGTTGCGCACTTGCTCCATCACATTAAGCTCCACGAGGCGGCGCAGGCGCTGGGTTTCGTCCGGAATGCGCAGCAGCTCGGTTTCGTGCAGGCGCACCACGTCGCGGATGTTTACCAGCCAATTGTCAATCAGGCCGTATTGCTTGTTGGCGGCGGCGGCCGCTACCCCCCCGCAGCCGTAGTGGCCCACCACCAGAATGTCGCGCACGCCCAGTACTTCCACGGCGTATTGCAGCACGCTGAGCAGGTTCATGTCGGTGTGCACCACCAGGTTAGCGATGTTGCGGTGCACGAACATCTCGCCCGGCCCGGTACCCGTGATGCCCGAGGCGGGCACCCGCGAGTCGGAGCAGCCAATGAACAGGTAACGCGGCTGCTGGCCGTCGGCCAGGCGCTTAAAAAACTCGGGGTCTTCGGCGTTGCGGTCGGCCACCCATTGGCGGTTATTGGCCAGAATATCCTGCACGCCGCCAGTAGTTGAAGTGGTGGCTTGGTTGGAATGCGTGTTCATGGAGAAAGTAACGGAGGTGTAAACTAACGAGAAATAACGGCCAGCGGCTAGTGCGCGGCCATCGCAACCCGCGCGATACCGCGCAGCTCCAGGTCGATGCCCCGCGCCGGGGCCGCCTGCCGAAACGCCTCAATGGCTTCGAGCACGTCGTGGTCGATAACGTCGGAGCGGGTGCCGTCGAGCACCACGCGGCTGCCGCGGGGTAGCTGTTCCAGCGTGGTCACGATACTGGCTTTGTTGAGGAAAGATACGTGCTCGGGCAGGCGCAGGTGTAGCACGCTGGTGGCCTCGTCGGGGCTAAGGTCGGTTTCATCGCGCCGCAGGTAGGAGCCGGCCTTGGCGTTGTCCTTCAGAATGAAGAAGAAGCCCAGCACCAGCCCGATGCTTACGCCCTTGAGCAAATCGGTGAACAGCACCGCCATAATGGTAAAGATGAATGGCCCGAACTGCGCCCAGCCCAGCTGCCACTGCTGGCGGTAGAGCGCCGGCTTGGTCAGCTTGAAGCCCACCACCAGCAGCACCGCCGCCAGCGCCGCCAGCGGAATCATATTCAGTACCGCGCCCAGGAATAAGAGGCTAATCAGCAAGAGAATACCGTGAATAAACGCGGCCAGCTTGGTTTGCCCGCCGGCCGCGATGTTGGCCGATGAGCGCACGATAACCGCCGTGAGGGGTAGGCCACCCAGCAGGCCACTCACCAGGTTGCCCGCGCCCTGGGCCAGCAGCTCGCGGTTGGGGGGCGTGTGGCGCTTGCGGGGGTCGAGGTTGTCCACGGCCTCCACGCTGAGCAGCGTTTCGAGCGAGGCCACGATGGCGATAGTGAAGGCCACGCCGTAGGTAGCCGGGTTGCGCAGGGCGTTGAAATCGGGAAAGGTCATCTCGTCCGCCAGCTGGCCCAGCGACGACAGCACGGGCAGCTTCACCAGGTGCCGGGGGCGCACCTGCCAGGCCGGGGCCACCCGTTGCAGCAGCTGGTTGAGGGCCACGGCGGCCAGCACTGCCACCAGGGCGCCCGGCACCAGCCGCGCCCAGGGCTGCCGGCGCACCGGCGCGCTGCCCCACAGCAGCACCAGCGCCAGCCCTACCCCCCCCACCAGCACCGAACCGGGGCTGATGTGCCGCGCCGCCGCCCCAATAGCCGAAAAGGTGTTCTGGCCATTGAACTGCAGAAAGTCCATGTCCTCGAAGTAGTCCGTGTCGGCCCCGAGAAAGTGCGGTAGCTGCTTCAGTATCAGGATAATGCCGATGGCCGCCAGCATGCCGCGAATAACTGCCGCCGGGAAATAAAGCGCGATAATGCCCGCCCGCGCCACGCCAAAGAGTAGCTGAATAGCCCCCGCCACGACCGTGGCCGCCAGCACCGCCGGCCACGAGCCCAGCGTCGAGATGGCCGACAGAATAACCACCGTGAGGCCCGCCGCCGGCCCGCTCACGCTCACCGCCGAGCCGCTGAGCACGCTCACCACCAGCCCACCCACGATGCCCGCCACCATGCCCGCCAGCAGCGGCGCCCCCGAGGCCAACGAAATACCCAGGCACAGGGGCAGCGCCACCAAAAATACCACCAGTCCCGCCGGCGCATCCTGGCCGATAGACCTGAACACGGACGCCTGGGGCGCGGGTTGAGTTGGTGGTACTGTGGCAACGATAGGCGTGCCCGTGCGCGCCGGGGTAGAACTTACTTGCATGAGATGCTGCCTAGAGCGTGGGTGGGAAGAGGCTGGTTACTAGCCAACTGGGTATTCTCCTGCAAGTGTACGGCGGCGCAATTAAGATGAAGTTAAAGTGAAATTAAAAGGAAATTAAAACAAATAAACTACTGATTTTTAAAGCTTTCATGGTCGGTAAAAATCTGATTTATTGCCGACTGCGCGCTGCTCCTGCGGCGCTGGCAGGATGAGAGGACGGTGCCTTCAGGGCCAGCCAGGGGGGTAGGGATGCGGGGCTAGCGGAGTGCGGCGCGCAAGGGTAGTGGGCTGCCGCTACCCCGCAGCCGGCCACTCCAGCCACACGCGGGTGCCGCGGCCCGGCTCGCTGGCCAACTGCACCAGTCCGCCGTGCAGCGCCATGATGCGCGCCGTGAGGGGTAGGCCAATGCCGTGGCCCGGCACTGCCCGCGCCGCCGCCGCCCGGAAAAACGGCACGAATACCTGCTCCAGGTCGGCGCCCGCGAGGCCGGGGCCTTCGTCGGCCACCAGCAGGGTAGGGCGCGCCCCGCGCCGCGCCAGCGTAGCCGTGACGGGCCGCCCGCTGCCCGCCGAAAACTTGCAGGCATTGTCGAGCACGTTGAGCACCGCCGAGAGTAGCAGTGGCTCATTGCCCATGACCGTAAACGCGCCGGCCTCGGCCCCTTCGCCAAGCTCCAGGTCGATGCGGCAGGTGGGGTAGCGCTGGCCCACCTGCTCGTGGGCCAGCAGCAGCAGCCCGTCGAGCGGCACCGGGCCCATTGCCAGCTGCGAGGGGTCGCCGGAGGCGTGGGCAATTTGCAGCAGGCCATTGGTGAGGCTGGTGAGCTGGCGGGCGGCATCGAGGGTGCGCTGGAGCACGCGGCGGTACTCGGCGCTGGGGCGCTCGGCTTGCAGCAGGGCCACTTCGAGCTCGCCGGTGAGGGCCGTGAGGGGCGTGCGCAGCTCGTGCGAGGCATCGCGCACGAAGGTGCGCTGCCCGGCAAAGGCCGCTTCGAGGCGGTCGAGCAGCTGGTTGAAGCGCGTGGCCAGCAGGTCGAGCTCATCGGCCGGGCCGGCGGCGTGGCTCAGCCGCTGCCCCAGGTCAGAGGCCGTAATGCCATCCACTTCGCCAATCATCCGGCGCAAGGGCCGCAGGGCCTGGCCCGCGAAAACCCAGCCCCCGAGGCCCGTAAACACCACGGCCGCCAGCAGGCCCACCGCCAGCACCCGGCGCAGCAGCCGCAGCTGCTGGCGGCTGTCCTCATCCACCGACGAGGCCACCACCACCAGCTCGCCCAGGCGCGGGTCAGCGTAGAGCAGGCCCACCGTTTCGTGAAAGTTGTGCTCGGGCTCCAGCACGGCCCGGCCGTCGTGGCGCACCTCTTGCAGCCAGGCCGCTGGCACCGGCCGGCTAAAGCTGCGCTGGCCCTCCCGAAACACCAGCTGCCCCGCCGCGTCGTACACCCGGCCTTCTTCGGCGGGCAGCGTGCGGTAGAGCTGCCGCAGGTAGCGCCGGTACGAGGCCACCTTACCCGAGTCGGCGTGCACCTGGCCATCGGCGTACACGTGCCCCATCACCTCGGCCCGGCTAAACAGGCTCTGGGTAAACGCTTCGCGCCGCGTGTGCTGGGTGAAAAAGTAAATCACCGCCAGAAACAGCACCAGCGTCACCACCAGCAAGGTGCCAAACTGAAGCGCCAGGCGCAGGCGAATAGACATAAGGTGAGGCGAAAAGAGGGGGGTAGGAGGTAAGCCGAAGCGGAAGGCGCTACCCCTCCCGCAGCACGTAGCCCATACCCACCAGCGTGTGAATAAGCTTGGTAGCGAAGCCCTTATCCGCCTTTTTGCGCAGAAAGTTGATGTACACGTCAATCACGTTGGAGCCCGTGTCGAAGCTCATATCCCAGACGTGCTCCAGCAGCTCGGCCCGGCTCACTACCCGGCCCTGGTGGCGCAGCAGGTATTCAAGCAGGGCAAACTCGCGGGCCGTGAGCTGAATGAGCTGGCCGGCCCGCTCCACGCGCTTGGTAGCGGGGTCGAGGGTGAGGTCGGCCAGGCGCAGGGGCGCGGTGGCGGCGGGCGCGTCGGTGCGGCGGCGCACCAGGGCCCGCAGCCGCGCCAGCAATTCCGCGAAGGCGAAAGGCTTGACCAGGTAATCATCGGCTCCCGCGTCGAGGCCCCGGATTTTATCGTCCGTCTCGCCCAGCGCCGTCAGCATCAGGATGGGCACGCCGGGGTCGTGGGCGCGCACCTGCCGGCACACCTCCAGGCCGCTGAGGCCGGGCAGCATCTGGTCCAGAATCAGGCAGTCATACCGCGTGCTCTGAGCGCGGCGCAGGCCCAGCAGGCCATCGGCGGCCAGGTCCACGGCGTAGCCCTGCTCGGTGAGGCCCTGGTGCAGAAAGGCAGCCACCGAGGGCTCGTCTTCGACAAGGAGAATTTTCATGCGGGGTAGGGAACCGGCGGCGTAGTCGGCCAGCCGGCTCGCAAAAATGCAGCGGCGCGGCCAGTCCGGAGCGCGGGATTATTTTTGAGGGCTGATGGGGAGTTAAGAGTTAAAAAGAACGTCATGCTTATCTGGTGTCCCGAAGGAAGCATCTCTACTGTGTTACTAACCTCTATTGCTGGAATTTACTTGCGCGGTAGAGATGCTTCCTTCGGGACGCCAGATAAGCATGACGTTCTTTTTAACTCTTAACTTCTAACTCTAGGACTTACGCAGTTGCTGTCGTGAAACTGCTTCCACTGCCTCTGGGGGGCTTTTTCAAGTTTCCTCAACCGCTCTTGCTTCCTGAGTAACTAGTTGACTACTAATACTTATCATTTCAGCTGCGTAAGTCCTAACTCCTAACTCCTTCCATGCCTCGCCGGCTTCTTCCTTTTTTGGCTTTGCTGCTGGCCGCCTGCCACGCTACCCCCGCCGAGCGGCCCGATACCCTCGTGGACCTGGCCACCGTGCAGAGCGGCCCCCGCGTGCAGGCCGATGAGCTGGACGGCGCCATTCGGCAGCAGCCCGACAATACCGGCCTACTAGCTCGCCGCGCCACCCTGCGCCTGGCCGCCGGCCAGCCCGAGGCCGCGCTGCGCGATGTGGAGGCCGCGCTGGCCCTCGACGACCAGGATGGCGACCTGTATTACCTGCAAGCCCGGGCCTACCGGGCCCTCGGCCGCCTCACGCAAGCGCTGGTCGCCGCGCGCCGCGCCGCCGACGTAGGCTTCAACTCGCCCGAGTTACCGCTGCTCGAAGGCGAAACTCACCTCGCGGCGCATCAGTACGACGACGCGCTGGCCAGCCTCGACCGCACGCTGCGCCTCGACCCCGACCAGCCCGCCGCGCTGTTTTACAAAGGCTTAGCCTACGCGGCCACCCGCGATACTTCGCAGGCGCTCGACTACCTGCGCGCGGCCCTGACCCGCGACCCGCGCGAGCCCGAGATTCTGCACCAGCTGGCCTTTTTGCTCAATGCTTACCGCGTGCCGCAGGAGGCCGCTACCTATGCCAGCCGGGGCCTGCGCCTCGATTCCGCCTCCGGGGCGCTGCACTACGACTATGGCCGCCAGCTGGAGCTGCTGGGCCGCCCCGATAGTGCCCTGCGCTACTACCGCCGCGCCCTGGCCCTCGATACCACGCAGTACCGGGCCGACTACCGCCTGGCCCTGGCGGCCAGCGCCCACGGCCAGCGGCCGGCGGCGGTTATTCCGCACTTGCGGCGCGCCCTGCGGCTCAATCCGCGCCTGCCCCAGGCCCGCGCCATCCTGGCCGAGGCGCTGGAGGCGCGGCATCGCCTGCCCGAAGCCCTGCGTCAGTATCAGATGCTCGTGCTCGAAAACCCCAGCAACCAGCACTGGACCTATAAAGTGTGGAAAATGGGGGAGCTGGTACGGGCCGCGTTGCCCGACAGCCTGCGCCCCGCGCCGGCCTACTACCGTCGGCCCGTCGTGGAGCCTGTCCACCGTACCCAGCCCGTGGCGCCGTTGTTGGCGCGTCCGGTACGCTAGGAGGGGGGTAGGGAAGGCTCCGGGTACGTAAAATGGCGCTTGGCTTTACTTGCTGGTGCCCCCCGGCGTAACTTGCGCCTGCTTTGCGCTCACCGCAAGCAACAGCTTAGTAGTTATGCTCCATATCACCCTCCCCGACGGCTCCGTCCGCCAGGTCGAAGCCGGCTCGACGGGCTACGACTTCGCCGCCAGCATCAGCGAAGGCCTGGCCCGCAATGCCCTGGCCGTGAAAGTAAACGGCGAAATCCGCGACCTGCACCGCCCCCTTACCGAAGACGCGACCCTCGAAATTCTCACCTGGAATGATGCCGGTGGCAAGCAGGCCTACTGGCACTCCTCGGCCCACCTCATGGCCGAAGCCCTCGAAGTGCTCTACCCCGGCGTGAAGCTGGCCATCGGCCCGGCCATTGAAAATGGCTTCTATTACGACGTGGACCTCGGCGAAGGCCGCACCATTTCGAGCGACGACTTCCCGGCCATCGAGAAGAAGATGCTTGAGCTGGCCAGGAACAAGAGCAAATTTGAGCGCCGAGAAGTGCCCAAAGCTGAGGCCATTGCCTACTTCACCGAGAAGCAGGACCCCTACAAGCTGGAGTTGATTGAGGGCCTGGAAGATGGCCAGATTACGTTCTACTCGCAGGGCAACTTCACCGACCTCTGCCGCGGGCCGCACATTCCCGATACGGGCACCATCAAGGCCGCCAAAATCATGAACGTGGCCGGCGCCTACTGGCGCGGCGATGAGAAAAATAAGCAGCTTACCCGCCTCTACGGTATCACGTTTCCCAAAGCGAAGGACCTCACTGAGTACCTCGAAAAGCTCGAAGAAGCCAAGCGCCGCGACCACCGCAAGCTGGGCAAAGAGCTGGAGCTATTCGCCTTTTCGGAGAGGGTAGGGGCTGGCCTGCCGCTGTGGCTGCCCAAGGGTACGGCCCTGCGCGAGCGCTTAGAGCAATTTCTGCGCAAAGCACAGGTAAAGGCTGGCTACCAGCCGGTTGTGACGCCGCACATTGGTTCCAAAGAGCTGTACGTGACCAGCGGCCACTACGAGAAATACGGCGCCGACTCGTTCCAGCCCATCAAGACGCCCAACCCCGGCGAGGAGTTTTTTCTCAAGCCGATGAACTGCCCCCACCACTGCGAAATCTACCGCACCAAGCCCCGTAGCTACCGCGACCTGCCGGTGCGCCTGGCCGAGTTTGGCACCGTGTACCGCTACGAGCAGTCGGGCGAGCTGCACGGCCTCACCCGCGTGCGCGGCTTCACCCAGGATGATGCGCACATCTTCTGCCGCCCCGACCAGGTAAAGGAGGAGTTTCAGAAGGTGATTGACCTGGTGCTCTACGTATTCAAGGCGCTTGGCTTCAGTGATTTCACGGCCCAGATTTCACTTCGCGACCCCGACAACAAGACCAAGTACATCGGTACCGACGAAAACTGGGCTTTGGCTGAAAACGCCATCAAGGAAGCCACCGCCGAAAAGGGCCTGAACACCGTGACGGAGTTGGGCGAGGCCGCCTTTTACGGTCCCAAGCTCGACTTTATGGTGCGCGATGCTCTGGGTCGTCGTTGGCAGCTCGGTACCATCCAAGTTGATTATAACCTGCCCGAACGGTTTGACTTGGAGTACGTGGCGCCCGATAACACCAAGCAGCGCCCCGTCATGATTCACCGGGCCCCGTTTGGTTCACTGGAGCGCTTCGTGGCCGTGCTCATCGAGCACACCGCCGGTAATTTCCCGCTCTGGCTCGCGCCCGAGCAGTTTATCGTGCTACCCATCTCCGATAAGTTTGCCGACTACGCCTACGAAGTAAAAGCGCGCCTCGAAGCCGCTGACCTGCGGGGTACCGTGGACGCCCGCGACGAGCGCATTGGCCGCAAAATCCGCGACGCGGAGATTGCCAAAACGCCCTATCTGCTGGTAGTTGGCGAGAAAGAAGCGCAGGACAACCTTATAAGCGTGCGCCGCCACGGCGAAGGCGACCTCGGCTCGATGCCGCTCGATAGCTTTATCAAGAGCGTCAACAGCCAGGTAGCCGAGGCAATGGGATAATAATTTTAAGCTGTTAGCCTCTAGCTAGTAGCCGTTAGCTCTCTTTTTAACGAAGACTAACGGCTGCTAGCTAGGGACTAACAGCTTAAAATTACGCTTTTATTTTGATTTGCCAGTAAAAAGTCGGATATTTGCCCCCCGAACGACTGGTCATTGCGTCAGTTATTCGTTTAACGTACTATTACCGCCACATTTTAGCAGGAGGACTTTCGCCATAGCTACCCCGAATCGTCGGTACGTGCCCCGCCAGCAGGTGGAGGAGCCGTTCAAAATCAACCAGAAAATCACCGCCCGCGAGGTTCGTCTCGTGGGGGATAACGTCGAGCAGGGTATTTACCCGACCGACCAGGCCCGTAAAATGGCCCAGGACCAGAACCTGGACCTGGTGGAGATTTCGCCCACTGCCGTGCCGCCCGTGTGCCGCGTCATCGACTACTCGAAATTCAAGTACGAGCAGAAGAAGAAGACGCGCGAGCTAAAGGCCAAGCAGACCAAGGTAGTCCTCAAGGAAATCCGCTTCGGACCCAATACGGATGACCACGACTTCGACTTCAAACTCAAGCACGCGCAGGAGTTTTTGAAGGAAGGCGCCAAAATAAAGGCCTACGTTCACTTTGTGGGCCGGAGCATTGTCTTCAAAGAGCGCGGCGAAATTCTGCTGCTCAAGTTTGCCCAGGCGCTGGAAGAACTGGCCAAAGTAGAGCAACTGCCCAAGCTGGAAGGCAAGCGCATGTTCCTCTACCTGGCCCCCAAGGCGGCGGTAGTAGCCAAAGCCGCTCCCAAGCCCGCCGCTGCCCCTGCCGACAAAGCCAAAGCTCCTAAGGAGAAAGAAGCTAAGCCGACGCAGGAGCCCGCCGCCACCGAATAGCCTAACCCCGTTTGTTGATGGCTGCCGCTGCCGACTATGCTAGTCGTTCAGCGTCAGTACCAAACAATCAATAATCAACCCAACCCCATGCCCAAAGTAAAAACCAAGTCGGGTGCCAAGAAGCGTTTCAAGCTGACCGGCACCGGCAAAGTGAAGCGCAAGCACGCCTTCAAGTCGCACATCCTGACCAAGAAGAGCACCAAGCGCAAGCGCGCCCTCACCCACAGCGGCCTCGTTAGCTCGGCCGATATGAACCGGGTGAGCCAGATGCTGAATATCTAAAGGAAATTATGAATTATGAATTAGCTGCTCAACAAGCTAATTTATAATTCATAATTCATAATTCTTAACCCCCGGCTTCCGGCTGAAACATCCGTTTCTCAAGCAACCAAGCGCCGGCTGCCAAAAACAATCAGGTTATGCCAAGGAGTGTAAACCACGTGGCCTCGCGCCACCGCCGCAAAAAAGTAATGCGCCTCGCCAAAGGCTACTATGGCCGGCGCAAGAATGTATGGACCGTTGCGAAGAACGCCGTAGAAAAGGGCTTGCTCTATGCCTACCGCGACCGCAAGGTGAAGAAGCGCGAGTTCCGCGCCCTCTGGATTCAGCGCATCAACGCTGGCGCCCGTGAGCATGGCCTCTCGTACTCGCAGTTGATGGGCGGCCTCAAGAAGGCTGGCATTGAACTCAACCGCAAAGTACTCGCCGACCTCGCGCTGAACCATCCCGCTGCATTTGCGGGCATCGTTGAGAAAGTGAAGTAATGCGGCCAGGGCTACGTACGTAGCCTGAGCCTTTCGACTGACCCTGAAAAGCGCTTGCCCCCAAAAGAGGAGGCAAGCGCTTTGTCGTTTTAGGAATATCGAAATGGCTGATAATCAGCATTTGCTGATTATAAATGATGAGCCCCACTCCAGCCTTAGCTAAAGTGGGGCTCGGAAAAAGTAGCGGGGACGAGAGTTGAACTCGTGACCTCAGGGTTATGAATCCTGTGCTCTAACCAACTGAGCTACCCCGCCGGGTGGTGGTTTGGGAGCGCAAAGGTACAAAAAAAACCTTTCTCCGCAAGTCTTCGGTTAAAAATACTTGTTTTCCTGCCCGCAGAGCCGCTTTTAGCGATTGGTGACGGGCCACTTTCCTCTTACTCATTCACATGGCTACGCCCGCCACCGCTAAGCGCCGCTTCGAGATGGAATACTCGATTAACGCTTCTCCCAAAATCCTCTTCCCCTACATCGCTTCCGCCTCCGGCTTGTCGCAATGGTTTTGCGACGATGTGCGCCTCGACCCCGACCACCGCCTCGATATGGTGTGGGACAAACAAAGCCACTTCGCTGAAATCGCTACCCAGCGCCCCGGCCGAAGCATTCGCTACGTGTTTCTGGATGAGCACAAGCGGCCACTCAGCGATGCCAACTACCTGGACTTCACCCTGGAGTCGTCGCGCATCACCGATGAGGTATTTCTGCGGGTAACGGACTACTCGGACCACCTCGATACGCAGGAGCACCTGGAATTGTGGGAAGGGCTCGTGGGCAAGCTTCGGGAGCAGGTAGGGGGGTAGGCGCCTCGCGCGCACTAGAAGCCTCGGGCTTGCGTTAGGTTTCAGAGTCCGGCGCGGCCGCGTCCTTTCTTTGCTGTTGTGAAAAAACTAGATAAGCTTATTCTCAAGGCCTTCGCCGGGCCGTTCCTGCTCACGTTTGCAGTGGTGGAATTTATTTTCCTCACCCAAACGCTCCTGAAATATCTAGACGATATTGTGGGTAAAGACTTGGGAATCAGCGTAATAGTACAGCTGTTGTTTTTCCTCAGCGTAACCATCGTGCCCATCTCGCTGCCATTGGCGGTGCTGCTGTCCTCCTTGATGACCTACGGCAACCTGGGTGAGCACCACGAATTAACGGCCATTAAGGCTTCGGGAATCGCGCTCACGCGCATCTTGCGGCCGGTATGGCTGGTGAGCCTGGTACTGGCCTTTACGGCCTTCTGGTTCAACCAGCGCATTGTACCCAAGGCTAACCTCAGTGCCTACAGCTTGTTGTGGGACGTGCGCCAGAAAAAGCTGGCGCTGGATATTCGGCCCGGTATTTTCTACAACGGCATTCCCGGCTACACCATCAAGGTAGATAAGAAAGTGGGCCCGAATAAGGATATCCTGATGGGTGTTATGATTTATGACCACACCCAAAAGACGGGTAACGCCACGGTGCTGCTGGCCGATTCGGGCCGCATGTTTACCCGGTTTAACGGGCAGTATCTTGGTTTTGAACTGTTTAGAGGGCATGAATACGTGGAGCAGCCCGATGCCCAAAACCGGTCGGCGGCCTCCTTCGTGCGGCAGGCCTTCAAGCGGAATATGATAACCTTCTCGCTGGCCTCGTTCGACCTGAACAACACGAAGAAAGAGCTATTCAGCACCAATCGGATGATGCTGAATATTCCACAGCTTATTCACGCCTCCGATTCTATTCAGCGCACGCTGGCCCGCGAGCGCCGCACGCTTCCGGCGCGCCTGGGCGGTTACTACACTTACCTGCGGCTCGATACTATGGGCCGCGCCCAGAATCGCAAGCTCGCGGTTTTGCAAGTACCCGCTTCGCGCCTACCCCCCATTACGGCCGCTCAGGTCGAGCAGGCGCTTAACCGCGCCCGCAACGTGAATTCGTTCATTACGGCGACCTCACAGCGGCTCTATGAGATTGCCCGCGAGTCGGCGGAGTTCCGCATTGAGGTCTACCGCAAGTACACGCAGTCGACGGCCGTGCTCCTGATGTTTCTGATTGGGGCGCCGCTCGGGGCCATCATTAAGAAGGGCGGCCTGGGAGTTCCCATCCTGGTATCCATTCTGTTTTTCATTGTTTTCTACGTGTTCGATACGATGGGCTCGAAGTACGGCCGCGACTTCGTGCTGCCGGTGGGGGTAGGGATGTGGCTGTCGAACGCTATTCTGTTTCCCTTTGGGGCCTTCTTTCTCTACCAGGCCTATAACGACTCCGGGCTGCTGGAGCTGGATTTCTGGCGTCGGCTGGCGCAACGGCTGCCGCGCTTTCCGCGGCTGCGCCAATTGGCCACTCCTATTGCAGAAGGAGGGTAGGAAATGCGCTTAAAACTCCGTACCTTTGCACCCGCCCCGAGTTGCGGGGTACACTTTTCTCTTATTTTTCCTATCTAAGACGGGTTCTCCCTATCTGCCGATGAAACTCTCGACCGAGGCCAAGCAGGCCATCTTCGAAAAAAACAGCCTTCAGAAAGTTACCACCGACACCGGTTCGGCCGAGTCGCAAATCGCGCTGTTCACGCACCGCATTCAGCACCTCACGGAGCACCTGAAAGTTAATAAGAAAGACCACAGCACCCGTCTGGGTCTGCTGAAGCTGGTAGGTAAGCGCCGCCGCATGCTGGATTATCTCCAGCACCGCGAAATCAACCGCTACCGCGCCATTATCAAGGAGTTGGGTATCCGTAAGTAAGCCCACCCGCTGAGAGTAGGGAGCCTTCCAAGCGAGGGTTCCCTACTCTTTTTTTTGCCCATTGTCTGTTTAGACATGAGACGTTAGACATGAGTACGCGCAGGCCCTGGCTTGCTCGTGCGATGTTGAAGCGGGGTGCCCGTACAGCCTCTCATGTCTCGCGTCTCACGTCTAACGTCCAACCCACAGAAATGCCCGCTCCCCACGCGATTACCAAAATCCTGGTGCTGCCCGACGGCCGCCAGATTTCCATCGAAACCGGCAAGCTCGCCAAATTCGCCGATGGCGCCGTTGTAGTTCGCCTCGGCGACACGATGTTGCTCGCCACCGTTGTGTCGGCCCCGAGCCAGCGCGAAGGCGTTGACTTCCTGCCGCTGTCGGTAGACTACCAGGAAAAATTCGGCTCGGCCGGTAAGATTCCCGGCTCGTTTCAGCGCCGCGAAGGCCGCTTGAGCGACTACGAAATCCTGATTTGCCGCCTTGTGGACCGCATCCTGCGGCCGATGTTCCCCAAAGACTACCACTACGAGGTGCAGGTAATGATTACCCTCATCTCGGCCGATAAGGAAGTGCAGCCCGACGCGCTGGCCGCGCTGGCTGCCTCGGCCGCCCTATCGATTTCGGATATTCCCTTTGCCGGCCCGATTTCGGAGGTGCGGGTAGCCCGCATCGACGGTCAGTTCCAGATTAACCCCAAAACCAGCGACCTGGCCCGTGCCGATATGGACCTCATCGTGGGCGCCACCGGCGACTCGGTAGCGATGGTTGAGGGCGAAATGGCCGAAGTGAGCGAAGAGGAGATGGTAGCCGCCATCGCCTTCGCCCACGAAGCCATTAAGGCCCAGGTGCAACTGCAAAAAGACCTGGCCGAGGCGGTGGGCCGTACGCCCGAGTCGCAGCCCCATGAGTACCCCAGGTACGAGGAAAACGAGGCGCTGAAAAAACTCATTCACGAAGGCATTTACCAAGGTGCCTACGACGTAGCCCGCTCGGGCAACACCAGCAAAGGTGGCCGTAAGGAAGGCTTTACGGGCGTAAAAAAAGCGTTTCTGGACAAACTCGTAGCCGAGCAGCCCGAATTGGATATGAAGCAGTTCAGCCGCTACTATTCATCGGCCGAGAAGAAAGCTATTCGCGACATGATGGTGAAGGAGCGCGTGCGCCTCGACGGCCGCCAGCTCACCGAAATCCGCCCCATCTGGTCGGAAATCAACTACCTGCCCGGTGCCCACGGCTCAGCCATCTTCACCCGCGGTGAAACCCAGAGCCTGACCACGGCTACCCTCGGTACCAAGCTCGACGAGCAGATTATTGACCAGCCGCTGACCAAAGGCTACTCGAAATTCATGCTGCACTACAACTTCCCCGGTTTCTCGACCGGCGAGGTGAAGCCCAACCGCGGCGCGGGCCGCCGCGAAATCGGCCACGGCAACCTGGCCGCCCGCTCGCTGAAGCGCGTGCTGCCGCCCGACGATGAGAATCCTTATACCATCCGCATTGTGTCGGACATCCTGGAGTCAAACGGTTCCAGCTCGATGGCGACTGTTTGCGCCGGCTCGCTGGCGCTGATGGATGCCGGCGTGAAGGTGCGCGCCGCCGTAGCCGGCATCGCGATGGGCCTCGTGCAGGACAAGGAAACCGGCGAGTACGCCGTGCTGTCGGATATTCTGGGCGATGAGGACCACCTCGGCGATATGGACTTCAAGGTAACCGGTACGGAGAAAGGCATTTGCGCCTGCCAGATGGACATCAAAATCCAGGGCCTGAGCAATGAGATTCTGACCGCCGCGCTGCACCAGGCCCGCGAAGGCCGCCTGCATATTCTGCGCGAGATGGCCAAGACCATCGCCGCTCCGGCTCCCGAGCTGAAGGCGCACACGCCCCGCTCGCACAAGATGTTGATTGACAAAGAGTTTATTGGCGCGATAATCGGGCCGGGCGGCAAAGTCATCCAGCAGATTCAGAAGGATACCAACGCCACGGTCATCATTGAGGAGAAGGACGAGAAGGGCCACGTGAGCATTTATGCCGCCAACCAGACGGACATGCAGGGTGCCATTGACCGCATCCGGGCCATCGCGGCGCAGCCCGAAGTGGGCGAAACCTACAAAGGCAAGGTGCGCAGTATTCAGCCCTACGGCGCGTTCGTGGAGATTATGCCGGGTAAGGATGGTTTGCTGCACATTTCAGAGGTCACTCACGAGCGCATTGCCTCGCTCGAAGGCGTGCTGGAAGTGGGCCAGGAAATCGACGTGAAGCTGGTGGACATCGACAAGAAAACCGGCAAGTATCGCCTCTCGCGCAAAGTGCTGCTCGAAAAGCAGGCGTAATTTTTGAGCGGGGGTAGGGCGACGTAACCGTTGGCCTACCCCCTTGCCAGGTGACCAAAGAGAACTTTCGCTCGTATAGCCTTGTTGTTTTCGGTTAGATTGGAATAAGCTCGAAAAACCTATTACCTTCCGAATAACTTCTTTATAATTACCTAGTTAGCGCCGTTACCGATGAGACAGCTAAAAATCAGCAAGCAGATTACCAACCGCGAAAGCCAGTCGCTGGATAAATACCTCCAGGAGATTGGTAAAGTGGACCTGCTGACACCCGACGAGGAGGTGACGCTGGCGCAGCGCATCCGCGATGGTGACCAGAAAGCGCTCGAAAAATTGACGAAGGCCAACCTGCGTTTCGTAGTGTCGGTAGCAAAACAGTATCAGAACCAAGGCCTTAGCCTGGGCGACCTCATCAATGAGGGTAATCTGGGTCTTATCAAAGCGGCTAAGCGTTTTGATGAAACCCGGGGCTTCAAATTTATCTCCTACGCCGTTTGGTGGATTCGCCAGAGCATTCTGCAAGCCCTGGCCGAGCAGAGCCGCATCGTGCGCCTGCCGCTGAACCGGGTGGGTTCGCTGAATAAAATCAGCAAGTCCTTCTCGGAGCTGGAGCAGAAGTTTGAGCGCGAGCCCTCGCCCGAAGAAATTGCCGAAGTGCTGGAGCTCACTACTTCGGAGGTGGTAGATACCCTGAAAATCTCGGGTCGCCACGTATCAGTAGATGCGCCGTTCGTGCAGGGTGAAGAAAACCGCCTGCTTGACGTGCTCGAAAACGAGGACGAAGAAACGCCGGATTCGGGCCTGATGAACGACTCGTTGCGCAAGGAAGTGCAGCGGGCACTCTCGACGCTTACCAAGCGTGAGGCTGACGTTATTACGCTCTACTTTGGGCTGAACGGCGAGGCAGCTTTGACGCTGGAGGAGATTGGCGAGAAATTCAACCTGACCCGCGAGCGGGTGCGCCAGATAAAGGAAAAGGCTATTCGCCGCCTGCGTCATACGTCGCGCTCGAAGGCCCTGAAGCCGTATCTGGGCTAATTTCCGCGTAAATTTGCTGACTGAAAACCCCGACCGTGAGGTTGGGGTTTTTTGTAGGGTAAGCTTTAGTTTGCCCTTGTTGACTTATCTGGATTATTAACACGGCAAGCTAAAGCTTACCCTACACATGGAACATATTCATTGCCTGATTATTGGTTCGGGTCCGGCGGGCTACACGGCCGCTATTTACGCCGCGCGGGCGGGCTTGAACCCCGTGATGTACCAGGGCCTGCAGCCCGGCGGGCAGCTCACGATTACCAACGACGTAGAGAATTTTCCGGGCTACCCCGACGGTATCATGGGACCGGAGATGATGGAAGACCTGAAGAAGCAGGCCGCCCGCTTTGGTACGGATATCCGCTACGGGATTGCCACGAAGGTTGACTTTTCGGGGCACCCGCACAAGATTACGGTGGACGAAACGGTGGAGCTGACGGCCGACTCGGTCATTATTGCCACCGGTGCCTCGGCCAAGTGGCTGGGCCTACCCTCCGAGGCGCGGCTGAACGGCTCGGGCGTATCGGCTTGCGCCGTGTGCGACGGCTTCTTCTACCGGGGCAAGGACGTGGCCATCGTAGGCGCCGGCGATACCGCCGCCGAGGAGGCCAACTACCTGGCCAACCTGTGTTCGAAAGTGTACATGCTGGTGCGCAAGGATGCCATGCGGGCGTCGAAAATTATGCAGAAGCGGGTCCTCGACAACCCCAGGATTGAGGTGCTGTTCGACACGGCTACCGATGAAATCCTGGGTGAGCACGCCGTGGAGGGCGTGCGGGTAAAGAACCTGGTGACGCACGAAACGCGCGAAATCCCCGTTCATGGTTTCTTCGTGGCAATTGGCCACGAGCCTAACTCCAGGATTTTCCAGGAATACCTGCACCACGATGAGCAGGGGTATTTGAAAACCCTGCCCGGTACTTCTAAGACCAACGTGGACGGCGTGTTTGCCTGCGGCGACGTGCAGGATTTTACGTACCGCCAAGCCGTGACGGCTGCCGGTACGGGTTGCATGGCCGCGCTTGATGCCGAGCGCTACCTGGCTGGCTTGCATGGCTAAACAAAGCCGCCTGGGTGCAACCAACTGCCCCAGTCGGCGACTTTTCGTTAACACGCGGCAGTGGCCCGAATGTCGGGTCACTGCTGCTATTTATGGGCTTCGTTTGAATTTCCCCAAGCCTTTTTTTCGCTTCCTCGCGCTTCTGTTGTTCCTGGCCTGCTGGCTGGGGGGTAGCGCGCCGGCGCAAGCCCAGCGCCGCAAAAAAACGCCCGCTCCCAAGGCGCGGGCTGGTACGCCGCGTAATCGTGACTTCTTTCGCATTCGCACGCCCACCATGCGCTATGTGAAGCCGGACACGACGACTATCATCGAAACGGAAGAGATGCCCGACGACAGGTCGGATGCCGCCAAGTCCATCTTCAACCCGGCCCGCAAGCTCAGCATCGTGAGCGAGGATACGACTACGCTTAACGAAGGTGGGCAGGAGATTGTGGAGATGTCGGACGAAGTACTGATTGATTCCTCGTGGGTAAAGGTGGCGGGCTACTACTCCATCTGGGATACGCATAATATCAACCCGTATCGGGTTGATGGCCGGCGCATTCGCGATACGCTCACGCTGCGGCTGGTGGAGCCCGAGCGACAGCGCTACGCCAAAATGCCCCTCGTAACCACCCCCGTTACTTCGGGCTTCACCTTTCGCTGGGGCCGCTGGCACTTTGGGGTTGACCTCGACCTGGAAACCGGCGACTCAGTGCGCGCGGCCTTCGATGGCGTTATCCGCATCAGCAAGTGGGATGGCGGGGGCTATGGTAATTATCTGCTTGTACGCCACTACAATGGCCTCGAAACGCTGTATGGCCACTTGAGCAAGCCACTGCTCCCCGTGGGCACTTTTGTGCGAGCCGGCCAGGTCATTGGCTTGGGCGGAAGTACCGGCCGGAGCACGGGCTCGCACCTGCACTTTGAGGTGCGCTACGAGGGCAATCCTATCAACCCGACCTACGTCTATGACTTCCCCGACTACAAGCTGCGGGGCGAGACGTTTACCATTACTTCGGCGCTGTTTAACTACTATAGCCGGGCCCTGCACCGGGGCAGCCGCAGCCGGGGCGAGCCCACCGCCGCCCGCCGCGTGGCTACTCATAAGATTCGTCCGGGAGATACGCTATCCGAAATCGCCGACCGCTACGGGGTGCGGGTGAGTACGCTTAAGCGCCTCAATCCCAGCCTGCGTGGTAAGCTGCAGCCCGGCAAAAAGCTCCGAGTCAAATAAACCGCGGATTCAAACGGATTCAACTGATTTAACGGATGGCCGCCCGGTGGGTGGCGCTGTGCTTTTTGAGTCTTTGGCTCAAGCAGGCTTGGGTTCGCTAGTGCGTTTGGATGGATGTTGATGCCTGTGCGTGCGGGTGTTCGCTTTACTAACCGTCCTCCGTTTCTTAACAGAAATGGAGCCGGAAGAACTTTTTTAGTAGTCAAATTTGCCGGATATAACAGCCGTGAGGAAGTAATAAAGTGCCATTTATGTGTCATTCCTCGGCAGCTCGGAATGACGCCCTGAATGATTCCTAAACAGCTTTATAGTCAGTAGCGCAGCTACGTATCCGTTCCATTCGTTAAATCTGTTTGAATCTGTGGTTAAGGTAGATATTCTGGCCCTGGGGGCCCACCCCGACGATGTGGAGATGTCGTGCTCGGGCACGCTGCTGGCCGCCGTGGCGGCGGGTAAAAAAGTAGGCATCGTGGACTTTACGCGGGGTGAGCTGGGCACGCGCGGCACGCCCGAAATTCGGGCGGCCGAGTCGGCGGCGGCCAGTAAAATATTGCGGCTGAGCGTGCGCGAAAACCTGGGCTTGCCTGATGGCTTTTTTAAGAACGACCGCGAGCACCAGCTGCCGCTCATCGCGGCCATCCGGCGCTACCAGCCCGAGATTGTGCTCTGCAACGCCATTGCTGACCGGCATCCCGACCACGGGCGCGGCGCGCGGCTGGCCACCGAAAGCTGCTTTCTGAGTGGCCTGCGCATGATTGAGACGCTCGGTGAAGATGGCCAGCCCCAAGCCGCCTGGCGGCCCAGGCACGTGTACCACTACATTCAGGACCGGCAGATTCCGGCCGACTTCGTGGTCGATATTACCCCGTATTGGGCGGGCAAGTGGGCAAGTATCAATGCCTACGGCACCCAGTTTTTCAACGCCAATGCCGACCCCACCGCGCCGCAGACCTACCTCTCGGGCCAAACGTTTGCCCACTTTATGGAAGCGCGGGCGCGGGAGTTTGGGCATTTGATAGGGGTAGAGTTTGGCGAAGGCTACACGGTGCAGCGGCCGGTAGGCATCAAGGAACTGGGCGACCTGATTTAGCTATTTGTCATTGCGAGCATGTTGCGCAACATGCTCGCAATGACAAAGGGGTTAGCTGTATAGTCCCAGGGGATGGGGAAGGGTTTTTTAGTCGTATCTTCCAGGCAAACTTATGGGAAAAGTACCACATGGCTGCGCCACGACAACGTCGGCAACTCGGCGCCTTATCCAGCAAAGTACAGAAGGCGTACAAACGCTAGCCACACGGTTAAGTCTCACTCCCAAAACGGTGCGCAAGTGGCGGCGGCGCACCAGCACCGAAGAGGCCGTGCGCGG
>JAABUK010005355.1_pt1 | contig 20080 bp, 2 predicted proteins | sample 5559141 | NCBI WGS metagenome assembly JAABUK01 (sample SAMN10711869, study PRJNA513367) | rock metagenome | isolation source: Antarctica rocks | place: Antarctica: Victoria Land, Pudding Butte nord | collected 2016-01-03 | reverse complement strand
AGAAATAGTATAATAATAGAACCTCTAGAATAAGATAATCAGGAATCTTCGCTAGTAATAGACTAGGAAGACGATAGTATTAATAACGCGACCTATACGGATATATACTAATAGAACTAGACTTCACTTAGAAATAAGATAAGGGAAAATTCAGGGATAAGAAGTAGCTTAAGAGGGGTAAGAAAGTAGTAACCTATTATAATTATAATAAACTGGGCCACTTCGCTAGAGACTACTAGTTAAAGAATATAATACCGCGACCGTAGTTAAACGTACTAAGAAGAGTTCTATATAATGAACCTTCTAAGGATCTAGAGGACTACGACTCGACCTACGAATAGATAGAGGTAAAGAAACTATTAAGGGAAGTTATAAAGGGAGAACGCTATTTTAAATTCATATGAAAAGTATACTAATTCATTAAGAATCTAAAAGACTATAGAATATTATCCTAGGATATTAATATAAGAATTATGAGGTATCTTATCCTAGTAGGATAAGAGGACTTAAAGCTTGAAGAAGTTCTAAAGGACCTAGTTATTAATATCTAGATAGAAGTAAACTAGTTATAATAATAACTCTAAGACATTTAAGATAAGAAGATAGAATAGGAATCTTTAGATAACGGCGAGGTTCTGGAGTATAGCTTAGAATATAAATAAGAAAGTTAAGAGAGCTTAAAAGAAGAAGCGCTACGCTATAGAATTAGTAAGAACGCTCTAGATAACTCTCTATCTTATACTACCGTATTATAAGGATTAAATAAAGGAAAACACTTAGAGAAAACGCATTATAAAGAAAAGCTTTATATTAAAGACTACCGATTTAATTTAGTATACCTAGAACACGGTATTATATATTAGATAGCCTGCGCTAACGACTACTATAAGTACTACTCCTAAGTTCAGGCAGAACTAGGAAGATAGGTAGTAGGTACGTCTTATAAACGGATGATCTAGAAAGACTATATAAGTAATAGTTATAACTAGTACTTAGCTAGCAAGCGACTTAACTTATAGTTTCCAGGATCTACCGTAGTATAGTATAATAGTGTCAAGAATCAGCTAAAGTATAGCTAAGACGCAGTGGAATATTACTTGCTAGAATAGTATACTTATATACACGATAAATATAAGAAGTATTAAGAAATCAAAACGATATATAGTTTTCTTCCTAAATAGGGAAAAGAGTAATCTCTTATATTATAAGAAGATATAAGTAGATCAATATACTAATCCTAAAGTAATTCCTATATATTACTTAGTACGATATATATATAAATATACTAGTACTAATCAATAGTTAATAGACTATTATAATGATAGATTCTAGAGTAACTAGTAACTTCGCTTCCTAAGATTTAGTACGGTTACTAGGCCTACTAACTCGAAAGAAGAAAGAATAGTACGACTTATAGATAGCCGACGGGTTAACGCTATTAATAGGAAGGATAGACGAGGAAATATACTTACTACCTATGATAATTCAACGCTATCATAAGGAATTAACCTTCGATGTAGTTAGGATAGCTACTTATTATATCATTTTAAGAATGTCTTAATTAAAGAAATATAATCTAGTAATTAACTAGAAGAAAGGAGTACTTATATTTATAAATACTGGAGATGTTACTAGTATATAGCCTATACGCTAATAGAGGATAGCGATAGATAAGAAATAGAACTAAAGACTGATTAAAGCTTATTATACTTCAGTTTTAAAGAAGGACGACCTTAAATAAGGGTCTAACTTAGTATATATTAATAAGGATTAGCCGGATAATTAAGCTAGAGTTATTAAGGGAAAAGACGAACCTCCTAACATCTTATAAGAGTATAAGAAATAGATATATCTCTTTATAAAAGAGATAATAATAAAAGCTTTACTTATATACTAATCTTAGGATTATAAGATCGAACTTAAATTAGGAAAGGAACTAATATTTAGACTAATCTATATATTATTAGAAAAGGAACTTACTATACTACGCGGGTATATTGATAAGAACCTTAAAAAGGGATTTATTTAAGAATCTAAATTACTAGTAGGTTATTTAATCCTCTTTATACTAAAAAAAGATAGAAAGCTTAGGTTATACATTAACTATTAGAAGTTAAATGATATTACTATCAAGAATTAATACCCTTTATTAAATGTTAGCGAGCTATAGGATAGACTCTCTAAAGTAAAGATATTTATTAAGCTTAATTTATAAGGAGCTTATAACTTAATCTAAATAAAAGAAGGAGAAGAATAGAAAACTATATTTAAGACTCGATATAAATATTATGAATACCTAGTTATACTATTCGGACTTACTAACGTACTAGTAACCTGCTAAGTACTAGTTAATAATGTTATTTAAGCTTATTTAGATTATATTATAATTACTTATCTCAATAATATTTTAATCTACTCTAAGACTAAGGAAGAGTATATCTAGTATATATAGGATATCTTAACCTACCTATTATAGGCCAGATTACTCCTTAAGCCAGAGAAGTACGAATTTCATAAGGAATTAATAGAATTCCTAGGATTTATGGTAAGTACTACAGGTATTTATATAAGCCCTAAGAAAATTAAGGTTATAACGGAATAGCCTACGCCATATAATATGAAATCAGTCTAGAGCTTCTTAGGATTTACGAACTTTAACAGAAGGTTTATTAAAGGATATTCAAAGAGTACTATCACTTATAGAAATCACTAGGAAAGAAAAAGGATTTCAATAGGAATGTAGTTAATAAAAAGCATTCATGATATTAAAGGAGGCCTGTTAAAATCTACTAGTACTCTATATCTTTCAAGTAAACGAACCTACTTATATTAAGATAGATGCCTTGGATCTTATAATTAGCGCCTACCTATATTAGGAAAAGGATAGTAAGTAGTACCTAATTACCTATTACTCGCGAAAGATATTAGTAGTAGAATAGAACTATAACATCTATAATAAAGAACTATTAATAGTAGTATACGTACTTTAAAATTAGAGGATATATATTAAGAGTTATTTAGAACTTACTATCTTTATAGATTATAAGAACCTTTTAAACTTTATAATAACTAAGAAGTTAAACCGAAGATAAGTCCGTTAGTTAGAACTACTAGGATAGTATAAATTTAAGATATTATATACCCTAGGAAAGGATAATAGTTAAGCGGACGCCTTAAGTAGGCGTATAGATTATATAGAATCCAAGGATATTACTAAGAAGCTAATTCTTAAATAAGAAAAGGATGGATCGCTAGTATTAATATAGGATTTAGTAATAATTATATGAACTATAGTCTAGGATATTACGTTAACCCTAAAGGAAGGCTATATTAATAATAACCTAGTATTATAGCTAAGGAATTAGTAACTAGGATAAGAGCTACTCTAATATAAGGGGAAGATATACTTACTTAAGAGATATATTAAAGAAGTAATCTAGGATTACTATAATAATTCTTTATTAGAATATCTAGGAATCTCTAAGACGATGGAACTCCTCTAACGAGAATATGCGACGCCATGAATACGGACGCACGTTAAGAAATACATCAAGGAATATATTTAATACTAGTAGAATAAGTCTACGCGCTACGCTAAATATAGGTAAATATAATTTATACTAGTTCTAGATATATTATAGAAAGATATAACGATAGACTTTATTATTAAACTATTAAAATTAAAAGATCTAGTTATAAGAGATACCTTTAACTTAATAATAGTAATTATTAATAAGCTAATAAAGTATATAATCCTGATCCCTTATAAAGAAATATATAAAGTATATTAGCTAGGATTCATCCTTTTAAATAAGTTAATAAATGATTATAGTATACCTAAATCTATTACCTTAGATAGGGATAGACTCTTTATATCTTATTATTAGAAGACTCTAATTACTATAATTAGAATAAAGCTACGAATATTAACCGCCTATCATCTAGAAATAGATAGTTAGATAGAACGTATCAATTAAATAATAGAAACGTACCTAAGGTACTATATTAGTTATAAGTAAATTAACTAGGTCTTATTACTTCCTATAGTATAATTAGTACTTAATGATAAGAGATTAGATATAATTAGACTATCTCCATTCTTTATGAATTATAGAAGGCATGCCAACTTATTTCTAGAACTAAGAGAGGGTTCTAGGATAGAAAGGATAACGGTATTAGTATCTAATATGAAAAGACTATATAGTAATATATAGTAGACGATTAATAAGGTTAATACTAAGACTTAATAACGAGTTAATAAGAAAAGAAAAATGTATCCTTAGCTAAAGAAAGGGGATAAAGTATACTTTTATATAAAAAACTTGAAGAGTAAGAGACTAAGTAAGAAACTAGATTATATTAAAGTTAGACCATTTTTAATTAAGTAGTCTAGGAGACCTATTAATTATAAGTTATAGTTACTACCTGACGCTAAGGTATACCTAGTGTTCTATATCTCTCTATTAGAACTAGCTAACTCCAGGATACCGCTCTAAAAAGAATGGAAGTTTAAGGCTAAGACCGAAGAATACGAAGTTAAGAAAATCCTAGAATAAAAAGGTCAGGAGTACTTTATTAAGTAGAAGGACTATAATAAGTTAGAAAGTACCTAGGAACCTATTAGATACCTTCAGAATTACTAGACGCTTCTACGTTAATTCTATTAGACCTAGCAGACTCAGTAGCATTATTAAAGCTAGAAAAGTCATCTAGTATAACTATTGACGACTAGATGGCTAGGGATAGGCTAATAAGCGTATCCGCCGCAGGATAATTAAGAGGGTTAGAGTCTTCCTCCGTATCCACTTCAAATAACAGGTATTAAGTCTTCCTTCGTGCCTTCGAATTAATCTCCTTCAATATTTTCTTATTACGTAATAGTCGGGTTATAACTGTTACTAGTACCTTCTCATCCTCCGCCACCTTGGAAGATATTTCCTCACGAGTGCGGTCTCACGAGTACGGTCTAACGACTGCCACGACATATTCATATACGGCTTTCCAGCCCGAACGCATTCGGAACACTTCAGATAAGACCGAGAATCCTCCATGGCAATACAGAGGCTCTTGAGGGATAAGCAACGGTCGCAAGCAAAGTTAATAGTGGTGCCGTATCACTGGATTTCAACGGTAAGACGAAGACGGTTTTGTTACTAACGAGATATAGTGAAAGGGATAGAATCTTCAGGACGAAGATAAGTGGGAAGGAGGGGTAATGTTACGACTAGCTAAACCAGGCAGTACATATTATACTGTGGTAGGTATTCCGAGGAATAGTTACCTATATGATAGCTTCCTTGGCAGGCGAGTAGTACTTACTCGGCTCGGCAGCGAGTAGGGCGAGTACTAGTCGTCCTGCTCGGTAGTAAGCATGGCGAGTATACCTCTTAGCATGGATTTCCTATATCTATATAGATGGCGATGTTTCCTAATAGATAGGAGCTCTATATTTAACTTATATTATAATTCTAGTAATCTCCTAGGTACTAAATATAATACCTTATACTAGACCTGTTTAATATAAGCCTACTTGCCCTACTTCCTTAATACTCCTCTTCACGAGAACTAATCATAGGTCTATCGTATCCACGGACGGAGTGAACCGTAACAAGTCTCCCTTAAATATAAAATTATTATTAATACTATACAATAAGCTTACTATTTAAAGGAATAAAGATCTTAAAGAAGTTAAAGATATTATTATAACTCTAGTACTTATATTTTATATTATAAGTATTTAGGTTATTATACTTAGAAAGGATATAAAAAATATACTAGAGGAAGCTCCTTATAATAATACCTAAAGGCTTATAAAGACTTTTATTAGGAATATTTAAAAATATAATAATTAGGTAAAGTTATTTTTAAAGGCGCTAATAGTATACTATTATAGCTAATTATAAGTATAGATTTTAGACTCTAAGAGATTATTAATATTTAATAGTTATCTTTATATCCTTAAGGATAAATTATTATAAAGTAAGCTTATTTACTACTATTATAATAATCCTTTAGCAGGTTATTTTAATACTAAGAAGATATATAATCTTCTTACCTATAAATATTATTAGAATAAAAGCCTAACTTAGGTTATTAAGTATTATTAAACTTATAATATTTATTAATAAATTAAGTTATCTTACTATTAGGCTTGTAATAAACTTAGTTCTCTTCTAACTTTAAAGAAGCCTTAGAAGAAGATTTCTATAAACTTTATTATAGGTTTACCTCCTAATAAGTATAAGAATATAGTCTATAACTTAATCCTTATTATTATAGATTAATTTATTAAAATAATAAGGTATATCCTTACTAATATAATAATTAATACCGCGTAGCTAGTAGAAGTATTTTGTAAAGAAATAGTATATTAATATAATATATTAAATAGTATTATTAATAATAGAGGCTCTATATTTATTAATACCTTCTAGTCAACTATTTACTTCTAATTTAAAATAAAGAGGCTTCTTAGTATTACCTTTTATCTATAAATAGATAGATAAACTAAGTACTAAAATTAGATACTTAAATATTATTTATATATCTTTATAAATAATATTTAAATTAATTAGGCTAAATAGTTATTTATAGCTAAATTTATATATATAAATAATTATTATTCTTTTATTAAAATAATACTATTCTTTCTTATATATAGTTACTATCCTAAGATCTATTAGGAACTTAAGAATAAGTCCTTAAAGGGAGAGGTACCTAATATAAATAAAAGGATTAAACTATTATAAGTTATAAGGGATAAAGCTATTAAGCGCCTTTAAACTATATAAGAATCTTAGGCTAAGGATTATAATAAGAATTATAAGCTATAAATATATAATATTAATAAATTAATAATATTAATTATAAAGAATTTAAAATAAAAATACTTAAGTAAGAAATTATCTTATAAGTTTATAAGGCCCTTTATAATTATAGATAAAGTTAGAGTATAAGTATATTACTTATTATTATCTTAAACTTATAAGATTTATAATATATTTTATATCTTATTATTAAAACCTTACTATCTTTATAATTATAATAAATTAGTAGATACCTTTATATAAGCCCTTAAACTTATTAATAATAAGGAATAGTAGGAGGTTAAAGAAATTATTAATAAGATTAATAATAAATAAGATATCTAGTATAAGATTAAATAGATAGGCTAGGGTAATAAATATAATTAGTAGGTACCTAATAAAGACCTTAATAAGGTATATAAGTTAACTTAATCCTATAATATATAGGTAGGTAATAAGTATAAGTATAATAAAGATATTTAACTAATAATATATATAGCTAGTAAGCGGCGGTAATATAATAAATTATAAGGTAAAGTAGATATATATCTAATAAGTCTATATTATAATTATACTCCTCTATATAATTATACTTACTTATATAGGTAGTTTAGGTAAGAATATACTTTTATTGTATCTATCTATATAATTATAATAATTATAATATATTATATTTAAAAGAATACTATTAATCTTAGTATAATTTAATAAAGATATTAGGGATATATTATTAAGTAGTAAGCCTAAGTACCTTATACCTTATAAAGTCTAATATTAAATAAGATATATTAATAACTTATCTATATTAAGGCGTAATTATAAAGATTAGTTAATTAAAGCCTTTAAATTTAGGCCCTAACTTAATACTAATATCCTAAGTATATTTATTAGGGCCCTTATTAAATATAAAGCCTTATTAAAGATTATATAAGCTTAGTCTTAAAGGTTAGAAAGGGAGATACTAATAAGGCTCTAATAGTACTAATTCCTCTTTATATTATTATAAGCTATTAAGTTTAATTTATAAGACTTCTAATTAGCCTTTTAATTCCTTAACGCGTATAATTAAAGTATTAATTATAGCTTATATATTAATAATTATATTAAGTATAAATCTAATTATAACTATTATTAATTTATATACTTTATATACTTTATACTACTAGGTAATTAACTTATTAAGCTTCTTTTTCTTCTTCTCTTATATTATTATTATACCACGCTAAGTAATAATATTAATAGTCTACCTCACGCGGTAATATAACGCCGGAGGAATCTATTATAAGTTAGTAAATATATTAATATAGAGCTATTAAGGTACTTACTTCTATATAATAATTAATACTATAACGGCTATTAGCGTATTAAGTATAAGGAGGAGTCCTACCTCTAATATAATTATTAAGCCCTTTTAGAAGATAAGTCTTATAAGGTAGATCTAATATACTATTAATATTAGTACGCTGTCTTAGAGTAGGCGCGTACGGATATATATTAGAATTAAAAGCTATAGTTCTACTATATATTAGCTTATTAATAAATTATAATAACGTGATAATATAATAATAGTATACTTATAGAATTATAATATATATATATCTATATTATATATTAGTATTATTACTACTACTATCTTATAGCTAGTATAAGTACTTATAAGAGAGACTATAAGAGTTATAAAGAAGATGAAACTTTAGGATAGAATATTTATTAATATATTACTATATTAGCGCGTACGTAATTAAAGTTATATAACTAGTAATAATAGATATTAACCTTCTATCTTATTCTATATTAGATGTTAATAGAGACTAATATATCTATTATTATACCTTAACGTATTTACCTAATAGGAGTCGCGTATTATAATACTATTAGTATACGCCTACTATTACATTCGTTATTTAATATAATATATTAGTAATAGATAATAGTATATTATTATATTACTATAACGCTATCCTATTATTAGTATAGGCTATAAGTATAGTATTATAAAGTACTTTATAAAGGTTTAGTTTATTACTAGTATACGCCGTAGCTATAATATCTTTATTAAGTAATAATAATTTTATTCTACTACTAGTATATACTATAGGCGTAACTATTATAGAATAGATAAGATATTATTATTATAAATACTTATATATTATTTACTTATATAAGGATATATTTAATATACGCTAACTAGATAATATTATTACCTCCTTATAAAGGTTTTAATACGCGTATATCTTATATATACTATTAATACTACTATAGTAGTAATATATTAAATAACTCTTTTCCCTTATTTTTCCTACTAGGTTTTAAGGTTTTTTAATAAGTATTCATATCGCTATATTCCTAGGGACTAGGGCCTAGGAGGGGAGGTAATTGTTAGGCCGTAGTATATATACGCCTTATACGCTACTATATAGCCTACTTGATAGACCTTCCTTATAAATGCGGGGTAATATTAGTATAATATTAGGCTATATCTTAGTAGATATATATTATTTAGGTACTCCCCTATATTTTCTTAAGTTCCTTAGAGATTAGTTCTAGTACGTATACTATCTATATTAGTATACTATAACCTATATTAAGCCCTATTGCTTAACTCTATATCTTTTACATTTCCGAGCCGTTAGCTTAGAGCTAGTAGTACCTAGACTTACACTTTATATTATCTTTTTATATTACTAGGAAATAGTACTAATAATACTTGTTATACTACTAAAAATAGTACTATTTTTAATACTATTAGTACTATTTTTAGTAATATATTATAACTAATAGTCCTAGTAATTTAAGCCTTCTTATTTCTTAAAAATATACATTACCTTTTTATATTACTAAGAAATAGTACTAAACATATTAGTAATATTAATAACTAGTAGTTTTAGTAATTCAAGTTAATACTTTTAAGTTAATACTTAATTCCTAGTTAGATATTAACTTAAATACTTGATTCTAACTATTAGTATTAACTTAAATACTTAATTATAACTATTAGTATTAACTTGCTAAGACTTAAGTTAGATACCTAATTTAAGTTTGAAGTACTAACTTAAGGCGATTTATCTAATAATAATAAGATATTAATTAGTTAATAAGATAGTAGTATACTTAGGTATTTTTGATAAGGCTTTTATAACGTCTTAGTAATATCTTATTATATAGATTTTAATATATAAATTAATAGATTTAGTTATATCTTTTATACTAATAAATAGTATAATATAATTTTTATATTATTAGATACTATAAAATAACGCGTATTTTTTAGTATTAACTAATTAAAATTATATACGTAGGTATATAAGTAGGTATAATATATAAGTACTACTACTAAAAGTCTTAATATTCTACTAAAAATACTAAAACTAGCGCTAGGCCTAAGGTTATAATATTAGACTTTGAAGCTAATAGATAAGGGAGGATAAAAGTAAGGGTCCTAATTACTAGATATTCTATTATAGTAAAGAGATACTATCCTACGTAGGATACCCCGTAAGGATATCCTATAGGATATCCCGTAAGACGTCCTATATCTTTCTAGCTAGTAGGGAAAACCTTCCTAGTATTATAAAAATTAAGATTTTTAGTAAGATAGTAAATAATATAGCTTTCTAAGAGCTACCTTTAAAGCTTAGGATATATTATACTTAGAGTACTTCCTAGGCTTACTCTTAGATTACCTTTAGGCTACTCTTAAGCTACCTCTTAGACTCGCCCTTAGACCTATCTTCCTTATATTAGTAATTTTTGAAAACTCGCTAGGATACCTAGGGCTAGCCCTAGGGCCCCTAAGCTCTAGGTTAAGAAAGCTTATCCTAGGGCTACTAGGATTAACCCGCTTCTACCTAGGATTACAGTGGTTTATAGGCTAGCCTCTAAGCGCCTAGGATAGTCTTAGGGATTAGACTTCCAGGTACTAAGTATAATAGCTTATATAGTAGCTTGTAAGTACGCTGCGGAACGGGTACGGGTACCCGCTCTAGGTACTAGCCCTGGAGCGGCCTAGTTTCGGGCCTAGTTTTAGAGGTCGCTACCCGCCCCGCCTTTTAGCGGCGGGTCCGGGTACCCGCCGCTTACTAATAGAGGTAAGTCTACCCCTAATACCCCTAGAATATCCCTTATAAGTCCCTTAGAAATTATCTTAATCTTTATCCTAACCCTTTTTCTAGTAAGGAGTAAAAGGGATATATAGCTCTCTACTACTTAAATAAGCTATAATAAATTAAAATAAATTATAAATATAATTTTATAAGGATTTCTAAAAATGTACCTTTAATTATTTTTAACTAGATTCAACTTAATTAAATAAGAGCTCTAGATATCTATTTATTTATTTAAGAAGTAATTAATTAAAAATAAGATATATAATTAAAAATAATTAAGTATACTATTTTTGGAAATCCTTATACAATTATATCTATAATTTATTTTAATTTATTTTAGCCTATTTAAGTAGTAGAAAGCTATATATCCCTTTAACTCCTTACTAGAAAAAGGGTTAGGATAAAGATTAAGATAATTTCTAAGGGACTTATAAGGGATATCCTAGGGGTATTAGGGGTAGACTTATCCTACCCGCTATTACCCGGAGCGGGTACCCGGACTAGCCCCGCTCTTAGGGGGCGGCCCCGCTACTAGGCCTAGTTCCAAGGGTACCCGCCCCGCCCCACCCCGTTCCGCGGCGTACTTGTAAGGTAGCCTACTAAAGTAGGTATAATAAGGTAGGAGGCCTTTATATACCTTATTACATACCTTATTATATGTATCTACTATTACTATCTACTCCTATTATATACCTATTAAGCGTATTATCCCCGTGTAGAATTCAGCCTAATTAACTAATTCTAGGATTACTTTTAAGGTAGCGTTGAAGGTAGCTCTAAGGTATACTACCTAAGTTACCTATTAATTATAGAATATTAAGATTTTTGAAGTTCTACTTAATTAGTAGTCACGTGATCTTATCCTAATAGCCTAGGGCTTACAAGGGCCTTATAATACGCTACGTTACGTCTAGAGCCTACCTAGAGCCCTAGGATAAGGCCTTAGCTAAGCTTATACCTAGAGCTAATAGGACTACTTAAGAAATTACTAACGTAGGCCTTCCTTACATAGTCCTAGGGGCTTAAATAGAGTATATTACGCCCTAGGTAAGCCCTAGGCTATATAGGTTCCTATAACGCCTAGAGGATATCTAGGAGCTAGTAGGGGTCCTATTTCTATTTATAAACATAATAGCTATTATAATATAAGACTAAGTATATTAGCTATCTAGATATAAAGTATAGTAAAGATTATAATTATATAGTAAGTATATAATACCTTTAAGATCTTAAACGCTTAAAGTTTATAATATTAGTTAGTTAAATTACTATATTAGAACCGTAAACTATCTACTACTACTTGTATAAAGGATAATACCAAAAGTCTTAAGTAAGCGCTAAATCTATAGGGATCAGGGTGCCTGAGATTTTTAGCTTGCTTCCGGGGCTCCACGTACTACTAGGGTGCGGTTTCCGGGGTGACTGTCCTCCCAGCTCACTAAGAGATTGGTGAACCTCCCGTTAGCGCTAACTCAAGACTTTTGGTGTCATCCTCCGTAGACCGTCCGAGTAACCCACTGCGCGCCGCTAAGGTATGATTTAACCTGCCACCTACCGTAGTACTCAAGAAGACTTCCTTAATAAATATCTCTTTTCAACTTTGTTAGATCTCTCTGTCGACCGGTAGGCTGGAGTCACCTCGATTACGGGCAGCGGGCATGGTCCTAGAATTTGTCAAATCGCACTGGAAGAAGATTTAGAATATCTATCGGGAACCTGGCGCCCGATCATCATCAAGCTCCAGAATGCGAATAGACGCGCCGTTTGGCTTATCCGATCGTATGATTACGAGCATCAATACCTATTACGTTTGTATAGCTTGAGAGTCGTTCCCTCTAGAACTACCCACTGAACATCGTTTCCTTCTCTAGATTTGAACTTCATGCAGCTTCGCTTCAGGTCACCTTTTGACCTCTGGCTCTAGATCTTGTATAGACCTTAGGTGATTGTAGCCAGGCAGGTATCATTCGTCATGCCTGGCGTCCAGCGTTTCATTGATCAGCGGCAGCAAGCTCGACCTGACTCTCGGCGTCAATCATTGGGACATCTGCACAAAGTGCCAGTTCCCGCCACTAAGCTACAGCATACTGAACAAAGAGAACCGGCCCAAAAGCCAGATAAGAGTGCCGTAACTATTCTCTCCTCTTCAAAACAGGTTGCTCATCACTCTGAATTACAATCCGCTCAAACGTCGAATGATCATGGCGACGGGTTTGACACCGATGCAGAAGGCCTCGATGACACCACATTTACGATTGCCGAATATGAGAGCAAAAATCAACAAGGTGACGAAGATTGCATTGGTCATGGGTCTCATCTACCGTTTCGAGCTACGGATCAGTCTCGTCGAAATGAGCAGAACCCCGTGCAGCTTGCACCTGATGATCTGGCCGTGGATGGGGATGACGAGAGCTACGACGAAAGTGGAGAAGGCGAGAGTGACAATGAGGAAGCGGAGGAAGACGACCAATATGAAGAGTCAATCCTCCCTAATGTCATGCAGGAGCTCAACAGTCCAGGCTACGCTCAATTCCGCCAGCAAAGAACGACCTTCTCTAAAGAAGCCGCCTTCCAACAAATCGAGGACTCTCCACCTACGCGCAACTTCGGCTTTACTAATCCTGCAATGACATATGTAGGAAATCAATCCTCGAGAACAACCAATCCATTTCAGACTCGCGGTCATAGCGCAGGTGACCACAGTGCAGGCTCAGGCGCTGATACTCGAGGCCAAGATCAACGAGGAGCTCCACCTGGCAAAAATCAGATCTTGTCTTTCATACCCCAACAGCAAAGCAATGGACCTGCCAAGCAGCCCTCAAACCGAAACCCTCCGTTAACCCTGCTGGGGACAGTAACGGCTACATGTCCAATTACTCATCACCAATCAACGGCTCTGCTCGAATCGCCTTTGTCAAAGCCACAGTCGCGTAATGCACAGGTTGGGACGAAGCTTGATGATTGCACTGCCAATGTTAGTATCTTCCTTGAAGGCGAAAACAACATGATGCCGCCAAAAATCTACGCTCCCAATACCGGTGAGACGGTGAACCTTCAAAAGCGTCTTGAGGCTGGTATGCAACCAAACGCCAACCCTGAGGCAATGTTGGTCTCAAATGAATTTGCGGGCCTTGGCGGTGACGAGTTCTCAGCTGGTGAGGGGCATGATTTGGATGAGACATTCGAAGCAAGGTCTGTTGCATCCGTAGAAAACGGGAAGACGCGAAAGCGCGGCAGAAGCATTGACTACAGCCTAGACGAGCTCGCTGGCATGAACTTCAATCATCTCACCGCTGAGCCCTTTCATATTGGCCCGCAACCTAAAGAAGTAGTATTACCACCACAAATCGCAAGCGGTACCTTAGCAGAGAAATTGGATTACCTAGTGAGATTGGAGAACCACGAGGCTAAGGTCTCCCAGCAGAGGTCATTCTTGGCCTCGCTTCCCATGGGTGAATACGAGGAGTGCGGAGACATCATGGTTGAGAGGTTCAGCGAATTTGTGAAGACATTCAAGCATGCTAGGCAGCAGAGGAGAAGAATAGCGAAGGAGTTTGAGGAGGAGGTCGCGAAGCGGGAAGAGCGGGTGAGGGGCAAGATAGATGCTTTTGAGAAGGATCTAAGTAGATTGAAGACGGGCGGAGAGGACGTCGTGAGAAAGAAGTTGGCTTTGTGAGGAGGCGCACTTCTGTCATGAATTATGAGCACGATTTACGCTTTCGCTCTTTATTCGGCGCGGCAAGGCTTCACGATGTGAGTTACATGTCCGGATTCTTAGCTGGAACACTGGGGTTGCATCTCGAACATTTATGCTATATACCCAGACACGCTACTATTGCTTGGAGCACACGAGTGTTGCCCCTCACCAAATGGTTAGAACCGTTGTATGCCATGCATGCATCATGAAAGTCGTACAATCATCATCTGACCCTTGCCCTAAAATCCAAGCCGTCTTGTATAACACCATGGTATCAAGGAGCGTCAGACCTGCCGCGTGAGTATATTGCGCCTCCAATACCCGAGAAATGAAGGTACGAGTATCAACAAGTCAGCACTTCTCCGACCCACCAATCCAGGAGACCTTGCATTGTCCCCAATTTCTCCCAGGAGGGTTTCTTTGATGCTGCTTCCTGACCACCCCCAATACCTCCAACTCCTATCATACCTTCCTTCTCTCTCCACTGCTTCTCAGCTAAAGCACCTGCCTTCCTGACCACTCCCTCATCATCTTCAATTTTGTACAGATCGCATCTATCACATTCCTTGCATGCGCCTCCAGCGGCCCGGAAGTGTTGGCAGAAGTGCCGGTAGCCTTCCCCTCCGTCGACACGTCCCAATCCCTGGCGGCAGATGTAGCACATCGAATAGCCGCAAACGCAAGTCAGCTTGTTGCATCCGCTGTCTTTGATAAATCCAAGCCGACAACGCGGACAGGTCCGCTTCAAGGCCGCAGTACGCGCGGCCTCAATTGTAGTACGAAGTGAAAGTGTTGCCGACTCATGACAGATATGCGGGTCTTGCCATATCTTCAAGCAGGTCCGGCAGGATGGGAGCCCGCATTGAGAAGAGCAGCACTGAAAGCGCCGTGCGAGATGCCGCGCCCGCAAGAGGCTAGCCAAGGACTCGGAAAACATACTTGCAAGATGTGGAAGCGCCTGAAATGGAGGCAGGTGGGATGTCAGGCTGTAGACGAATAGCAGAGGAAGGGAAAACAGCATCACCACGAGTAGTACGAAAGTTGATCTCGGCCGGGTGATGTTGAGCGTGTATCGTATAGTCGAGGGAGGAAAATAGAGCTCATCGACCTCAGCGTACGCGCAGAAAGGGCAAAGAACGAGAGGAAGACGAGATTCGCGGATAGCCTCATCAGCGAGACGTGAGTCTAGCTTCGTCAGAGCTTCCTTACCACCTGTGGACTGTAGGATAGCGCGTCGAACAATGCTTTGCGATATATACCCATCGCAGCTCTCCTTGGCCATCGGAGCAATGCATTTGACTTGACCACAAGCATGGTCCATACTTCGCTCCCAATTCTGACCAAAGAGCGCTTCGCTAACGGTATGCCAGATGCACTGGAAACAGATTACATGTCCACCAGTTGTGCAGGATGCCATTTGTTCGAATGTAGTATCCGAGTAGCAGCATTCGCATTCGTAGATAGCTCCAGAATACTTGGCCTCTGCCTCATTGATTGCAACCGCAGCCGCCCAGTCTTTAGCTTCTCGGTATACCCTGACCCTTTCCAGATAGGGCTTCAGTACGCTTCGATGAAGCTCTAAATCTAATTCAATATCTCCAGTCTCCCTCAGGACAGGCGTGGTGACAGGCTCTTCGCCCTGTGTGGTAGGCCCAACCATCATGTAGTGATCCTTCGAAGCAGAGCGAGCCGGCTTCGTCCATCTCGATATCAAGGCACCGACAGTGCTCCTCCAGGTCTTGCTTGCAAGACTCTGAAGAGTAGGTCGCGCTCGACTGTAACAAAAGTTCTCCTCTGCAAGGACTGCCTCGATCTTGCTTCTACTGAGCACTTTGAACTCCTCATACAGCATTGTCCTTGAAGCCCATTTGTAACTGGCTCGTCTGAATTTATCTTCTGCAGTAACCAACGGCTGACCAATCCCTGGTACGCTTGCCCTCAATGTTATCTCGGCAATGTCGACGCGCCATCGACCCCTCACCCATTGGTCTTGATGCTTCAGAAGTTGTTCGACCACAATCTGTAACCGGCTGTCTCCCTCGAAAGTCTGCAGCATTTCACGGAAAACTTCAGGCAGTATACGAGGAAAGACGATTGCAAGGACGGATAGATTATTGTTCAATTCTATCAGGGCCCCATCATCGCCATCCTCTTCCATCGTCGAAGAAGCATCTCTCGCTGGCGATGCGAGTCGCTTGCGCATGCGCTCTAGATTGCGAGGTGGTGCAATTAAGATGTCTCGAATACCCACTTGTAGCGTCTACTCAAACGATTGTCCAAAGATAGTGAGGGGAGACAGATGATTTTCTCGGGCGGTAGTTCTATGTAGCAAACGTTAAACAGCCGGCGTGTGTAAAAAGGCTACCATTCCGCGTACACCCTATCCCTGTAGGCGTACACCGTTCCCTTCCGCGTACTAGGTATCTAGGGGGTTTTTTGTTAGCGCGACAGGGATTCTTTTAATAGGGGCCCCGCTAGGAAAGTACTAAGACGCTAATAATTAACCTGCTAGATACTATAATATAATCCTTCCTATTAGGTATAGTAATTCTTATACTAGAGTTAGTACATCTACAAAACATTTTGTGAATGAGAAATCCTTAGGAGCGAGTCTTCTAGGACTTATCCTGTAGGTACTCCAGCGGCTACAGCTAAAACTCAGGATGATTCAGGACGATTTAAGACGAATTAGGTAAAAAAGTTAAAAATAGATAAGAATATTAAATATAGCCTATATTTTTAAAGTTTTTTAAAGTTTAGCGTCCGGCGCTAAAAGCGGGTAACTTAGGATCTCTTTATAAAAGCTATTTTTATTCCTTATTAAAATATTATTCTATAAATAAAATTTTAGTTAAATTTACTCTATATAAATATCTACTAGCTTATCTATCCCTCCTTCTTCCCTTCCTCCTTATAGATATTACTTATTATAATTTTTGAAATTTTACCTAACTATTTCTTAGTTACTAGAGTAGCTAGATAATAAGTATTATCTAGTTATATAGGTATTCATTAATTCCCTAGCAGAGAAGTAGTCTTTACAAGGCCTGATAGGCTGGTAGCGGAAGGCTTCTATACTACTAAGTAGAGTATTAGTAGTCGTTACATCTATATTAAAATACTAATAAAAATTAATAAGACTAACATCCTTGTTAGTAGCTATATAGCTACTATAATATAATATCCTAAGCAAAATCGTATATATAAGCAAAATTGAAGTATATAGTAGATACTACTACTATTAAGGCCTTTGATTCTAATATTATAATACCCTTTAAGGATATTTATCCTTATAAGCCTTTACTAATACCCTTAACTTACTTAGATCCGCTAGGTTATACTATATATTATCCTTATTATTATAGCCTACCTACTTTATAAAGTATTATATCTTATACCTAGTACTATACACATCTATTAGTTATTTAATCTTATACTTATTCTTAAATTTAATACTATCTTTAATTATAACTAGGGGCGACCGCTAATTAAATCTCTTTTTATAAGGATTTAGGCCTACTATTTTAAGCTTTAATTAGATTATTAATATTATAGGTTATATCTTTATAATTAATAGAAGTTCTAGTTTATAAGTAAATAATCCTACTTTATAAAGGACTTAAAATAGTCTAATATACTATTAAGATAGCTTATAATTAGAAATACCTAGGATCTTATAATTATAATATAAATATAGGAAGATCTTATTATTAACCTTAATATTAAACGCTTTATACTTACTATTATATTAAACTTTTATTATAGTATTAATAAAAGTTATATAATCTTCTACTTCCTTATATTTAATAAGATATAGCCTATTAAAGGCTTTTATAAGTATATTATTAATTAGTATATTTATAATATTATTTACCTTAAACCTATAATATAACTTATTAGAAGTAAATCCTATAATAGCGGAAGAGGAGTTATTTAATATAACTTAAATATATAATAATATAAGATACTATTTATTTTAATTATTAAGATTATAAGTTAAGTAAAATCCTATTACTATCTTAATAATTTAATTAATATACTTATTCTAACTATTAATTTATAGATAATATATTATAAATTTCATAAATTTTATATTAAAACGCTTAAAGACTTCCTATTAGAAGTCTAATATATATTATAAATCCCTATTATTAATAATACTTTAGGATATATCTTAATTATAAGATAAGAATTTATAAGTATAACTTTCACCTACTTAAGAGCTTTCTACATGTTTAATTTAAGTAAAAGAAGGACCTTCTTTAAGAATTTATATATAATAGTAAGAAGGTAGTTTATCTTAGTAAGAGTTATTAATAAGGTAATAATAAAATCTATAATAATAGTATAAAATAGTATTAATAGGATTAATATAAGAACCTAGATATTATATAATAGGTACCTTTTTATTTAATTAAGTTAATATTATAAGTAATAAGTAATATATATCTATAAGTTTTTAATAAGGTAATAGATATATATTAAATAAGAAAGCTAATTATAATATTAATAGTAGCTATTATAATTAGATAAGCTATATACTTACTTAAAGATTTCCTATTCTATTAATAGTAGTATATATAGCTAGTATCTTCTATTATTATTAATATAATAGATAAGGTTATTATAAAGGATAAACGCTAGTCTTAATTTTATATACTTATTAATTACTTAAGTACTATTATTATCTACTTTAGTAAGAGTATTTATTAAAGGCTTTAATAAATCTAATACCTTCTTCTATTAATTATTAGTCTTATATATTAATTATAGCCTTACTATAAAGTCGTTTATTATATCTATTAGCGTTATATAATATATAGTAATATTAAGATCCTTAATTAAATTAAGAAAGGCTTTTATAGCCCCTTCTAGGCTATTATAAAGGATATTAAGTACTCTTTTAACTAAGTTAGATATATTTATAATAATAGTTTATAACCTTAATAAGGTATCTAGAATAATATTAGATTTACCCGCTTTATAACGTAACTCTAAATTAAATAAGGATAAGTATTAGGAAGCTTTAATAAGTTATAGATTTAACTTATTAATATTAATAATATTTAATATTATCTATCTAGATATAAGTATAACTATTAAGTAATTTATATATATAATAATAAGAGGCTTTAAATTAAACTTAATTATATATTTAACCTTCTTTATAATTTAAATAATTCCTATTATTTCTAGTTCTATTAGTTAATAGCTTTATTTAATATTATTAAGATATTTATTAAAAAATATAATTAGCTAGATATTAATCCTTATAAAGGGCTTTAATAACTCTATTAAGTCTCCCTTAATATAATATAATATAATTATAAGATTAATAACCTTTAAGGTATTAAGGTTAATATATAATACTCTATTATAATTATAATAGATTAGAAAGTATAGTATATTAAAAGCCTTTTATAAGTCCTAAAATATTAATAACTCTTTAGGAGTTAATTTATAAAAGATAA